>Ga0181612_176389_pt1 | contig 12518 bp, 12 predicted proteins | sample HoacroProtozoa21_FD_119630 | JGI IMG/M metagenome (GOLD analysis project Ga0181612, IMG submission 119630) | Hoatzin crop microbial communities from Cojedes, Venezuel. Combined Assembly of Gp0051906, Gp0051904, Gp0051908 | reverse complement strand
TCTTTCTTCACGAAGGTTGTGCTGAACAGCCATCCCAAATTGGGTAAATAATCCTGTACTGTATATTATATGTATACAGTATAATACTAAGCAGATGTGGAGTCCTTTTTATGCTGCAAATTTTTAATGCTTGTGTTGGTCATCACAAAATGAGAGCGATAAAGTTCTGTAGGATTTCTCCCATGAAATTCTGAATTGTAAACTTAGGTTTTTGTATGTCTAAGGGAAAGCTGTGGGTTTTTTGACAATTTTTAGAGTATTGAATATGTTGATTTTATACAGTAAAGCTTCAGGTTTTTAAAGCTATTTTCAACAAACTGCAGCTTGTTTAATAATTATGTGAAACAGAAAGTACTCAGTTTGTCATGAATTCGTCAAGCCTAATACAAATTAAAAGGTTCATCGTTACAGCGCTCTCTAGAAGCTCAGCTTCCTTTTTATTTTTAAATCTGAAGTGATACATCTTTGTATTTAAAATATGTATTGCTGCTCTAGAATGGTACCCTGTTAAGAGGCATACATAAATAACTGTACAATAGAATTGTAAATAGACTTGTAAATCATTTTTGTGACTGAAGCTCTTTGAAAATAAAATTAAAATGAACAGATATTTTAACTCTTTTCATTAGTTTCATGATATTGTTTTTCATTTTTTTTATACAATTAAATCCAAAGCTTTGTTGAAGGATACAGGCTTACTCCCACTGCTGTCATGGCTTTCTTGTTCGGTGCCTCTGTGTTTTTGAAGAGGGGAGTGGAGAAGTACGCGTGCTGTGGGTTAGCGGTGCGTGCGGGAGCACTGCTGGTCTGCAGTGCAGCAATATTGCCCGTACTGTCACGTGGTGACTTGACAGCTGTCTTAAAGCCAGGCCTTGTACACGTGATAGTGACTCGTTTCCACCTGCTGTTATCCACGTGTTCCTCCTGCTCTTTGATGCGTGGGAGGCATTATCTTGAAAAGACTCTTGGGCGAATGTTCCTGGTTGTGAGCTGGGGCTGTTGTCGCAGCCATCTGCAGAAAAATCACACAGAAATGAAGACATCTTTGCCATCCTGTGGCTCACCTTCCATTTAAACACTCATTGTCAGAGCCTGTTATTTTAAAATTAAAGATATTTGAAATACCTGGTTACTTCGTTATAGAAACTTAATTTTTGCTAATATTTTGTAAACTTAAAGCTTTTCTCTCTTCAGAATCTTTCAGGCTTTAGGTTCTGTTGGCCTGTCACTACAGAAGACTTGGAGGAAAAACAGAAGGCAAATGGGTAAACCTTGGATTGCTTAGCCAAAGCGTTCAGTAGAAAACTTCATTCCTTACTCACATTGCTTTGACTCCAGTCCTGCAAGAAAGCGAAAGTCAGTGCAGCCTTGTGAAGGTACCTTGGTTGTTTAAAGTAGATGTGACCACTCTTTCAAAACCTGCTGCACCTGTGTAGCAGACTGCAGTGAAACTGAGTGTCATAACAAATTTGGATTTCTTTCCGATCATAATTCATGCTGAAATTGAGCTTTCTGACTCTCGCCAGATTTGCATTGGGTTGGGTGGAGCACATGCTCCAGAATCACTGTCGGAGAAGCTACGAGTGGTTTTTGTGCTGTTGCATGTGTGACTTCAAATGTTCTTCTGTTCTGTGAGCGGTCTCAAATTCTGCTTTTGGAGTTTCATACAACCTGTGGAAGCTGGTTTCTCACACCACTAAACGTAGGCAAAATCTGCTCTGAAGCCCAAAATATTCTTTGGCTTTTGACAGTAGTTACACAAATACGGGTGAAAGTGTTATCTAGAGGATACGTTTTGCTGTTTTACTTCCCATTTAAAGTGCGGAATCATGGTGAGGCCTGACTGCCTGCTATACTTCTAGTAAGTTCCTCTAAAAAGCAGAGAAGTTTCTGAGGTACAGTTCAAAATTCCTTTTTCATACTCGTATGAGTTTGGAAACTTGCAAGAAAGTGAAGAAGTTGTTGCACATCTTCTAGCACTGCTGAGTGTCTAACCTTCTCTTGTTGAACACTCTTGCCTTTTGCTACGAGACCAGGAGAATGGACCTCCCCAGCCTGCAGTCCAGGGTTAGCCTGTTTCTTGTTCTACAGGCTCTGGCCTGCAGTCATGCCCTCTGAGGGACCTGCATTTTTCAGTCTGTAGCACAACAGTTTGGAGGGGGGGATTACTAGGAGGATGAAATTCTCTGAAAGATTCTTTTTTGACATGGAAAAGTCCTCTGGAAGCATGAAATCTCCAGGGCTCTTTCTGGCAACTCACGGTCTCATGCGGAGAGTTGCAGAAAGCCCGGTGAGAGCCTGCGTTATGGCCCTGTGTTGCTGGCAGTGGATAACGCTAGGTGCCATGTCCTTCCCTTCCCGAGGAAGGAATGTGGATTTCACCTGTCTTCAGTACTCTGAACTTAACCCAGGATTTTTTTTTTTCTTTTAAAGTACTACCTTTTGCTTTTTTTTGATGCAGCAACTGGTTTTGATCCATGGTGGTATGTTCTTGTCAGCAGCTCAGGCACGTGAGAAGCCCTGCTATTCCACCTGACTTCTTTTTAAGTGATGGGGTTTGTACCCATGTCTGTTTGTGGAGTTGGTATGGGAGAGCTTCATCCTTGCCCCTGGAAAAGGGTATTTTGGGATGGAGCCCTCCTCTCCCCGGTGTTCTCGGTGCTGAAGACCAACACGGTGTTGGCTGTTTCGGTTATGTCTGCAGAACTTGTCCGGCTATTCCAGCAGTCCCAGCTCCTGCTTCTCCTACTCATCAGCCAGGTGCTTGACTCCTAGGTTTCTGATATGCTTGCTCTTGATGATTTCACTAAGGAAGTATTTCTAAACTGTGGAGGACTCCTGTTTGACTTGCTCTTTTAAATATTATCGTTATAGCTATTGCTTTCCTGTTCTTTTTTTTGTTTGTTTGGAAATCTAGACAACTTTCCAACTTTGTGTTAGGTTTCATGCAGACCTACCTTTACTGCTACGGCTTTCTAGCTAACTTCCTCTCGTTTCATTGTGTTTTTAATACCTCTGGTAACCTCGTATTGTGTTATGCTGTTGAAATGAGACTTGTTGGTTATCAGAGGCCCCACTGATAACTACTGTCCTGTGCTGCATGAGCTCTTGTGTGTTATTTCAGGCTACGTCAAAAATAGCCTGTTGCTGCTTCTGTGTGCTTGGGCGGTTCCAAGAAGCGATTGCTTGCAAATGCTGAGAGATGGTTTCGCAGAACTGTGTGCTGTTTTGCTTTTGGACACTTAAAATGTAGGACACCCTTTTTACCTCCATTATCTATTTTTGCAGGCTAAACTTTATTTTTAAACCTCAGGTAACCTACAATAAAAAAAATATTGTGGGTGCAGGACCTTTTGTAAACTTTTTAAAAAGACTTAGTATAATGCTTTTCTGTTCAAATAAATACAGGCCTTATGACTACGTAGAGTTTCATCATTATTTTCATATGCTTTTATTATACTTGACTAGTACAAATATAAACAAGGAATACTTGATTTACATAAGAGCTTTATCTGTACTTCTCAGTGTAATCTGAGCACCTTAGGGAGATTTGCAGTCAACTGTAATAGAGACTTTGAAGTTTGCTTTCAAGCCAAGAGAAATTTTGCACACATTTGCAGGTTTTGTGACATATTTGCACAACTTTGGCTACTAAGTTACTAACTACCTGTGATCAAATCCTGACTCTCTCTTATCTCTTGTAACAGCTAATGTTTCTGGCACTTCAACAAGGATGTTGGTATTCCGTTTGTCGGTGATGATCAAGATTTTCTTCCAGTTGGATGCATCTGTTTGTCCTGAGAAATGCCACTGCTCTTCAAAAAACGCAGTTCATTGCTCTGGTCCCCACATAAAAGACCTGGAATCATTAAATCTGCCTTGCAACATGACAGAAATTCACGTAACGGACACTAATATAACATACTTGCAGGATGTTTTTTCTAGGATGGTGCAGCTGCAGCATCTCATCTTGTCTTCAAACAACATCTCTCTGATTTCACCAAAGGCTTTTAAAGGCTTGAGAAGGCTAAAAGCCCTCAAGCTGCTTGATAATAAGCTGGTCGAACTTCCCCCAGGAGTGTTTGATGACATGGTACAGCTTCAGCAACTGATCATTGAAAATAACAGGTTGAAATCCATCGAAGGAAATCCGTTTGACAAACTAGCTAGTTTGGAGGAGCTTTTCTTGAACAAAAACCAACTGACAGCACTTCCTAGCGGCGTGCTGAAGAAACTTGCCAAACTGAGACTACTGAACTTGTCAAGAAATTATTTGGCAGCGCTGCCTGGAAATATATTTAGTGCATTAACCAGGCTTGAGAAGCTGATGCTGTATTTTAACAGGCTGTCTTCAGTAGAGTCTGGTGTGTTTGATAGCCTGAAGGAGCTGCTGGAACTCTTCCTGCATTCCAATAACATCCAGTCCATCGCCCCTGATGCATTTCATTGTCTTCATAAGCTGAGAAGCCTAACGCTCTCAAGAAACAAGCTTGAGGCTTTGCCTCCTGAGCTCTTTCTGCACTTGCATGACCTGTCTAAATTGACCTTGTACAGGAACCCACTGAAGTCTCTCCCAGAAGTATTGTTCGGAGAAATGAGGCATCTTGGTAGCCTGTGGCTGTATCACACAAAGCTCTCAACAATACCAGATTTTGTGTTCAGTAACTTGACGAATTTAGAGCTGCTTGTGCTGAGTTTTAATCCAGAGCTTAGTGTTCTTCCTAAGAATGTGTTCAGTGGTCTGAATGAACTGCGGGGCCTTTCTCTGCACACAAATAATATTTCCAGTCTGCCAGAGGGCATCTTGCTGAGCCTTCCGAAACTGCAGAACATATCCCTTTTCAATTCGAGGCTTGAGGTTCTTCCTAAAAACCTCTTTCATAATCTCAAGCACCTTCAGAAAGTTTACCTGAACAGCACTAAGCTGCAGTCTCTTCCCGGAGATTTCTTTACCACTTTACCTGAGCTGCAGGAAGTCTTCCTTGATGGCAACCCTTGGAAATGCAATTGTCAGATTCTTGGCTTCCAAGAGTGGCTACAGAAGAGCACGGAGATAGTTAAAAATACGCCATCTCTAACATGTGACAGCCCACTAGCACTACAGAATATTTCTCTTGTGGCTCTAACAGATGATCACCTGAAGTGCCTGCCAACCACAGCCATTCCATACCTGATGTTCAGCTCAGCGTATTCCCAGGCTTCAACCTCTCTGGTGACAGAGCACTTGATATCATCTTGGGAGACTACTGTAACAGCAGTGTCCAAAATGGAGACCAGCACACCTGCATCAATTCCTCTTGCAACTCCAGGTTCTTTATACTCACATGTTCAAGATGTTGGATGGCCTAGGTTGCATTTCTCAGATGTTCTAACCCAAGCTTCTCCCAGCGTCATAGTAGACGCCAGCAGTGCTGGAGGAACAGATTTAACTACTCTTGCCTGGTGGGATGAGCTGCCAGCCCGCAGGAGTGCCAAGTTCTATTCTAATACTAGAATTGCTTATTGTCAGCTATTCTTGTGCCTTCACAGTTTGATTTTGGTACTCCAGACTGTAACCATTGTTCTCAGTCTGTATGTGATAAGTAAAACCAGGCAGCTTTTGCACTTCAGAAATACTCCTGTTCAGCCTGTAGTTCTGTTGAAATTTTTAAGAAAGTAGGGAATACCAGCCAAAGAGGGGATTAGAAGCACCATTTTGGATGCATGTTGAGCATTTGGGTAGTTCACACTTGATTCACATATGGATTACAAATCTTGATGGCAAGAGTCACAAAGACCTTGCTTTTACAGCATAATGAGAACGTGCTTTTATGTACCTTGCAGTGTTTGCCAAAAGGGACTGCAATACAGCAGTTGGTGCATGAACCCAGAGGGAGAGCTGAAGGAAAATCTGTGGTCACCTCTGCGCGGTGCTGCTGCTTTCCTGCTTTGGGCTGCAGCCCTGTCCCGGCCAGACACCGCTGCCGGCTGCCGTGCTCACGCTGCTCAGATGGAAGGGCCACCGGCATAGGGAAGTCTCCGCAGGAAGATGGCTTTAACTGTGCTTTAAGGGCTGCCTGTGCTACTCCGTATGCTATTATGCCTTATCCTGCCTGCAGTGTTTTGTCTCCTTATTGTGAAAAGAAATGGTATTTTTTGGAGGAGATGCTGGAAAAGACCTTTTGAAAATGAAGGTGGATGCAGAATGATGTGGTGCAAGCACCTTTACTTTTTGCTTTCTGTGCTCAGCCCCTTTCCAGGACGTGGCAGGAGGAAGGGGTACCATTTAAAGCTAACAGTGCTTTCCTCTAGCTTAACCAGGGGAAAGATAAGTAAGATGCTGGACTAGGAAGTGTAATCTTGATGTATTTTGTTGTTTATTTTTTGGAAACTTTGTGACATTACTGGAAATCTGAATTTTGAGTAAACACTTTCATCCTTAAACTTTGACCAGTGCTCTGAAAAGCAAGGCATAACTCGCTGCACAATGCAGTGAGCCTTGAAACCAGAATGCCAGGCAGATGCCCAGGACCGAGGCTTGGCTGCGGAGGAGCGCAGGTGGTTTGAGAGCTGGTCGCGACGGAGCTGGGAGAAGGGATGGTCTTTCCTGGGCTTGGCTAGCAAAGCAGAGGCGTGCAGCGAGGTGGCAGAGAGCCTGCCGGATCTGAGGGCCCTGAAGTGTCGCCACCTTTTTTGAAGCTGGCTGGGGAATATATGCATCTCCATCTAATTGCAGGGTGCAGTAGCATTTTCAGTCTCAGTACTTCTTACCTTTTCTTATTCTGTAGTATTACTCCCTGACTTCCAGCCCTTTCAAGTGTTGATATGCAAAGACAACTACAAGGCAAGAGTGTGGGTTTTGGTCTTCATACTGAAACAATTTTTAATATTTTGAATTATAGGAGTATCTTAGTTTGTAAGTAGACTGGTTGCTGTCAGACTGCGTGTGCTTTGGTGGCTCTTGGATTTAACTATTAGCTTTTATCTTAATTATGTGACTTAGCTTGTTCTTAAAAGCTCTTGACGTGCTCAAAAGCTAGGGCTGGATTAAAGAGCCTCTGGATGTGGTTCCCTGGCTCCCTGGGCAGGAGAGCCTGTACTCTAGGAGTCCTTTTGCAGCCTTACTGACTTGCTGACTATGCAGGTCTTTCCTGGATGGCCTTGAAATGGCACTTTACAAGCTGGAGATGAAGAGAGCTTGCATTTGCTGCAGGTTTGTGGCTTGTTCCCTGTTGTGTGCTACTCTGAGCGATGAGAATAAACTATGGACTGCTTTGCTTCAGGGTGCTCTGCTGCTGGACTCGAGTTCCTGTTCTAGGCCATGAAAAGATGCGGTGTGCTTCTCTAGAGTTAAATAACCATTGTCTTGCTGGTGAGGTTTAACAAAATTTAGCAAGCCTGGCTAAATGGTAGGTAGAGCCATCTCTAAAGGAGGAGAAATGTGAGTTGCTACAGCTGGTGCCAAGCAAGCTGGGAATGTATTCATGAACAGAAGCACCAGAATACTGATTGCAAATATATTTGAGAAGCACAAAGCCAACATGAAGCGTTCTTGGTGGTGGTTCTGGGTTGTTACATGCTAGTGCTTAAAAAGAGGCAGTTGTTACAAATTTAGGTTCTTGGTCAGGCAACTGTAATGACCACTTAGCGTTGTTCCAGCTCCAGTGCCGTTGTACTGGTGCCACGCAAGCATCTGCTCGCAGCAGGCAGGAGATAAATGTAATCTGGACTAACGAGGGAATTGTTCTACAAACCATGCTGGTTATTGTTCGCCTCGGTGAGGCAGCAAAGAAGTGCGCTCGTGGCTATGGGCGCTTGGACTTCTAGAAAAAGCAGCAGTTCCGTCGCCACGTGCGCGTGCACCACCCTGATGCCTGAGCCCGGGACGAGCGGCAGGTCGGCAGCAGCTGCCATCGGCCCGAGCCCCCCTTGGGGCAGCCCTGCGGTGGGGCCAGCTGGGCCGGTGCTGCTCCTTTGGCTCCCGCCCGGCGCTCGCTGAGCTCTGGCACGCGGGGGCTTTGGCACAGGGCTGCCGATGGTCGAGTGCTCGGGGGAGGATGAGTCTCTACGTGCTGTCATCGGGCTTTCCCCACGCTCCAGCCAGACGGGGAAGTGAAGTCAGCAGACAACAAAAGGCTGGAGCAGTGAGGGCCGGGGCTGTTTCACTAACCCTTCCTCTGAGGTGTCCCTGTTTTGAGCTGCCTCTGAGTCATCGCTTGTTGCCCAGCAGAGCTCAGCCTTTCCTGCAAAACTCCCTGGCCTGGGAAGTCCGAGGAGATGCTTGCTTACACCCCATCTCTGTTTCGCCTGGAGAAGGGACGCTCTTCCAGGCCAGGGTGATGGCAGGGAGGCAGCAGGGCGGGTTCCCTGGGGAGCGTACAGCTGCACCTCGGACCTGCTCTCTGGGCAGCGCTGCCTCGCTGCGGGCTCCAGGTGCCAGGGGCTCGCCATCGCCAGCGCGTTGGCAAGGTTTGTCCCGGTCCCTGCAGCCCACGTCTCTACAAACTACTGCCTGGCCTCTGCTACCAGGAAAAAGGCTGGAGGTGTCTGGTCTGCGGTCCAGGGGGTCCCTGCTGCCGGGGAAGGGGTGGATTCAAAGCACGTCTGCGCTCGGCAGCGGAGGGAACCGGCTCCACGCCCTGGGCTGCTCTGCGGGCTGGGGACACAGGGCCGTGGTCAGCAGCGCTGCGTGGTAACCCGGCCTCCCAGTCCCGCAGCTGACTTTGGGAGCGCGTGGGGTGCGTCGCCAGCGCAGCCTGGCCAAGGGTCTGCTGTGGCTCGCTCGGTTCCCTCAGGTGCTTGTCCCTGGGGTGGCTGCTCCTGCTCTCTCTGCTTTGGAGCAGTGGGAGCCTCTGAGTACTGTGCTGGGCTGTGGGAGCACGCAGCACGTTTCCAGCCCGATGTCACCACAGGTCTGATCTCCTCTGCTTGTTGGGACTTGAGTGCACCCACTCCCCTCCTAACAGCCTGAAGAGCGTGGTGGCAAGGAGGGAATTCACTGCTGCTGAGAGTGCTGGCAGCTCTCTGCCTGCTTCCCAGCTGCTGCAGGACCCTTCCAAGCCCCCAGCACCCATGCGCTGTGTCCCCAGCACCTCTCCCTTCTGCCTCGGGAGGCCGGTAGCTGCTGGAGGGCCTTTGTCACTGCTTGCAGAGGGGAGTGAGCTCAGGTGGGCACCTATGAAAGGCAGCTCAGCCCTCCAGCGTGTAGCAGCAAGATCAGAGCCCGCACCTTGGATCCTCCCTTTCCCGGAGGCAGAGAGAAGCTGGGTGATGGCAGATGTGCTCAGAGGAGACACCCAGCAGCGCTCCATGGTTCAAGAGCGTGTGTGAGCGCTGGCTGCGAGGCAGGAGCTCTGGGATCCTCTGCCTGACGTTATGGAGCGTTGGCTGTGTCTCCTCCGGGCCTCTGCCCAGCACATCTTGCCTGGGGAAGCTGATTCAGCAGCCGTGATACTGGAGCGCAGCATTTCCGAGGGATGACAGAATAGCTGGGAGGAGATGCAGCCAAAGGCATGTACCCATGGGACAAGGCTGGGGCTGCGAGTGTTTACAGCCTCTCCCGGTGATCAGGAGGCCTGAAGCTCCTGCTGTGCCCCTGCCCCATCCAGAGATAGCCAGGCAATGGAGATGTTATGCCTTCATGTTCCTAGCCAGAGTCTGGGTTCACATCTCCTTCCCTCCTGGGTGTTCAGGGACCAATGGGCCCCAGCAAAGCCTCTTGCCTGGGCTGTGGTGGGTGAGTCCACTCCAGCGGCTCCAGGACCCATTCTGCCACCGGGCTCGCCCACTCTTCTGCAGTGGCTGCTGTAGGCCTATCATGTTTCTCCGTGACGTGCCGGGCTTCCAGCTGTGCCTTTGTGTGTCTCTAGATGAAAAAAGCGCAGGGCAGGGAGCCAGCCACGGCTGGCAGCAGCTCTGCAGCCTGCTCTGCACTCCTCCTGGGTGTGGGGAGCGGGATGGGGCCCCTTCCCCCTTGGGTGGTGGGAGTGGGTCCCTGGGGCCCTTCCTGGTGCCAGGGATGGCTTTACAGAGATGGAGAATGGGATGAAGCTGGTGCAGCAAAGGCTTCGCAGTGCATGAGCAGGGACAGCCATCGCCTCCTGCTCCAGCCGGTCCTTCCCCCTTCTCGCAGCGCCCATCGGACAAGCTCTTTCCGCTTCGGATTATCTCTCCAGGCGGACTTGGCTGCAAGCCCTGCATTCCTTCCAGCCTAGCGCTGCCCTGAGCCCGCGCCAAGCCCTGCGTGCTGCTGCTATCGCTCGGGGCTTGGGCCAGCGCTGAGCCTGGAGGAGATGGTCCTGCTGGCCAGGCCAGCCCCGCTGGCGCTCGAGTTCTGAAATGCTGTTTTCCTCGAGCTCCAAGAGGTTTCGTGGTGGGTCTCGTGCTGGTGCTTGCACGGAGGTTAGCCTGATGGCCAGCTCTGCTGCCCGTCCTGGAGGGACCAGGGCTGCTGCTCCTTCCCACCCTGCTCAGGCGCTTCCCCAGGGAAGGCAGGACCCGTCACCATCCCTTGCCGCAGATGCAGATGGGGCATCCTGCAGCCCTGGCTGTGCACACCTCGAGCGGGGAGCTGAGGAGGCTGTGGGGGCTGGGTCGCTGGCCCTGTGGAGGAGGGTTGGGGGGGGTGTGGTGGGGAAGGGGCTGCTGGTGCCTCTCTGGTGCGTGGTGGGGGTCCCCAGCACCAGTCCCCAAGTGACTTCATGCACCTTCCTTCACCCTTCAGCTGTGGCTTGAGCCTACGTGTCCTGTTGCATGGCTCAGGCCTGCAGGTGTTGTCCCCCTCCCCTGGCCCCCAGCCCTCCACCCTCCTCCTCCAGTTCAGCAGAGCAGAGCTTGGCCTGGTGCCCGGGTCAGCCGGCCTCGGCGAGCACCGGGGGCCGCCGTGGGGGTTTCCCATAGCGTGGTGGGCTTCGCAGCAGTGCAAAATAACAGAGGGGGGTGGGGGTGTCCGAATTCTGCGCTGCGGGGAGCAGAGGGGCCTGGGGCTGTCCTGTCCCTCCCAGGGGCACCGATTCGCCTGGGAGCCGGAGGTGTGCAGGAGCGGGGGCTGAAGCGAGGGCCGGGGGGAGCAGGGCTGCGCGGCAGCACGGCGTGGGTGAGCGTGCTCAGCTGTTTGGCAGATGAGCGATGCGCTCTCCCGGCCAAGCCCACAAGCTGCTAATTTTAGCGATGACATGAATTTTTCCAAGCAGTCTCGAGTCCCTTGGTGACTCGGAGCTGCTCGGCTTTGCCGTGCCTGTCACCCTTCCTGTGGGGATGTGCTGCGGGGACTGTCCCGCTGTCCGGGAGCGGGGCCGACCTCCCCAGAAATAGGTGATGCTGCTGTTCTGGGGCTCCTGTGGTGTTTGGGGCTGAGCTCGGTGACGGGGAGCACCAGGGCTTGTGCAAGAGGCCACAGGGCAGATGGGGCGCTGGTGGGGCAGGGAACCCGGGCTGCGTTGAGTGCAAGCAGCTTGGCATGGCCGAGGGTTGCTGGCTCCTGGCCCTGCCAGGGTCCAGGAGCCATAGCTGGGGTTGCATCAAAGTGCAAAGGGCAATCCAGCCCCCCAGCCATGACCACAGGTTTTGCTGTCACCCACATCTCACAGGGGCACAGGGTCTGGCAGGTGCCCACCCTTGGGGTCTATCGTCCCCTTGGAGGTGTGGGGATGCGGCAGTGACTCAATGCCAGCCTGAGCTGGGTCTGGGAGGTTCAGCCCTTCTCTGGCTGGTGCAGCTGGAGCTGGGGAAGGTCCTCAGAGCACTGCTGGACCCTGGAGCTTTCGCATGGCATGAGGTTTGCTCTGCTCCATCCAGTGCCGTGTGAGCTCCCAGCTATGCGAGCAGCCTCCCTTTGCAAAACGCTTATCTCACCCGCAATGACATCCACATGCTGTCTCGGGGAGCTGCCTCTCCCCTCCAGATGTGCAGAGCGTGTCCGTGCTGCTGTCCCAAGCTCTCACACCCTCTGCTCCTCTCCATTGTGCGTAGCCCGGGGCAAGCTCTGGTGCATTCACCCCCGGGAGCAGCTCCCTCTCCGCTGCGGGTGCGGTGCACGGGCTTGGGCTGTTACTCAGCCTTGCTTTATTTTTAGGGATGTCTTGAAAACAGACTCGCCCTTCCCAGCCAGGGGCTGGAGCCAGGCTCCCGAGGCCTGGGTAGAGGCAGCTGGGTTTTTGGCAGGGCTGTTACCTGGGCTCCTTTGAAGCTTCGGGTGCTCTGCGTGGCCGTAGGGACTGTGACCTGATCACCCCCTCCTGGGGGCAGGGTGCTTGAGGGTACCCACTGCTGCATCCCTGAGGCAGCGCTGCTTGGAAGGAGTTGAGTCCGACATTCCTCTGTCGGACTGGGCTCGTGGTGGTGGTTTTTCGGAAGTGCTGGGGTTTAATTTCTGTGTTGCCTTGCTGGAAAGCTGTGTGCTTCTGGGGTGAGTCAGAGCAGGCAGGAGCCCAGCGGGGCTGGCGCTGGTGGCGGGCACACAGAGCCGGCGATAAGGGGGCGATAAGGCCATGAGAGCCCCGCTCTCGTGCCAGGGCCGCCGGGAACCGGCACCTCCCCAC
>Ga0181612_162824_pt1 | contig 12518 bp, 4 predicted proteins | sample HoacroProtozoa21_FD_119630 | JGI IMG/M metagenome (GOLD analysis project Ga0181612, IMG submission 119630) | Hoatzin crop microbial communities from Cojedes, Venezuel. Combined Assembly of Gp0051906, Gp0051904, Gp0051908 | reverse complement strand
TGGAATGGGGAATGAGTGAGAGAGAAAGAGCAGGGGAACAAACCAGGAAAAAAAGAGTGATAGCAAGAAACCAACCTCCTGCACTGCCCACTGCCTCACCCAAGGGACTGTCAGGGACTGAGTGCAAAATGCAGTGAAAATGGAGTGGGGGAGGCTGGTGGGGGAGAAGTGTTGGGCTGAAGCTGAGCCTGGGGAATGGGGAAGAAAGGGACTTCCCTCAGTGTTTAATTATCTAAGTCTTCTTTGTTTTCCAACACCCAAATCAGTAAATAAAAGTTTATGTTAATTGGAAATAAATCAAATTCAGTGACATTTCCTGAAATGAGACTAAAATAATCTGCAACAGACACATATGAAAAAATTGGAGGTTTTTAGCTGATACGGTTATGAGCAAAATCTTCAGAAAGCAAGTCAGGATGGTTGACAAAGTCCTCAAACCAGAAGCAGAGTGCAAAAAGCCCTCAATATTTCTCTTGCTATAACTCTGTACACGGCCACCGGTTGTGCAAGACCAAACACCAGCGGACGACAATGGAGGTCTTGCTCTGCTGTTGGCACCAGAGTCCAAGATACTACATCTAACTCACTGCTGCTGAATGGATCTGGTATGACCAAAGGAACATTGAATATCTTCAGACAGCCAGTTTCCAGTCTTCATGAACCAGACAAAAAAAAGCCGAATACTACTACATGCTCTCGTGTTCTCATCCCCTTTGCAGAACAGGGTCTCTAACCGATCAGGATAGCCAGTGACTAGGCATGCTGATGGACAAGATATTGGCAGATGCAAAAGCATTAGATCTCATCCACTGCACACTGGTCCCCCTGTGCACACGTAGACTGATCTGCACACATCAGCTGCATCTGTAGCAATTCTGTATCTAAGCCACAGCAGCCACTTGTACAGAAATCCAGTAGATTACTGCTCAAAGCATAGGGCAACTGTCTGTCCATATCAATACAGTTGGGACATCTGCTGCGAATCAGCAAAGCCAGGGCACTACTTCTGTCTCTCTGACAGCAAAATTCCCCTTTATTTTGACTGAGACTAATTTTCTTCCTTCTGCATATGCTGAGAGCAGCTATGTTTGTCTGTCTTGCCTTGCAGTCACTCTAGCTTGAGCCTAAAAACGGCCCACTGAGGTGTACCTCAAATAAAATCACAGAAATGTCCCTGTACATTCCAGTAATAAGGGAAGAGAGTGTTCTCAAGGTCCCACAGTGAAATGGCTAGTGAAATTTAATAACAGCAATGGCAGTCAGATTTATGTAACTTTTATGAAATCAATAGTACTGGACTCTCCAAAATTACTTGAAGAGCGAGACCCCATACAAATGTAATTAAGCACAGATGGCTGTGTGCTTTCTATGCTTGTGAACACGGCTGCAAAGCAGTGTTCATTGTAATGTGAACAGTAGTTGCCTTGAACTTGCTGTTGCTGATGCGAAAATTCCATTGTCACTAATCACGGCTGCTTGCAGTGTAACAGGCAGTCATCCTTATTTTAATGGAACTGATGTTTGAGTTTCAATCCTCTACAGGAAACAGATAAGAGATGAGATGGAGTCTGTGAGATAAAGTTTCACCTATAATGTCCAGATGTCATTCAACTGAGTTCTGCCTTGTGTTTTCCCCAAAGCAACGTCAAAAGATTTCTTTGTAGTGCAGGACCATGACCTCTTCACCACCCCAAAGCAACAGGCCCATCTAAGGGCTTGGGTGGGTTCGTGGCACAGGTGAATGAGTCCTGTGCTGACCACTCATCTCCTTACATGGCCCCCAGCCATATCCTTCTGCAGCTTCATGTAATGGCCTTTTTCTTCTTGAGTCCCACGCCGCCAGAACTCCCATCCTCTCCACCTCGCAACCTAGCTTACAGGGTCACACGTGTAGCAGAGGACTAGAAAATAGTCTGGGAATAAGGCCTATATGAAGTGAAGAAAAGGTGACAAAATTCCAGTCAGTACACAAATCATAAATGTAGGTGGTTGAGAAGTGGATGGAGGAAAAAGGGTGATCACGCATTATTATTTTTTCAGTCTTCCTTAACAGAATGTTTTGCTTTCCTGTTGGATAAAAGGCACATGGAGGTAGAGCGGTGAATGTCACAAAGCTGTCATCAGGCTGTTTTCCACACTCATTTTCAGATATTTGGAATGACAGTGAAAGATGAAATTTTTTTAAAAAAAAAGGTTCTTCACAGAGCTATCTGTACACCTCTGTCATAATCTTAAAAGGAGAGATATCTTTTTAACAGCCTCAGGGGAAAAAACATGTTAGAAAAGTTCAGAAAAGCTTGAGTGCTGTTACAACCCAAAAATACTTCTAATCATTAAAGGCATTGCCTTTTTAACCTGCTCAGCTGACTTTAATGCTCTCCCTGGCTTTGACTAACGTTTTGCTCTACCAACACGGCAGTCTGTCTCTACAAACAGACCCTGGGATGTAACCTCACGGGCAACGTGTGCACAGCTAAAGCCAGAAGTTGTCACTCCTGTGCAGAACCGGCCTCGAAAGGCTCTATTCAAGCTCAGTTATCTAATGCAGCGGTTTTCAACTTATTCAGACCTGCTAATGGCTTATGGCCTGTGTTGAAGGGAAACACAAAAGATGAAGAAAAGTCACTCCATTTTCAAACCTAAGGTGATGATAAAGGGATCTGTACCACTACCAGGAGATTTTAGAGGTCCACAAACAGGATTGAAAAACCACAGCTAGGTGCTTCAGCCTGCACTGAAGCATCGGTATTAGTCTGCTCTTCTGAGACACCAAATGCCAGCTGCTGGCTGCTTTGGTATGACCAAAGGGTCTTTCCTCTAGGTATCCTCCTAAGGGCCTAAATGTCAGAGCTGGTAGGAACAGCTTAACAAATTAGTCAGGAGTTGTGGAAAATTTAAAGTTGAAGATTATAACTTTTTTTTGTTTTTCAGTTTTGGTCTTTATTTCATTTTATTTTTGATATTTGTGTCCTCTGTTTTCACTGTTGAACTTATCATTTCCTGCTAGTAGAAAACCTACTTGACTTTGGTGAGAAAATACGGTTTTGCTTTAATTGTTTTCATGAAAACTGGTAAATCTAAATTGTGGAAAATTATGAACATAAACACCGGCAAATCAAACTAATTTTGCATAACTGAGTTGCTATCAACATCCCCACAATAAAACAAATGTTCTTACTTTCGAGGTGTTTCGGTTTTGGCTTTCTGTGATTTTTTTCCTGTTTATTGCCATACTTCCTTTTCCACTCATTGGACCATTCCTAGGTTTCTTTCTGTTTAAAAGCCTTATTATAGTAGTGGTCATGGTGACATAATAAACAAACATGTATTATATTCCAATTTCTTTAATCATCCTATAAGACTGTACTATTCTATTAGCAGGTTAGCTGGATGCTCAGCTTCCTGCAAGCGTGCCTGGATCTCCCACTTCAGTGTAGTGTGTGTGACTGATCCATTTCACACTTGGAATGTCTTGTCTGTTTGGAGGATGAGTTTATATGGGAAGGGAACATCTGCTCTTCACATTTGTGTGGTGCTGAATACAATGAAGAGCTCTTCTTACTTGGGCCCTACCAGTGGCTATAATCTTCATCATTAATAATGGAAAAGAACAACTTGGCTTAAGCATCAGGGACTCCTTCACCTATCAGGACTTTTTTCCCCTCAAACTATTAAAGGAAATTCTGATTTATGGAGATCATATTATTTTAAAAACATGTGCATATTATACAATCGTCAAAGTTTAAAAGAAGTGTATAAATTGAGGGAGACAAGAATTAAAAATACTTCTTTAAAAAAAGACAGTCAGCCCAAGTTATAGTTTTTTCCAGTTCCTCCTCCACATATTCATAGTCTTCTCTGATAGTTTAACTGTATGTGGGCTTATGTACCTGCCATTAGGTGGGCAAATTCAAGAATACTCTTCTAGATTATTGGGGATTAGGAGCCTGCACAATAGGGAAGTTCGGGCCTAAAATGCCTTTTACGTAGAACTGCAACCAAAACAGAAATGCACCCATCTTCCTCATTTTTCTCCCCCTCTGAGAGCTCAGCAGAGCCAAGAGTACTTGGCTTTAAAGCTCCTTTCCAGCAAGGCTTTAACAGAACTCAGGCCCCAGAAGACGAAGGATTTTTTTCTTAGATCTTTCAAGCAACATTCTATGTTAATAGTGCTGTCTTCACTCTTTCTTCATCATATACCTGTTTAAAAGGTGCAAACATCTTCCAATATGCCAGCCTGACAGGGCTCAGATGGGGGAAGATCAATATTTTATGGCCTCGGTAAGTGATTGCCTTTATGGCTGCAGCTGCTTTTAGGATTTGCTCCCTCTCATGTATATCAGACAGAGAAGCAATAACAGCGTTGCCTTAACTGGCTGCTTTTGTGTTTAAAGCAATGATTTCTTGGGCTCATGCATTTCCATGCTTACTTACTGAGATCCCTTGCTAGATTTTAACACACAATCCCAGTTATCCCAACTCATAGGGCCGTGAAATAGCCCAAGAAGTACCATGACACACATTTCACTTACGAATATGCACTCATTCGCACTGACACTGTGACAATCACATTACTGTCTCTGCAGTTCTGCAGTCAAAGCCAGAGCTAGTCCAACAGCCTGTTTGCGGTCCCCCTCCAGGAGGACTGGCTGCCATCAGGGTGCAAGTCCCAGCTGGGGAGATCTCTGCTGACCCTCCTGCAGCACCTCAGCTTGGGACAAAGGGTCAGCCTTGCTCTGCGAGCGGGGAGAAGGCAGAGGAAAACGGGCAGTGACAGCTGGATCTGAACCACCCGAGCCTCCTCAGGGGACCGTGTCGCACCCTGTGGCATTCACAGAGAGGGTTTTGACTGCTGCTTCACTTCTGGTCTGTTGCTGCTTGGTAACACATTCTCTGGCCCTGGTTCTCCCATGACTCCAAAGGAGTGAGCTCGCTTCAGTCACTGCCTTGCATTGTGTTTAAGTATGTACTTAGCTCTTAACATGTGCTTTCTTCCTGTTGAAGCCAAAGGGCACAAAGCACTGGTTTAAATACCCTCTGGAAGGTGAACAAGGACCCAGGGACCTGGCAACCCCAAGTAAAAAGCAAATGCAAAAGAAGACTTTCTCTGTCAGTAAACAAAACAAAGCAAGCTGATTTTTAAACCTTTTGGCATGTCTGCGTTTCTTTACCACCACTGATGAAGAATAAACAATGCAATTATTAATTATTGATGATGGCTAATAAGAATGATGATTGTCATCACCATCATCCAGCCTTGCCATTCCTGCCACCTCTCTAATCAGTGTGATCTTGCTGGTATTGTACATAATTGCAATCTTTCAAGTCAGGGTAGGCGAGGAAGCAACCTTGCAGTGTAAATACTAAATACTTAGCATAACAAGAGTGAGAGCTCCCTGGCTTGGAACAAAGCTAAGGGAAGTCACGGGCTTCCATTCTTTTTAATTTACCATCTGTTCTGTATGACACAACCTGCGTCTCTTTAGGGTTTAGTACCCATTTATTATCCAAAAGCCACCTCTGCCTGCTATTAAAATCACGTTGGAGTGATTTAGAGAGGGAATCCGTCCATTTGCCCAAGTGGAAAGATGTGTCATCAGCATAAACCTAAATGCTGCAGCCTTCCTGGACTCCAGGACTGGGAACTGCCTCACCAGCACACGTGCCTTCAGTAGGCTCGGGCCCCTTCCCTCCTCCCACCAGAGCCAATTACCACGAACTTGTCACCACGCACATCCCCTTCTTTCCTCTTCCATTGTTATGCATGCACACATCACACACACATTTTTCCATGTTGTCTTTTTCCTCTCTGTTTTGCTCCCACAAGGGACCTGACTGAGTCCCTTTCCATTGTTACCCCATCTTCTCTTTCCTTTTAACCCCAGCCTCCCTGGTTGTTACCTTCTGTCTGTGGCAGCCTAAGCCAGCACACTCATTATTCTTCCCCCTCCTTTCCCTTTAATCATTCACTCTTCTATATAGCAGACCACACGAGCATGCTCCCTACCCCTTCATTTTCCAACATATACCTTGTTCCCATGTCCCCTCCTTTGGCCTTACCCCCTTTTCTCTTTTCCATCTTTCATGGTCCTCACCATTGTTTAATAGAACGCAGCACAGATGAAGATAATTACCATCGCTTCCACAGTCCCGTGGGAGATCTCAGAAATCTCCCACAGGTACCCGGACAAGCATCTCACCCTAATAGCAAATGACGGTTAAACTAAGCAAGAGATTTTCAACAGTCTCCACAAATTGAACGCAACAATGTCCCCTCCACCTCCGTATCTGGCTTCCATGGCTTTAGCCACTTCCAATTAACTGAGCAGCCCAGAGCTCTCCTCGGGGATTCAGGACAAATGGGATCTGGGTGGAAAACAAGCTGAGGAAGGCAAAACAATTAAATGCAAGGCAGCTCGGTTCTAGGACCCTGGGGCACAGCAGGGCTTCTGGGGGACAGGGACCCCGGGGGACCCCGTAGTCGGGAGCTCGGTCCCTAAAGAGCCATCAGGTGCGATATCAGTGGCAAAGCTCCCTGCACAGCAGAGAAAGGGCATGATGGTACTAGTAGCATTGCATGCATCTGTCTATCTGTGCAACTACCAAACGGAGACTTTTCTGTACACTGAATATTTAGGATCTTGTTGATTTGCTGAGACAACAGCCATTTTGTTCTCAGGCTCACTACAGGAGAGGCATGTGTGCTACGCTTTCCCATGGAGGGTGGAAGATGAATAGAGTCATTGCCCCAACTTAAAACATTTTAATGAAAAACCTGGCATCACTGATGTGTGTCCTTGCTTGTTGTTATTTTTCCGCACCTAATTTACCTGATAGACTACAGTAGGGGGAGGGAGGAAAGGAGAAAGAAGACAAGGGAAAAATTGGGTATGTTCTCACCAGAATTTCTGAATTGATCAAAATTAATTCCTCCCCTCTATTTTGAATCAATACTTCAAAATCAAAACCTCAATTTCTGTTTTAGCCTGAAATGCCTTTTTTTTCCACCACCAAAGAGGCTACAATATGTGTTTGGATTTTTCTATTTTTTTAAAGGAACAATGCCCTGAAAATGAAATGACATGTTAAGACTCTTTAGTATTTCATTTAGAAACGGTTATTTGAAATAAGAGTTACAATTCAGTACTTTTCCAGGTGAGTGAGCACCTGATTTCTAGAGAGCTGATAAAAAGAGGGACCACTGAAGTACTAGGGCTTCTCAAGAAGTAGGTCATTTGGCTCTGCCACTCCTTTTGCTTGGACAGCTTGTAGCTAGACGGCCATTTGTCTCCATGGTGGGGCAAAAGGACAGAAGTCTTCCTAGACAGTTTCCTTCTCACTGGCTACCCTCAGCAAAGAATAGAACTGCAGAAGCTGAGAGAGCACGTAACAGTGTCATGAGATGATTAAGCGCTCAGCCTGATTTCGGTGTAAGCCTGGAGCCATTGGAAGAAGAGTGCAGTGGGAAAAGTCAGTCCTCCTTACCTGTCCTACCTCAACCCATCATTCCATGCCAATTTTTTTGGGTTTACCCAGACAGAGTGTGCCTCAGCTGGAGAGCAGAGCGGGATGCCAGGGTATGCTCTCCTTTGTCCCTGCAGACCACTTGGGCTGCAGGTGTATGGGACTGGAAAAGACTAACTGAGTACTTAAGACATCACCTGTCACTCTGGGCAGTGAAATGCCTCTGCTTTCACTTTGTTCTGGCAAGTCTGACAGTATCTCCCACTGTCAGCTGAGGCATAGCAACTACTCCAGCCCAATATCTCCACCTAACCAAGAGCCAGCAGATCAGCACTGTCCAGGACATAGTCAGGGGCTGATGTGAGGGGTCCTGGGCTGGAGGAGCCAGGGGTGTTGCAAGGCAGTAGGGGGCACTGGCAGAGCTGGTAAGGGGAGCCCCAGGCTGAGAGGGTCAGAAGTTACTGCAAGTTGGTAATGTGGTGCATTAGTAGAGATGTGTGCATAGGGGAAGCCGTACAGAGCTAAGTTTAGCTCTAGTCAACACCATCAGTCTTTGACTTTCATGAGCACTAAAATTGACTGAAACTCACTCAAAATATGTATTTTAAAAAATGGGAAAGGAAAAGAAAATGTCCAGTTCCTGTAAGATGATCAATAACAGCCAGTGCCAGAGATGACTTTTTCAGCCACAGAGAAACAATTGTTATTGTTGAATTGCTTGGGAACTTTGCCAGTGGACAAAGATAAACTAATAATGTCAAGGAGAGGAGGGGTGAGATTGCTGAAACCTTAGCTACGGTAAGAGGGTTGATAGAAACACTTCCAAGGGGCATGTGGCAGGCCTCACAGAAAGCAATCAGCTCCAGCCTGGCAACAGGGAAAGCAAGTGGTGGGAGAGCACACAGCTATGGCATCTCCATGCTGCTGCTGCTGCAGCTGCCCAGGCAGGAGTGGCACGGGATGCTGCACGGACCTGCTTCAGGTGCTAACCCATGGAATGCCAGAAAACAGAGGCCCTGGCCTCTTGAAAGGCTCTCCACACAATATTTTGTTGCCTTGCACTTTAACCTGGCTTCTCCTCCTCCCACACAGGTGTGAAGCCCAGAAAGGCAGGCACTGTGGGGCAGGAGCATGGGGTGCCCATGGAGCATCCCTGTGGTCCCAGGAGCAAATCAACCTCTGTTACTAGACCTGCTTCGGACGTGCATCACTTAACACTGCAAAGCAGCCACTGCCAAGGCTTCATTACTGCAGTAATCAATTGCAAGCCCATGCATCACCTAGCGCGTGCAACCCTGGTGGACTCGTCCACTGCATGGCATCACACAGAGGGCATTTTTCTCTGTCTGCCAAAATCCAGCCCTTAAGAGGGGTCCGCAGGCTCTTCCCGGGCAGTTTAGAGCAGTTGCTAGGTTGCTGACTGCAGTAGTTTTGACTGTGAAGGGTTCCAGGGAAAACCGGAGCAGTCATGGGGTCATAGTTCCTTGAGTTTTTGTCATTTCATCCCGGACAAGTAGTAAATCTCATTCCCTAAAACAAAGCCCTTTGTGTTTTGCGAAGCAGTGCACTGAGGGCTATTTCTCACAAGACCCTGTTATCCCTGTAGCACCAGCCGCATGACACCAAGGCACAAATTTGGGCCACAGTGTCCACTGACAATAAATGGAAAGGCCCTGGACAGAGGCCAATTTGTGCTTCTGAGAGATAGGCTGTTCTGTCTAATCCTGACCTTTTCAAGTTTTCAAATACTCACTTCCATTACTGAAGAAAAATCACTGCACATTTTAGTTTTTGTGCATTTGCTCAAAATTTCACAAAATTCAAGGGATGACAGACCAAACCCCAAAACAGACAGTTCTCTGGGTGAGGACAGCTGAGCTACTGGGTGCTAGAGGGGTTTGCTGATAGGCGCAGAACCAGCCAAAGCAAGAGTCAAAACCAAAAACCAGGGCTCATGATTTCCAGGGCTGTCTTCTGACTGCAAAACGATGTTTCCTAGCAGCTCACACTCCTGTCGTCAGCAGTGGGGTATTTACCCCTGCCTCACCCTCATATACTTTTGATTTATCACTGGGTCACTGGGTGCTTGACAAAGCAAGCTGGTATTTTGTCCCGTGTTGTGGAACGGGAAACTGAGGCACATAGGAAGGTGAAGTGACTTACTTGAGGTTATTCTGCAGATGAGTGGGACACCTGGGACTAAATCCATGAACTTTCAAGAGTCCAAGCTCTTTCAAGTCTCAGGGTCAGTAGATATTCAGCTCTGAATATAGGTATCTGTTACTAATTTTTTTAATGGGTAGGGAGGGGTGTCCTTTGTAACATTTAGGACCCTGTAGGCCACATTTATTTGGGCCTTTTGGAGGCTGTAGCCTCATCAATTTCAACATGAACCGAGATTCTGCCGGGATGAATGGAGCCTCAGGTTACCACATCTGCAATGTGCATCAGGGCACACCGACTCTGCAAGTATCCCATCAAAGCCTCAGACCTCTGACCTGCCAAACACACGTTTTAGCTAAGCAGCTTTTTGCATGGCCCACTCTGTCCTCAGCATCTCTGCTAACAGAGACGATCATTTGAGGCTGACACTTGCTTCTGCAAGGACACCTCAGTCCCAGTCCCCCTGGCTCAGAACACGTAGACCACAGAAAAGTCACCATAAACGCCTGTTGACTGCTCTGTCACATCAGCTGCTGTGCAGGCGGGAGCCCACATCTCCAGGAGAGCCCAAGAGCCATGGTCCCCTCCCTCTCCATGTTTGTGTTGCTATTTAAATGGCTTTGTTTTGCTTAAGCATCCTTTTTAAAGCAATGTTTAGCTTCCAGTTGGAATGAGCTCTAGGAAGCATGGCCGGGGCCCTGCCTGGAACAACGGACTGTAATTTACAGTGAGTTATGTTTCAATTACCTCGGTGTTATAGCGTCTTGGTGAGGGCAGGCATTATGTCATGTCAGGGATACGAGCGAGGGAGAAAATACAGACGCTCCCATTACAGCCAGTGATGGAGCAGTTTTAATAATACTGCAGGAAAAAATAAAGAGAAGGGGAGCGCAAATGACTTTCCAGCCATACCATTACTGCACATTAGTAACACGGTGCAGCCAGGGAAAGAGAGGGGGAGAGGGGAGTGGGGAAAGGAGAGGCACAGCTGAGTGACAGGGAAGAGGAAAAGGGAGAGGAAATAGAGAGGGGAAAGAAAGGGAAAAACAGGGTGAGGCAGGAAGAGAGAGATAAGGAGGGAGGGAAAGATGAAGAGAGGGATAGAGAAGGAGAGAAGGGCACCAGTGGAGCAGGGATAGAGAAAGGCAAAGGGGCTGTGCGAGAGAAGGGAGAGGAGAGACAACAGGAGACGAAGGATGAGGCCCTCAGGGAGTTACAGAGGGATGCCAGCTGCCTCAGCCCCACGGCTCTCGCACCCCAGAGCCAGCTCCCGTGCCTCCCGCACCTCCGCTGGCCCTGGCTCACTGGCTGGCTGTGGGGAAAGGCAAGGCAGGCAAGAAGCTGCAGGAAAGGGGAAGAGAAGCAATTGCTATTAGGCTTTTGTGAACGATATTGCTTTGTTGCTGGAACAAAGCACTCGACTTTCCAATAATAGCTATCTACTGGGTTTTTTTAATCAAATTTCCTTTGTCGTTGTGGCTTGCTTTAATTCCGTTTCGGCAGGGTAAGCCTCTCACTTCCATCTTACGGCCTCAGTCACCACCCTGCCTTACTCTCAGTCACTCCTGCCCATGTGCTCCAGCCTGCTCTCTCCTTCTTTATTTTCTTGACACAAATGGCAGTCAATGATTAGAGAATGTGCTGGGTGAGCCTGCTCTGTAATTCAAACCTTTTATTCAGGTTACTGTTATGTACTAAAGAGGAAAATATGTTTTGGCTAAACGGCCTCCTTACCGATGGTCCCCTGGCTGAGAGAGGAAGGCCTGGGCACCGGACCTCATGTGGACCTGCTGCCTCCCTGCCCTGCTCATCACCCACCTGGGAATCCAGCTCATCCTCGCTTGCCACCTCTCTTCACAATGCAGGGAGAAAACTCTCAGGCTGGAAGTGAATTTGTGCCTTTCCATGAGTGTTCATACTCGACAACGGGTTGCAAAAGCCAAGAGCTTCAGCATATTAAATAGCTGGCAGGAAGACCATGGTCGGGAATTGGAGGGGTTGATTTGAAGAAAGAACAATCAAGTGACATTTTGCCTCTGCCCAGGTAATTTATACCAGTGTAACTACTGCAGATCAGTACTCCACTAGTGTAGCCTTCTTCTACCAGTGCAATGCCACAAAGTTCCAGCATACTTAAGGCAGGGATTTCCCACCATCACAAACGACTTCATGTCGCTATACCAGAAAAAATAAAAGCTGTCTCCCTGTCCCTTAAATTCAGGATTTTCAGAATGTTGTGTTAGTAGACAGCAGGGGTAATATTGCAGTGTTTCAAGTTGTGCACCTGCAAGACTTTCAGTACAATATCCACACAGTACCAGTGACTGCAGCTGTGTAAATGTGACCTGAACCAGGCACTGGCACGCCTCTTGTGCTTGCAATAAGGAGTGCGTACCTACCTTATGCCAGTTATGAGAAAACAGGACACCAAATGATCTGGTTTCACATTAAAAAAACACACACAGGCTATCCCTGTTCCAGTGCAAAGCCTGCAGAATGATTTCCCCCATCAACATGCTCTGACTATCAGTGTGAGTTTGCACTGATCAGCAGCTTGCCGTTGTATGACTGGTATTTCTGCCATTCAGGTACAAAGATCCCAAATGACGGTTCAGCCTACTGCTGAACCACGCTGCAGGCTTCCCAGCCCCGCTGTACAGCGTGCTGTGTGTTAGACTGTTTGCAGCTGAGGGCTGCAGTTTCCAGAGTGGTGCTTCTTTGTGATGTTCACATCTCACTTGCTGCATGGAAGCAGGGGGGCAGTTGTGCCTCCTTCCTGAGGGCATCTGGACAATGCTGTAGTGGGGCGCATGTAGAAAGATCTCAGAGGTCAGGGGGCTGATACTAGCAATTTAAATTGGAGGGTCCCTTGAAACATTCTCCATCCTCTG
>Ga0181612_159252_pt1 | contig 12518 bp, 4 predicted proteins | sample HoacroProtozoa21_FD_119630 | JGI IMG/M metagenome (GOLD analysis project Ga0181612, IMG submission 119630) | Hoatzin crop microbial communities from Cojedes, Venezuel. Combined Assembly of Gp0051906, Gp0051904, Gp0051908 | reverse complement strand
AGGGGACCTAATATATGCTTACAAATATCTCAAGGGTGGGTGTCAGGAGGATGGGGCCAGACTCTTTTCAGTGGTGCCCAGCGACAGGACAAGGGGCAACGGGCACAAATAGAAGCATAGGAAGTTCCGTCTGAACATGAGGAAGAACTTCTTCCCTCTGAGGGACGGAGCACTGGAACAGGCTGCCCAGGGAGGGTGTGGAGTCTCCTTCTCTGGAGATATTCAAGACCCACCTGGACGCGGTCCTGTGCATCCTGCTGTAGGCGACCCTGCTTCGGCAGGGGGTTTGGACTGCATAACCCACAGAGGTCCCTTCCAACACCTACCATTCTGTGATTCTGTGATTCTGTGGGGACAGTGGCTGGAGTGCGACCACCATGGCTTCCTCGGCACAAGAAAGCCTTTTCACTGTCACTACCTGCTGTCTGGTTGAACCCTGGAGAATTCTTTAGGAAAAAAAGGGTTAGAGGTAATGAGATGGAATAGCTAGAAGCAGCAGCTGTTATGCTTCACACAAGTTAGAAAGCCCACCACTTCTCCCAACAACTGCAATGACACCTCGTAGTATGATAACAAAAAGCTGTCTTTGCTTGAAGGTTTCTATGATAAAAATTTCTACAGCTGGGCTGTCCTGGCACTGTTTTGAGAAGTTTCTTTAAAACTACCTTTTTCTGCCAAATTAGCGGTAACTCTTCTCAAAGCTTGTCTCTTGCCAGTGTGTTTTCTTTTCAGTTCAAGATTTGAAAAATATTATTCTTTACTTGTACACACCACTTTATTAAATTCTTCCCAATTCATGGGATGTGCCTTAAGTTCTGTAATATGAAATTCCCAGTTATTTCATTAACATTTTAATCCTCTTGCTCCTCCCTTGACAAAAGTCACAATGCTCTACCCAGACCCAAGGACGACTTCTTATTTCTTTTTTTCTCTGATTGAAATGTTACCTTGCAATTCCAAGTACTTAAGAAACATATTTGTGCACTTCACAGGAGACTAGATTAATTCATGCAGAAGGCCCCTTCCCTCTCTGTTTTCCTAACTCTTTTGTTACCTTATTCAAAATTCACCGAAGACACGAGTTAATCTTCAGTTAGGGAGAGCTGCATTTTATTATGCTTGTTCTCTATACCATTAATCTTAAATGCTTCTCTTCAAATCCCATGATTTGAGCACAAAAATCTTATGCACAGAATGACGTCAGTTTTCAGGCATGAAAATGAAACAGTAAACTTTTTTTTTTTTTCCCCAGTTGCAATATTCCACAAGAGAAAAAAGAAAACTCATTAAAAATAATTATTGTTTAGACAAAGATTTTCTTTTCCTATTTGGTACATTCTTGGAATGGAAAATGTTGAATTGGTCCACTGACTTAAGATTTGAAATCTCTTTTCTTTAATGTTCTAGACATCTGCTAAATATATTTTCAACCAAATCAGTAGCAGTACAAGTGTATGGTTTTGCTAGTCATATGCTGTATGATATTGTGTTACCTCAATGGTATATTTTCAATCCCACACACATCCATTACTGTACAATGGGCAATCACTTTCCTTTTGGTTAAGCTCTTTTAGATATTTCCTTACACTTGACTGACATCCTCAAATACTGATTCTGTTTGTTAAATACATATTTATTATTTAATAATATGTTCCAAGAATGATCGCTTAAAGCATCAGGTACTTGGAAAGTTTGCAGAGCAAAACCAGTGCATACTTGTACACATTTCATGACCGTTTGCCAACATACACTGTATTTTCCCTGTTCCATTCCTTGCTTTTACAGCTTAAAGCAGAGCTTTCCTGAAATAAATGTTTCTTCTTAGGATCACCTCATAATTTGGAATGTAATCACTTGGACTACAGATACCGGCTCTGTCTTGTTTGAGTTCTGCATCTACAATGAGAAACTGAGTCCAGTCAAGTAGCAGAGCTCATGACTGTCTCACAAACTCTTTGGGTCTCACACCTTGCTGATTTTCCATTCACTGAGTGGGTAGGAAGTGTTTGTGTCAATACTGTCCTACATTCCCTAGCAATTATTCCAATTGCAATAAAATTATTAAATTATTCTAAAGCAATAAATTTTATACTAAGGCTTTATAGTTCCTAAGATTTTATATAGGAAAGAAAAATTCGAACATTGTCCACACTACTGATACGCCTCAGATTGGTGACAGGAATATAACATCAACAGAAGCCAATGAAAAAAATTCCCCTTCCTGGGCAGAGGGAGGGGAAAAAGGCTATGGTACATAATTATTTCTACAATTCATTTAGAAAGATACTTTACTATGATCTGACCTTTTTTCGCTTTGATAGAGACAAAAATCCTAAAGAAACCTGAAGTGAGCTTACCAATGACAAGGAAAAAAAATCAACATGTAACATGAGACTGTAGTAAAAGTCTTTTCCAAACCTGTATTTTACCTAACTTAATTAAATTTTCTTAAATGTCACTGGAATGTCTACAGTCACTGGACTGTGCATTCATAAGAGTTTGCCGTAAGAAACAGAACGCAGAAGGCTTTTTATGAAATTTTATGGACTAGTCAGATTCACCGTCTTTTGAAGGTACTTACATCCTGCTATCCCCCTGCCATTCCAAAAACTGTCCTCTATGATTGCGTGACACCTCATGCACAGTGTTATGCCAGATGTTCAGTGGGACAGGAGGGCTTTTGCCTATCTGGATATGCAGGAAAATTCAGCTCTGAAGGGGAAAGGAGAGATGCTTCTTTTGGCCACTTCATGATTCTTGAACATAAAAAAGGTAGTTTGAAATTTCTCAGAGCGGTTCTAGTCGTTAGAATGAGTTTTAGGAAAGATGGATCAGTGGATGTAACCAAGGTAATAACCCATCCAAACTGTACTTTATCCCTTGAGGTAGGTGTACAACTTATCAAAGCAAGTGTATGCTTACAGGTGATAACACCTTCCAATTAAATCACATCTTCTGCATATAGACATGACTCTCACAGTTAAGACATTTGGCCTGATTCCAGAGTCCTGACAGGCAGAAAGTGAAGGCAAATTCATGGCTTCCAAGTAAGAAAGTGCCTGTAGTAGTACTACTCAGGGTTTGGGTGGAGGTGAGGGGTACAGGGTTGGGATTTCATTTTTAGTTTTGTAACAGAGGACCAGAATAATTCTCCTGAAGGATGCCTAGCAGGAAGAAGTATGTCCGTTCCAGCTGGGATGAGCCAGGCAGGTGCTGCATTTTGTTTACCTGGCAAGAAGCAGTGATGGCTTGCCACATCAGCTGCCCCAGGAAGGGTAAGAGATGCAGGCCGTGCTGCGGGAAGGTGCTCAGGACCAGGATGCAGCCTGGGAATCCCACCCAGGGACAGCCAACTACATGGCTCCAGCCAGTGGCAAGGTCATAGCTCCTGGAGACAGAGGCCGTCACCGACAGTTTGATCTAAATTCACCCGTCTGGGTGACTTCTCAGGCAATTAGCTGTGCCTTGTGGGTAATCCGCATATCTATCCCTGTAACCCAGGGGCTGAGATTGAAAAGTATAGAATTATTTCTTCAGACTGGAAAATAAAAGCCTGCAGCCGTGTGAATATTTTCAGAGATTGTGTTTCAGGGCATAGATTATGTCAATAATCATTAATGTGCTACCTTTACATATCACAAGAAAATATTCCACTGTAGAGATGAATTAATGAGGTTAACTTTAGTGCTGAGAAAATATCAAGAAAAAAATAAATTAGCAAATACCTGTAAAGACTCCTAGTTTGCAGATGAGATATCCCAAAACCACCTGTTGGATGAAAAGAAAGAGAGTTCTGCTCAAATTACAGCGTAAAAAATAAAGAATGAGTCTGTGTGACTGACTGTACCCTTTTAGTACTGCCAAACAGAAAGTCAGCCCCAGAAAATTAAACTGATTTGACCTGATGGTTTGTGTTATTCTTCAAACACATCTTTTTCTTGCTGAGAACGTTCTTTCAGGAGTTTATTAATTGAATTGCAATTATTTTAACATTACGGACACGAGCCATCACCTTGTTAACCACAGATTTACTACCGTGATAGGCAAATCAAGCAAGTGCACCAGCACCCAGTTGGTTCTGCTATCCCTGAAACCAGATTGCAGGAGGGATGCTCCCTTCACTGCAGTGGAGTAATGCCGGAGCAAACTTTCACCAGCACCTCCTGTTGCTCACCCCACTGATGTAGTAGGGCTCTGTGATGGTGGGTCAAGTCCAGTGAGTTACTGCTGCAGGAAGGAGACCTCCTTGTACAGCAAGCACAGTCTGAGCAATTCCTTGGGAGAGTTTCTTAGCATTGCTTTAGCTTCTTGTAGAATTTTTTTTAAACATTCACAGAACAGCTGAGGTTGGAAGTGATGTCTCTGGAAATCGCCAAGTCCATCCCCTTCTAAAAATGGTGTAGTCAGACTTTGCTGTCCCTTTCTGTGAATATCTGCTTTGAGATGCTTTGAATTAAATCACACAGAAGAAAACTACAGAAGCTGTTAAAATCAGTCAAAGCTGTTAGATATCTGCTTTGGGATGCTTTGGTTCACCAGCTGAACAGCTCACCGACTGTAAACAAGTGACAATTCAATAAACATTTTGGGAATGTGAGATGATCTGAACAACTTGACTTCTGGCTTGTGCAGGCATGAAGAACATATTTTCTCAAAAGGGGGAAGACTGGCTTCTCTCATGGAAGAAGGTCATTGAGGCCTGAGGCAAAAGTACATCAAAGCATGGGCAGAAGATCAAGTGCACCAGCGCTGCCATTGACTTCAGCGGGACTGCTCCTGAGCCGAGGGTGAAATCTACAGTTAAATGCTTTTCTGGGTTTGTACTTTGTCTTGCACAAGTTTTTGAGGCATGATTTCAGAGAGACATGGTTCATTTTTTTAAGCGTTAAACAATGCTTCATGCTATTCCAGGCTAATGTTACGAGACAGGTTCACTTTATACACTAAATTAAAAAATAAATCTGTCCTCAGTTTTCACCTGAAGTTGACATTTCCCTTGTGCTCTTTGTGTATAAATCACAAAATGGTAGCCTAAGGGAAGGCGTTTGAAGAGTTCTGTGTTTATAAATGGTCTATATTGTATTTTATATGTGTAGGCAGCAGCTACAGTCTCCACTTTTAGGCCTGAGGGGAAGGCAATGGCTTCCTGCATCACGGAGCCACAGCTCCTGTCTGTAAGCAGGTACACAAAGCTCCCTTTAACTGGCTCGAAAGGAGCGGTGAGATGAAACATGTCCACTGATGGTTAACAGATCTGTCCCTCAAGACAGCTTTTCGCCGAACATGGCGTTTGTTTACACTCAGCTAAAGCTTTTAGCATTTTCGGGCCTATAAGAGGATTTGGCTGGTAGCCCTGCTGTTGATTGTCATATTCCCTAGCTAGAAATGTCAGTTACCACTTCTCTTTCTTCTTCCGTTCGTTAAACTTTTTGTATATTTTCTCTATCGTTCGCAGGAATTAGTGATGACATGTGCCATTTGCATATTACTGTAGTTCTTCCAGGGGATGTGAGCGCACACAGAGCTTGCAGTTTGTAACCCACTAGGGATCTGGGGGACCAGGAGTGACATAATGTCATCTGAATATTATTTGTAGCATCCTGTGTGTAGAAAACCTAGCGAAAAATAAGAGCTGTTCAGCTGGAACTGAATATGCACACGTAATACTTTTCTTTCATGACCTACCACTGAGCATTTTCTCTGCAGATGACAGGAAGATACTTCTGGAAGTCTGTCACAGTCTAGCTAACCGTAAGGATCTCACAGCTAAAATTGTTTAACCCACCCTTTTATTATCGTGTGGTGCTGAGTTGTCTGCGTGGCCACACAGCTAATTTCTCAGATTTGCCATTGAAGAACCCTCGCAGGGTCGTTGCTTCACCCTGCCTGCCTGAGAAGCCACCATGGGCTTTCTCTGCTTCTCTCCTGTGCTAACATGCAGGGGAGAAATGCTCTCCCCCTTTCCTTAGGAAAGCAGACCTTCATAAGATACAGAATACTTCGCTGTGCTGGGCCGAGGTGCAAGCCTGCAGAAATAAAGCTTCAGTCATGGCCAGATGATGTAGCCCAGCTGCTGTTGATTCACGTTTGGTGATTTCCACTTCATATCACTCCATGCAGCCATTTTTTCCTCCTGTTCATTCACAAACTCAAAGTAAAGTTTGCTGACAGCTAGTTACACCAGCAGATCTGAGGAAGCAACAGCCTCAGGGAGGAGGGTAGGAGCAAGCACCTGGGCATCAGTGGCAGTTGACTTAATACGCCTACCACAGCTGTTTTTGGCTTGTTGCAACAACGAACTGGAGGAGCTTACCTACACTAGAGTCATTTCATGTACATCTGCCTAGCTGAAAGTTATGAGCTTGTCCTAGTTTATGAGCTAAAGTCCCTTTGCTGTTTAGAAAAGAGACAAGCATCTCTAGAAAGAAGTTCATCTGTCTTAGGTGCTTTCAGAGCAACTCATCTCACTCTGTCTCCCTGGGCGATGTTGAACGCACAGATTAGGGCAGCCAGGCTATATGCATTGGTCTGAGACATCCAGGGATCCAAGAAAGCTTTCAAGCCATTAACTTCTCCAGATTTTAGCAACATCAGTGAATATCCTGCAAGGGATTTATCTAGGATGTGTCTTCCTGCTTGACATGAGTCTTAGACCCCCTTATTCATTTCAAACCTGCAGAGCAGAAGGAGACTTTCTGCCCGTCGTACTCCCTGACATGTTTGCCATTCCCATTATAGCCATTAAACCCATGTTTAAAGTCAAGCTGGCCTATCCCAGACAGCTAGATTAGGCTGTCTTTCTAACCCCAGATCGTTAAAAACTGGGGAAATTAATTGCATTTTTAAAGGACAAATGTGGCCACAGTGGCTTTAGACTAGTTAGCTCAGAGAATGCTAGCAGGTAGCTACAGCAGCAGGGAGCTCGGCTCAGGCCACAAAACCTGCCTTTATAAAAAATTTTATCAAATACTCAAGCCACCACTCCATTCAAACAGGGCTGCATACAGCAGTATCCAGTAGCTACTCAAAACTTAAGGCTGTATTACACAAGTTGCCTGTGTAGTAATGAAACGTGCATAATCTTACTCCCTGTCGGTCCCAAATGAGACTCCAGATAGTCTTTGGCAAAGACTCTGCCCTAGAAAGGCTGTCATTTATTAAAAGACCCACAGTAATCCCAGCTCAATTTGTGGCCAGCGCTTTGCTTTTATGTATGATGAATTAGAAAGCGGGATGGTTCCTCCTCACAATACAGGTTTCATTTTACTCTTCTTTGTGAGAAATTCCTCCCTTTCAACCTACAGACCTGGAAAGCATTTCAAAGATTGTCCTATTCATGTGATAGTTTGGTAATTCCTCAAGAAGTGGAAATTTAAAAAGTGACACTGTTCCCCACTTTCAGTTCCTGAAGCATATATCAGAGACACTCAGGTTGTTTCCATTTTGTACCACTTCTGGAATTTCACAGGTAACTTATTTGATCTTAGCTGGTAAAACAGTATAACTACATTTCTAATAATTCAGCTGAACTAGCTGAACATCTATGTCAGCATGAATACTGCAAAGGGAAAATCCTTCTGACTAAATCTTTATTGAAAACGCCCCACAGGAACTTGCACAAATTGCAAGTAGATGCTTACTTTTTTCAAACACACCTTATGTATTTTAGGGGTTTTTTCAGTGAAGTAGTCCCTTTAAAAAAAGTTCTATAACTATTTTTTGATTGGAAACTGTAATGTGCATGCCAAGCTGTACATCCTCCTGTTATCCTCTGGACAGTCCAGTGAAATCTCTGCTAGACACTGTATGCAAGACAGCACAGCTGCTGTCGGATTTGGTTTCATTAGCCACTTCCTGCGGCTCTGTGCTGTTGCTGGGACTCTCAGTTATCCTCCTTCGCTTCTCTCAGTTCACTCTCCCCCAATTTATTCTCAATAGAGTCATATATTGTAAGGTACGTCAGCTCCGGTGACTCTTCTCAACAGTTTTCAAAAGAACTTGTACTCTTAAGGCATGCTCGGATGAATGTATCCAGTTTCACAAAAGTATACATAAATGGATTGTAAAGAGGGAAAATTCAGGCAACGGCCTCAGGGCCAGCAGGTAGCAGGGCTGCATTTGTAGCTTGCGGATCAGCAAATTATTTACACTGCCTGAAAGTGCCGTGAGAGCATTGACGGAGAAGTGAAGGGACTGTCCTAATTTAGAAGCACGGACGGACTTTCTGTGAAAATTCAGAAATGAGGGCTTATGGTGAAACTGGCCACATTCTGCTCTCTGAGATGCTCTACAAAGATAGTAAGTTGTACAGGTTTCACAGAGTGCACTTTGGCTTGCTGTACATCCTACGGTAAGCTGTTTGCAGATATTTGCTAACTTTAGTGAAGGACGTTGTACTTGATCTGTTTAGAACAGAGGGTCTTCAGTGCTAATGGTCTTTCTTCACGATCGTAAAATATTAACCCAGTGGAAGTGGGCAGCTTGTCAATGTAGTATAATGAAAACAGTAATGATGCTGATTTAACAGGAGCTTACCACTGCCTAGGAATTTTCTGTTTGTACATTATTACTACTTTTTTTTAAATGTCACCTTTCAAGACAGATTAGACTTCTGAAGGAACATTTCCTTTTGTTCTGCAGTCATTAATTTGTCCTTTTTCCTTTAGTTTACAAAACATGACCTATTCATTTTTAAGCACACAAAATAATTTTTGATCTTATAAAAAATACGAATGCTTGTTTATTTAAATAGCTGTAGCTTCTAAGTGTTTCTTGGATAAAGATTTGAATTTGGCACACGAATAGTTCCATGGTCTGAAATGTTCCAAAATTTCAACAGCCCAGTGAAAGTCCATTTTCTTTTGTCCAGATTATCAGAGCGAAGTATATGCAGCTTTTGTAGAAAGCACATAGTGACTGTTTTCCTAACTATCTGCCTCTCAATTTTCTCCTGCCTCTGTGCATGCTTGTGTAAGTAACCTGAGATGAGTGTTCAGTCTCTGAGGCTACAACTATTCTAGTAAATTAAAAAGTGGCAAGGAATGTTCCCAGGCGCTGGGCTTCAATTGCCTGTACACCTAGATTTTTAAAAAGGTCCCTGGGATGGTTTTGGCTCATGTCAAATGGCACTCTCCTGGACAATACCCAGGCATCATCTGAGGGCTAGCAAGGCACAGAAAGCCTTCCCAGTGGGCAACCCAAATGCAAGGATCCTGCTTTGGAGGGCAGGATTGCGACAATGGGAACCCAAATGCCCTTTGCGCTCACTGCCAGAGAGTGGTTCCAATCATGTTTAGTTTATTAGTTCAGACACAATTTGAGCAGTATTAGGGGACCTCTACCTCTTTGATATTCGAAGGACCTATAAAATACCCCTCTCATTTCAAAGGAACTGTTAATGGACCCACAGAAACTTTGATGTACCAAGATACTTAACCAAGTAAGCAGTTCTGTGACAGTCCGCAGCGTAACTCATACGCTTGAGGTCAGCTCCATCCTTGTCACTTCTTTGGGTTGAAGCCCAAAGTATGTGAACTTTGAGCTGTGTGGCCTCACTGAGTTTGGATCTTCACATGACAATCTCTTGTTACATCATGAAAAGCATCTGAGGAGAAACAAGACAAATTCATCCCAAATTCAGAAACGAGACCTTTTTCAGTACAACTGCTCTCTTTATCTGTACTGAAATACTCAGTTTCTGACCAGTTGTAGTTACTCTAGATCTAACTTTCGTAGTGTAGACGCAGAAAAAAGCATCAGGTGATGCCTCAGGTTGCCTGTCTCAGCAGACTGACGACAGGACCCATGTTGTCATCCAAGTTAGCATCTTTGAAACTGCACAGCTTAGAGACAAGGCCCATATAGATGAAGGCTGACACTCCAAACTGGTAGGTGCAATTCACATCTTACATTATAAAACAGAAAAGTTAGTACATTCGTCACTGATAAAAAGAGAGAAAGCTTGTTTCACTTAATTTTAACCATCTGAAAGCTAGAGTTCTGATCTAACCTAGCTCAGGTTTCCTTTGAGAAAGGTACTACACTAAAGGGAAATATTAGTTGCTCAAAGTGTGGTCTTAAAATGAAAGGCTTCTGAACATACCTTGAAGTTGTTGTACAAGAGGGACCTGACTTTTACACAGCTAGATGTGAATCTTGCTTTAAATCCTTACATGAGGATTTGGATATCTTTCTGAGAAATAGATGTTGTTTAAGATAGATATAACCGGCCTGGAGTTGTTCAGTGAAACTGTGTGGTCTATGTTCATATTAGAAGAACTTAACAGTACCTTTGGGTTTAAAAGCTACTGGTCAACGAAATTTTGCAGAGGTGACACGCACTGAATGACACAAGAAAAACATACAAGTAATCATGCTGAACACACAGAAGAGTTTGCAGTTGTGTCTATCAGACTCCAAAGCCACATATTCACCATCAGTATTTGCCATGGCATCATTTGGTACTGGACACCATTTGTGCCAAAGAGCCAAAACCACAACATTGTTTTGAATGTGGGTCTTGGTTGCCTTAGTTGTTGCCTGTTTTAGGAGGGCCTGTTGAGATAGGACAAGGGGTAATTGTTTTAAACCAAATAGGATAGGTTTAGACTAGATGTAAGGAAGAAAATCTTCACTATGAGGGTGGTAAAACACGGGAACAGGTTGCCCAGACACGTGGTAGATGCCCCATGTCTGGAAACATTCAACGACAGGTTGGATGGGACTCTGAGAAACCTGGTCTAGTTGAAGATGTCCCTGCTCACTGCAGGGGGGTTGAACTAGATGACCTTTAAATGTCCCTTTGAACCTAAACTATTCTATGTTTCTATGATTCTATGAATCTACGAAGTGTTAGCAGAAACTTTGCCATAACACAAAGGGATTCTTAGGTAGACAACTGAGCTTTGATGATCATTTATTCACATGAAACTCTGGATGTGGTGACAACTCTAGCAGACTCAGGGTAGCAAAGCATTCACTGCAATAACTAAACAATAGTACTTTGGTGAAGAAATAGGCATCTTCTGCTAGGATGGATTAGAAGGGCATCTGAGAAAGCTGACAGGAGATTTGAAAAGATAATTATTTATTTACCACCTTTACCATTATTTATCAACAATGAAAAACCTCTAAAAAATAACTGAAAATTTTGAGTCCCCAGAAGAGGAGAAACAAAATCCAGGGAAATAAAACCTGTATGATCTATAGGGAAGTCTGTTGGCCAGGGCCACAACCAAGAGGCTGCTATAAACGGACAGCAGACAGAAGACCTAAGTCAAGAAAAAGCAGCTAAGAAGTGTCTGGGCTATTTACTCAGACCAGAGGAAGCCCAGAATGCCGCGGGCTAATGTGGCATCCTTGTGAGGACCAGGCTGGTGGCCAGCCTCAGCGCCATGCAGCTTGCCTGGTGGTGTTCTTCTATGGTGTGTGTCTGCAATGGTTACCATAACACCTGTTACAACAGGAACGGAGCGGGTAAGATGCACAGAGGTTGCTGGGAGTACCTATCAGAGTAATAGGATGATCAGTCCAGCCTGATATAGCAAAAAGTAGACAGCAAATAGTCTGGGTGTGAAAGACCAGCCCTGACAGAGTTGTATAGCCTGATTATAAATAGCCGGGCACATGGACTTCTAGTACTTATTAAAGTCATTTTACCTCTCTTTCTTTGGATTAAAATCCAGAAAACTCTTAGAAAAAAGACCAGCACCTCAGTCAGACGAGGATTTTCTAAGTCCAGAGAGCACAACAGCCTCAAAATGGGAAACACAGAAGTTGATTGCTGGTTCTCTTCTTCTACCCCTTCCCCTTGAACAATCTGTCATATCTGATTGAGGCTAGTTGATTTTATAGTGCAGATGACAGGTCTAGGCAGGCAGCGCTGCTTGTACAGTAGGACTAGGAGGGAAGCCCAGGCAAACCTGTGCCAGCTCATGAAGTTAAAACAATTTTGCATACAAAAAGGAAACCGTAACTAATTAACACCAGGCAGGTGGTCTAGCTGGAAAACTAAAATTCAAACTAGGTCACAAGGGAATATGGGACTTGGCAGATGAAACCGTAGCTGAAATAATCTCCCAAGACCAGCCAAATGAGAGCAGAGCCAACTACCCTTATGAAAAAATATGCCTCTGCCAGTCATTTCTGGGAAAAACAAGCCAAGGACAAATGACTGCAGCTCTCAGAATGAGCATGATTGCATTTAGTCTTCAGGGCTTTGTTTCTAAATGGGTTTTTTGTTAAATGCCAATCTTATTTGGTCAGATTCAAGGCAAGATCAAAATCAGCCTTCATGGTGCTTTAAGAAAATCAGCAGGGAAGACTATTGGGGGGGTATCAAATATGAAAACAAAGAGAAGAGTGTGAAAATTTATGTCAAATTTAGGTGGGGGTTGGAGGAAGCAACTGCTGAGTTAAAAATGCAAAAGCAGATACCAGCAAAGTACAGAGCTGGCTATACATCAACTACAGTATCAGGAATTGTGGTTGTTACCAAAAAGATGGGGGATGTTTTGTTT
>Ga0181612_155296_pt1 | contig 12518 bp, 14 predicted proteins | sample HoacroProtozoa21_FD_119630 | JGI IMG/M metagenome (GOLD analysis project Ga0181612, IMG submission 119630) | Hoatzin crop microbial communities from Cojedes, Venezuel. Combined Assembly of Gp0051906, Gp0051904, Gp0051908 | reverse complement strand
GTTGTGATAGGACAAGGGGTAATGGTTTTAAACTAAAAGAGGGTAGATTTAGACTGGATGTACGGAAGAAATCTTTTATGATGAGAGTGGTGAAACACTGGCACAGGTTGCCCAGAGCGGTGGGAGATGCCCCATCTCTGGAAACACTCAAGGTCAGTTCAGACGGGGCTGTGAGTAACCTGCTCCAGGTGAAAATGTCCCTGCTCATTACAGGAGGGGTTGAACTAGATGATCTTCAAAGATCCCTTCCAAAATAAATGATTCTATGATTCTATGAAAGTGTATGAATCTCGGCTAAACCCTTGGGATGCTGATTATAGCCCCCTATGACACCCTATTTTTGGCATTAATAAATACCTCAGCTGGAGCATCCACTGTGGAGAGACTTGCAATAGTGCCCTGAGGTTTAAGGAGAACATTTTACATTCTGATTATTGTAAGGTGCTGACACTTTTGACCACATGCGTGCAGAGGGGAGAGGAGCTTACCAGCCCTCGGCTTGCAGTGAGGTTCTGCAGAGCTCCAGCACAAGCTTCCAAGGTGGCATCCTTCTTGCTCTGATCCATCAGGGACAGGTAGGTGCGGATGGCATCAGAGTGGTAGAGCCAGCTGGGTCCTTTGGGTTTAAAATCCTCCTCAGGAAGGGGAATACCATACTCGTCATTCTACAAAGAGATGAGAAACTGGAAGCTCAGATCCTGCTCCTTGCTTTCAGCCCCTGCCTGTGGCTGAACATCACTTTTGCAAGCCCGTTACGGCACATCTTACCTCCACTTTACCACTCCTGCTGTTGAAGCATCCTGTGAGAGTTTTGTCCATATAAACACTCCGGGCCATGTGGTTGAGCTGGGTGTATTTGTTGGGAACTTCAGCGTCCAGGCGGTAGGAGAGGTTGTGCAGGATGCAGATGCAATTCTCCACAGACTGAAATCACCACCAGAATAAAAATGCAAGCATCGCGTTAGAAAAATACGGAGAAACACCTGCTGTAGCTACAAAGAGGACATACACCATGCCATAACTGGCTTTTTTTAGCAGTTATGCTATACAAGCTCCTGATCCTGCTTAAGGTAGCAATGGATGGGAAGGAAGAAGAAGGTAGAATAGATGTGAACCAAGGCCACATAGCCCAAATGCTGTATTGTGGATCTCAGTGAGCTGACCAACTCAGTGAAGCTTAGTAGGTCCCACTGCCACAGACAAGTTGATAAAAAGGAAAGGAGAGCATGAGTGCAGAGGGTGGTTCTATCGAACTGCCCACCATGAAATGCCAAATCTTGAAAGTCTTCCTCTTGCCTTAGTCAACTTCCAACGACTTTGTCCAAGAGGTCATTTTTCACCAAGAACAGACTTTAAAGCCTCCTTTACCTGGATGTCAGAGTGCCCAATACAAAGAGCAAGGGAGAATTTTCACTAGATACCTGTAACCCACACCAAAACATCCTGTTACGTTTCCAAAGAGCTGTAGTCAATATGCACTGCTGAAACTGGTCTTCTTGCAAAAGCCATCCCCAAAAGAGGATTTGTTCAGTCCTGAGCTCATTTGAAATAATTTCGGTACTTTGTTGGGCATTGAAGACTTTAGGGTGTCTGGCTAGAAACACAGGTGTAGAACCCCTGAAAATGTGGCTATAAACATTATTTTGTCCAAGGTAAGTGCCGTTCACACATAGCAATCAGAGTCACAGTTAGAGGACTAGCAGAAAGATGCCAGCTCCTGGCTTCTTGCTGAATGTGATGCTAGTCTGGGGCTTATATATTGGAGTCCTGTTGGATGAAGAGATGTGGCGGTGGGAAGAGCAGGAGATGGAGGTTAAGGCACTGGAAGGATCCCAAGGTGGAAGCAGAAGGGAGGAAAGCATACTGGGGGCTCAAAGGCCAAAATATTTTGCTGTGTCTCTGTGTTTGGTAAAGGGTAATGGTAAAACCCACCTCTACTTCAGACCCAGAGCACAGAGAACTTGCAATGCTACAACAGATCACACTGGCATGTGGAAGGACAAGGCAGCCCCAAAGAGTCCAGTCCCCTCATGTTTGTTCAGAAGGGATTTTGCAGTACTCCCGAAGTTGCAATTACTAACTGTGGGGCTGAGCTCTAGCAAACAGCTCAGAGTGAGCATCTGGTACCTTATCATCGGGTCGGTTAGAAGCCACACAGTTCTGGGCGTAAGTCATGACTGAATCGATCAAGCCAGGGTAGTTCCTCATGGTCTGGCGCCCCATGTCTGCAGAACTCAAATTTCTGAAGAAAGCCGCCGGAGAGCATGTCAGAAGAGAAGGAAGAGAGGATTAGTTGGGTTCACTTGCTAGTCTCTATGGGCTCTGTTCTGGCTATGGCTGTAACTGAATTTAAGGATATTTCTGTAGATTCAGCAAGGCTGGTGCACTGGTCTCATTTTGGAGGCCTTCTGTAGGACTGCATGGGTGCATAGCTCTTGTTGCTCTTTAGGATTGATTTAATCTAGGAGAATGTCCTGTTAAGGAGCTCTGAAATGAAGACATCCTGCTAGTGAGAGTGACTAGCAGTGATATTTTGCCTTAGAGGCTATGCATGGGACATTACACAGACTCATCGCCTCCTTGGAGGTGTTTCCAAAGAGAAGACGGACTAAAGACTATCTGGATTGCTGTGAAAATCAGGAAGGTGCATATGGTTGTAAGCATGGAGCTACACAGGGTCAACAGCAACTTTTGTGTAGGAAACAGGGACAGAGATGCTGAAGAGCAGCAACCACTCTGACCGGAGGGATTGACCGGTTTGTAACGTTGTAATGTATTCCTGAGCTGTTGCTGCCAGGACAGGGGAGTTTTTCCAGTAACAGGAAATGTTTTTTGTTGTTTTGTCGGGGTTTTTTCTTCCCTGTTTTATTGCCTTGTAGCTTGCAAATGAAAAACAAAGAGAGGTTGGCAGTCATTGTGAGATATTCACTCCAGGCGTTCCAGAACTGGATTTGATGTTCACTGTGATTTGCAGCCTCCTCATTAACATGAATTCATCTGCAATCCAGAAATGCTTGAGCAGCAATGGCTCAAGCCCAGGGCAAACCCAAGGCTGTTCTCATCTCTGTGTTATGGTGTGGCAGGGCAGTGAGTCAGAGCAATCCCGGCGCACTCCTCGGAGCAGGGGCTCCGGACCCAACCACTCTGCTTTCCTTACTCAGCTTGCTCCCCAGCCCTGCTTACCACAGCCTTTTGAGCTCCCTCACTGACCCGCGCCTGGCAGTCTTCACTAGGGTGTAGGAGATTACTGCCACAGACTGTGATAAGTCTCAGGAGACAGAGCCTGCCTGGAGTTAAACTCCATGGAAAGCTTCTTCTACAAGCTATCATCATACTCTTTCCCTCATTTTAATGGGCTGTTGTGTGGTGTGGTGGGTTGAGATGGTCTTAAAAGTGGAGCACCTCATATGCAATATACACCACACATTCTAACATGCAACTGCACGGGGAAGGTGCCTTCCAAGACAGTGAAGGGAGCAGCACTCGCTATCTTTCAGACACAGTTCCCAGCCACAGAAGACGATAGTATCAAGTCTCAAAAGGCCCCTACCGTATTCACTCATTTTGTTTCATAAGCAGATACAGCTCCTACTAGCTGCATGTCTGGTAAGGGTGCGGTCCGTGCTGCGCTCCCTCGGGGAGAGCTTCAGTTGATGAAAGTACCTAATTATACCGGGTATTTTTTTTCCCCACTTGCTCCCAGTGAGACAACGAGCTCGCATCCAAGTGGAGGAGGGTGGTAGGAGAAACAGCAAGTCAGGGCGAAGATCCTCTACAAAAGGGCTCTGGCTTTCCCCTGAAAAAAATAAACCACTCTAGGCTCAGTCTGCACCTCCTGTTTTGTAGCTGACCTGCCTGGTGAATTGAGCCAGGAAAAGTCCAGGGCAATGGGACTGTTCCATACTAAACCAGTTATTAAAATCAGTGGGAAAATGCTTGTTTTCCCCAAAAGAGAATTCTGTCTTTTTGTCACCTAAACCCCAAACCAGCTTGTCTTCTAGCAACCAAAAGTTTCTCTGGAAGCTTCAAAAATCTAAGGGCAAAAAGTGTGAAGCTTGCTGGTCTAAGCTGAGCACTGTCAGGGTTCGGTATTGCAGATCTCCTGTGACAAAGCAGCTTACATTTTTTGAGCAGCGACTTAGCAAGAACAAACTTCAAAAGAAAAGCTACTAGGAAAAATATTTTACATGCAATTTTTTCGCACTTTCTCTTAGATAGGAAAATGTTCTCAAGGAGAATTTTTTATTAATATAATTGCAATGAGTGTGTCTTTAGCTAATTGTAGGAGGGTTTAGACAGCTTCAGCTTTTGTCAACAGACACAAGCCACAGTAAGTCCTTGCTTGATGACTCACCTCAAACACCCTGTAGCGTTGAAGAATACTTCTGGGTCAATAATTTCTCTTGTCCTCTTGCAGCTGCCATCAGACCAACCAGAGAAAGGTATGATAACACAGTCTGACAAGACAGGCAGGGCCTCCTGTATCAATTCTTCTTTTAATTCATCGGTGGAGGAGAGGTTCCAGAGCAGTCCTAGGAAGGAAGTGAGAGACAAGCTCAAGCAGAGGGTCATCATGCATTAGAAACTTTCTTTAGGTGAGGATGAATTTCAGTAACAAAGCCCTTCTTCACTCTATCCCTCTTTGAACTAAGGGTGCAGAGGCTGCCCTAAACCCCAGTCTTTGTCCACCCCTATAGGATACAGGCAGGATGGACACCAGCAGCATGGTATCTTGTGGCGGTGGGCATCTAAGCACCCTCACTCCTCCCAGAATCAGTGTTTATTCCCATCAGGTTGCAGGGGGAAGGCATCTCTCCAGGGATCTCATAAAGGCTTGCACACAAGACCCCAGTCACAGCTGAGGGTGACCTGCACCAACAAACTCATGTCAATCCTTCAAGAAAAGGTGAGACACCAGTGAGATAACCTGTCCAACCATATTGGGATTGACAGCACCCTTGGCCTTCCCTGAGAATACGGGGGCCAAGGTGCAGGGATGCATGGGAATGGCAGGGTGACCCCAGCTGTGGCAGGAAACCTGGGGCAGATGCTTCCCCACTGGGCACTTACAATGTGAGGAACACTTATGGGACATCGAAGGTTCAGGACCTCCTCTGCCTTCTGTTTTAGGTTGCCATGTGGTGCAACAGGAGCATAAAACATCCTCTTTGTGGTATGGCAGCACCATGGCTACCTGGCCTTTGCAGGCTGGAGCAACACGGACCACAGGCAGGGAGGATCACGGTCCTTGCTGAGGGATGAGCAGTCTGCTGTGTACCTGTCAGTTGTTTCTGAATTTCAGTGTTCCCTGTCCTCCGCAGAAGGCCCACACACTCCCTTATCCCATTCTGCCGCCGGGTTTCTATCTTGTTGGTCGGATTCTTGAAGACCAAATTTCGGAGGGCTCCAGCTGCTGCCCGCTGTACGTTCTGGTTTGTGCTGCGAAGCAGCTCGACAAGCTTGGCAATTCCCCCCAGCCGATAGACCTGTACCAAGAAAAACATGCTGCCATCAGCACAGTGTGCAGAGCATCACTGGGATAGGCACAACTAGAACTGTCATACCAATGCAAGGAATCAACATGGCACATACTCATGGGAGCTGGAAAAACAGACCTGGCGGTAAAGGATGGCTAGAGCTTGCAGATGGCATGTCTGGTTCAGGCCATAGGTCACGAGCACAAAGGTGTTGGCCTTGAGTTTGGAGCTGAAACTCTAGAGGTCGATGTCTATGAGCAACAGCCATGGACCAAATCCTCTGCAGACATAAATGTGCTTGTTCCCACAAACTTTCACCTACCTCCATCAGTTTGTATCAGGTGGACATGTGGCTCTGCCTATCTGTAGAGGTCATCTGGAGCAATATAATGATATGACGTGGTAATTTATCTGCATCCTGAAACCACAGGCTAAGCTTAGAGGGATGGTCACGGTACTATATAAACACCCTCAAGGTCGGCCAGAAGAAGTATGGGGCCATACTCCAGCACTCAACAGGAGCAGCATCAGAAAGTGGTGTGAACCCCGGCCTGCAGGACACCATGCACATGTTGGGGAGGTTTGAAGGTAAATTCTTCCAGCTGAACTCTCCAAAATGATGAGGGTTCCTGCTGTAGGATGCCCTCTGTACGAGGTCTCCCGGGGACATGATCCTGCATGGAGCCCCTCCTGGCACAAACCAGCCCGTCAGCTGGAGATTTGCTGACAATAGAAAATGAATGAGAACCTTTCAGAAAGCAAAGAAAACACGTGTGCGCTTGGATGACTCACATACCTGCTCTGACACATCTTTCTGGGAAGCGATGGGACAGGCCAGGGCTCAGAGACTTGTTTTCAACGGTAGCAAAGGGTGTGGCCACCCCACAACTAGCAATCGTAAGGTGGGCTGGGGTACCTGCACTCTATTCAGCCACAGCCAGGGCACAGAGGTACATCCCCACACTGTGCCAGCACGTCCAGCTCCACTATTGTGCCAGGAAATCGAGAGCCAGGGATGGGATTTTGACAAACCCATGTTTGCACGGCTGCAAACAGGCCAGGGTGGGGATAAGCTTTTGCCATAGTCTTGCCACAGCAGATCCACCCATGAGACTGCCGCCTTCGCTGCATGTTGGCATAAATTTAGTAATCTGAGAGTAAGAGCGTAAGAAAAATAAGAAGGTCTTTTGTTCGATCAAACATCTTCATATGCGATCACTAATTAACTCATTGGCTTAGATGCCTGAAATAGCTAAAAATGGGTGAAATGTCACTGAGCAATGCACAGTGATTGCCATGGAATTCAGGGCATTTTTGTGTGGCTCTGACACTGCAGCTGTGAGATAGTAAAAGATTCGTGTGGAACCAGGCGCAACTGCATCCAGAAGAGGACACTGCATCTGGATGGCTGCTCCTGTATCGCCAAAACCCATCAATTTGTGTCACGGAAGCTTAAGGTGATAACGTGGACACAGCCTTCTCTGCTGCCTGGTAAATATTCCTTTGTGTTAAAATCCTGACTAACTGCTGTTGAGAAAATCTACTTAACTAATTCCTGAGTGTGACTAATGAGGTATAAGGCTCCATCATGAAACTCAAGGGGACCTATGGATCCTTGGTACTGAGGAAAACCAGTTTTATCCATCTCATCGGCCATCACATCCAGTGTGAGAGCAGAGCTCTGGAGGAGTTTGCTCACCTCTTGCTTGGCAGACTCATCCTGGAAGCAGGTGTGCTGGAGGTAGTAAGCACCCATGGCCTGGTATTTGTCATCAGAGGAGCACAGAAGTTGTATGGCTTTCTGGATGGTCATTGTACCGCCATCTATCTCATCACCACATATTCTGTGTTAAAGAGAAATGCAGCATTGGTTGAGTGCTCAGCCAAAAGGGCTATGTGAGTAGTGGGAATTAGCAGGGAGGAATCAAATACAAAATGTAAAATACTATCGCTTCACCACATAAGCCACACGGTGCATCCCTAGTGTATTTCTCTGTCTTAAAAAAAAAAAAAAGATATTATAAAAGTGGAAAAGATAAAGTGGAGGACACTAAGACTAATAAGTTATGGATCCGGTCTATCCAGTAACAAAGGAGACAGAAAATAAAAGCTTGGTCAAGGTGCTAGATATCTAATTATGTCTCAGGTGGAAGGATTAAGGAATGGAGAACCAGTAATCACTGTTCCTCACATAAAAGAGTTAGTGGACAAGAGTGAAACCATCTGCCAGGTTATTAGGACAATCTAAAGTAGGCAGATGCTTTTCCCACACCATGTGATCCTTTGATGTGAGAGGTGGTGGAAGCAAAAATGCGAGAGCAGTTGATGGTCTCAGGAGGCTAGAGCAGATCCCTTAGGAAAAGGTGACAGGCACCTCTGGAGTGATGGGATGGACAAATATTAGTTTATGAAATACTACTAATAGCACTGAGACATCCTGCTCCCAGGGTATGTTTACATTGGTAGTCTCCAAGCCTTCATAAAAGTTGGCCACTGTCACCATTCCCTGTTATAGGTAAAGAATGTGCCTACAGACTCCAGAGCAAAGACATGAATCCCTCTGGCTTGGAGCAGGACTGAAACCTTGGAAAAAATACAAACACCTGAAGATTTGTCTACTTGTTTAGAAATGTGAAGGTCCTGCTCTCTTTGGCTTGTGTTTATTTAGCATCATCTGTGATGTTTTAACCACATATAATTAGAAAAGGGTACAAACTTTCAGGCTGATGAAGGGGCTCTGAACTGCAACACTTGTCTGTATTTCCAGTTGCATCAGTTTGTTGAATAAAATTTACTATCTCTTCTCAGTATCCTTGCATCTTAGGCCTGCAGATGGCTGCAGCAGGATCTCTGCTCACAGCAGCAGTGTCTGCATTAATTTGCATCAGAGTAAATGACCACGCAAAGTTCAGGACTGAGAAGGGTCAAACCCCAAACTCCTGTGTGGTTATTACTATTTCAGCAGTGACGGGATACAAATGGGAAACACTTCTGTGTTTCAGTGAATGAACTCAAAAAGTGGGGGGCTTTGCTAGGACAACTAGGCTGCCGTTGGGCCTGACTGATGCGATTCCCTGTTCAGGAACCAGCTGCGACTGATGAGGAGTTTTAGCTGGAGATTGTGGAGCTGAACCACATTAATTTGTAAACAAGCTCTTGCTCCATGTCCTACTAGTGAGTGACTACGTAGAGGGGCTGATCGTCTTCAGACAATCCAATAGACTAACACAACAGAGTGTTTTTTAAAAAGTTCTTTAAAAGAACACATTGCAGTTGAAGTATTAAATATTACTGGGAGGAAGTGGCTTCTTCTAGACATGGGATATGCAGACTCATTTTGATTGTGCCAAAGAAATGTTAAGAATAAAGGTCTAGAAAGGACACCCAAGGATGGTCACCACTGCCAGCAGCTTACAATAATATAAAACATTTTGTCTTTAAGCATCCAAAGGTTCACCTCCACACAGCACAGGCCAGTGAATAATATCCACAATTCTATGGAAAATTTAAAACAAAATATCAAAAGACAACAATTACGCTGTGACACTGAAAGACATTACGAAAGACTGTTTTGTCTTCTCTAGCTCACTGGCATAAAGTTGCACTCATTTAAGCACCTATGTAGTCAATAAGGAGAAATAGGTGCTCCCAAAGAACAACTTGCCTTTGTGTCTTAGACATTTTTCCAAACACAGGAAGATCTGCCCTCTGGAGATACCTCTGCCTCTGTTGGTGTACAGCAACGATAGACAACCATCTTGGATTGGACCTTAAGTATTCAATCTCTAAAGTTAGATGAACCTCATTCCACTTTTATTTCTACACCAACAACAAAATATCATGTCATCTTATGATTTTTCATCAGTATGAACCTCTGTTAAAACTTGGCTCCAAGAATCTTTCATTACACTTGCAACAAGGAAACACAAAACTGGAAGAAGAAAGTTTAAACTAGAAATCATGGAACCTCAGAAATCTTTGGCTTGGATCCAGGATGTTATGATTTTCTCTTAGGCTTTTTTGTGCTGCTGAGGCACACAATAGGACTGAGACACTGATGAATCCAGCGTGAGTAGTACCAGAGGGACTTCTCCTCTGAGAACTCCAACCTGCACTGGCAGCTTGGGGAGGGAGGAATATTAATAAAAATAGCAGGCCAGTGGCCATGTAGCATATGTAATCATGGTGATCTTTTTTCCTTCTGGTTTACCAAGTTGAGAAAACCCCTAAATCAGGTGCGCTTTTCATGAGAAAGAAGTATGTCCACTTGGTCCAGCTATTCAAGGAAGACAGTTTTCTACACATCTGCTCTAAAAGAGGGCCAAACCCTCCCTCAACAGGGAAAAACTAGGCATCCAGGTACAGTTCTGTGTGGGAAAAGATGGGGAGGTTCCATTTCCCCTGCTAGCTCACCAACAGGAGAAGTTCACAGTGGGTGAGCAGCCAGCCTCAGTCATGCCACCCAACAAGAAGCAGCGATTTCTCCTAGCTGAGAACGTAAGCACTCTGGCAAAGCCCGTGCTAATGGGAGATTGTTCATCAGCCAGTCAGGGATATTCCTAACCAGATCCACACCATGAGAACAAAAGCCTGCTCCAAGACAAATTCTTGGACTGTGGCCACCTCCAACCTGGGCCAATGTGCCTGGTAGGAAGAGCTCCAAAGGTTGCTCTTCTTCCACAAGAAAGAAGCAATCAGAATAGGGAGAGACTTTAATTAGAAATTATTCAACAGGAGACAAATTAGATGATCAGATTCATGTGTGGAAGGGAAACAAATACTTGGGAGGATCAGTATCACAGAAAGGTAAATTCCCTTGTTTGATACTAATGCCTTTGGTTCACTTTATATTAGCAGATTGGTTTGCGTTAATCAGATCTAAATCTCTATCCTGGTTGTTACAGCTACAAGTACCACGAGAGGAGGAAGCCAGAAAACTCAAACAAATTCCACTGTTCATTAACAAAATCACAGTGAAGACACTAAAAACAGAGTGTCTAGCACTTCCAAGCCTTCCAGAATCAAGTGACACCAGAGCAAACCCAAAAGCCATGCTCCATGCCAAGCAGTCATGTCCACCTCTGGGACATGGCCCCAAGGTTTTGATGGCACTGAAAGCTCAGCTGGAGCTTTCCCTCAGGCTTTGCTTGGTGGGTAGATACCAGGGAAGATGGGCAAAGATTGACAATGAGCCAGGGAGGTGTGGATCCTCACCATGTGCAATGGTACGAACTCTACCAGGACAGCATCATACACAGCTCCAGAGCAACTGCTTTGGATGCAAACGCACTGTGCAGGCAAGTTCACCTCACAAGGAACCAGCTCTGTGAAACAGTCATTTTTAGAGGCAGTTTAACCCAAATAAGAACAAAGTAAAATGAAGATGCCTATGATCATACTTGGTTCTGCTTTTGTTGTGTGGAATAGCCCTGGAGAAGTTATTATTTGATACTGATCACCTTTATTTATCCCAAAAGACAGGAGATCTATCAGAAAACATCCTCAGAACCTTTTCCGACTCTTTCAATAACGCTTGTATCTTTTCACTGTTAATAGTGTTTCCAGAGAGACAGAGCTTCTGCCGAGGAATGAATGGTTACAGAACACACAGTTGCTGTCCCTGAACTTCAGCCACAGCTCACAGAGGCTGCTGCAGCTCGGCTAGGGCCAAGTCAGCGTCAGCATAGACAAATATGACCATATGGAAAATCCAAAGGGTTGCCCCAGCCTTCACCACCTCCTGCATAACTGCCAGTCAGGGTATTCAAGGTCTTTAACAGAGTAGCACCAAGATATTACATATTTCCGTGTGCCTTGAGAAACACTTGCTTTCACATGATCTCTAATGAGGTGTTGTAGTCCCTTTCTCCCACATACAGAGAACACCAAAGGGAAATGCATCCAGGTCTTAAATTGAGGCCAAAGGTGCATGTGGTATTATGGGAGACAACGCATCTTGCAGATGTCCATTAATGGCTCCTGATCTATATCAGCAACCCTCAAGCAGGGGAACATCTGCAGACACCCCAGCTCACCTCTTCATCTTCACAAATGAGAATTCCCACAAGGGCTGAGATTAGTCTGGCCTCTCAGTAATGTCGCCAGCTCAGACAACTGGGTTTCCCCTGAAGTCAACCGAGAGGCACTGACCTACCTCAGGTTTCAGCTCCATTGGCCACTGACTGCATCTCTGCAAGGGCAGCAGGGGCAGTCAGCTCAGATGCAGGCTTCTCCTAAAGAAGTGATGTGCGCATAATGAGTTGACTACTGCACAGACTATTGCAGAGCCACAACCGCCACGTATAATGATTTAGCCTGGCCCTGGGCTGTCAGTCCCATGTGCATGTGGTATCTGAAGCACAATGTGCAACCAGTCTGCAAGCAGGACTAATAAAATTTCAGCTGGTGATAGCCAGTTTTCTTGTACCTCAAGTTCTGGATGGAGGGGGACAAAGACTAAAAGTTTTCAAGGATGCGTTAAACATCACTTCCTTTATTACTGCTCCTTGTCATCGCTACCTGATGACCAAGGATGATGTAGAAACTTTTTTCCTGACTGGGTTGAATTGCAACATGTTATTTAGCTAAAAGCTGGCTAGCTCAAGATGACACACTGTCACTTGGAGCATGTTGCAAGTACCACCCATCAGAGGAAATGTTTAAAAGCAGGCAAATATATGTAGTCTTCACCAGCTGCTGAAACCACTCTTTCTGCCAGTTTCCAAGATGAAAGGCTGCAGATGTGTGATGTCACGAGACCCCAGAAAGGAGAAGGGTTCCAGGGAGAAAAGGGAGCCCTGAGTGCCAAGAAGACTCCCTGCAGCTCTATCCGGTAGAAGGACTCATTCTAGAGACCTGTATTTTGGCAAAATGTGAGTGCTACTCATTGAGAACTGCCTGTGAGCAGGAGCCACCAGAATAACCCATGAACTTTGGAGCCTAGGACAGATATACCAAGCTTGGAAATATTATTCCAGATATGACATAATGCCTAGAAAGGCTTAAGTCTCAGAGTAGCCATAGAGAACTATGTGTCAAAGG
>Ga0181612_153295_pt1 | contig 12518 bp, 6 predicted proteins | sample HoacroProtozoa21_FD_119630 | JGI IMG/M metagenome (GOLD analysis project Ga0181612, IMG submission 119630) | Hoatzin crop microbial communities from Cojedes, Venezuel. Combined Assembly of Gp0051906, Gp0051904, Gp0051908 | reverse complement strand
CTCCCTCAGCACTTTTGGGTGCATCCCTTCGGGGCCCATGGATTTGTGGGTGTTCGGTTTTCTGAAATGATGTCTAGCCCGATCCTGCTCAACCAAGGGAAGGTCTTCCTTTCTCTAGGCTTCCTCTCTTACCTCCAGGGACTGGGATGCCTGAAGGCCGGCCTTAGCAGTAAGGACTGAAGCAAAGAAGGCATGCAGTAAGTTCACCTCCTCTGCATCCTCCGTTACCAGGGCACCCACCTCATTCAGTAGCAGCCCCACATTTTCGCTAGTCTTCCATTTGCTACTGATGCACTTGAAGAAGCCCTTCTTGTTGTCTTTGGCATCCCTCGACAGATTTAAGTCCAGATGGGCCTTAGCTTTCCTCATTGCTTCCCTGCACGCTCTGATAATGTTCCTGTATTCCTCCCAAGTGGCCTGTGCCTCTTTCCACATTCCGTAGACCTTTCTCTTCCATTTGAGCACTGCTAGAAGCCCCTTGCTCATCCATGCAAATCTCCTGCCTCTTTTGCTTGATTTTTTACTCATAGGGATGCACCGATCCTGAGCATGGAGAAAGCGATGCTTGAATAGTGACTAGCTCTCTTGGACCTCCCTATGTTCTAGAGCCCTAACAAGAGGTCCATGCTGAGATGGGCTACCTCTAGTGTAGATACCACCCAGGAGGCAGGGCCAGAGATGGGGCTGGAGACCAGCACTCTTACAGTGTCACTGAGGCAGCCCTGGACCAAGCTGAAAGGGAGTCCTGGGCCCGTGAAGGGAGGCCCCAGGAGAGGCTGAGCAGGGACCATCAGGCCCAGTTGTGCCCTAAGGGTCTGACAGCAGGTGATCAAAATCTGGTTTGGACAAGGGTAAAGGGCTTGCTAGTTAGCCTGTGAAAGAGAAGGGATAAATGAAACACTTATTTCTCTGTTTTCACAACTCTAAAAGTACAAAGTTAGCTCACATAGTGTGCAGTGTAGTGTAAATTATGGACCACTTTCCTAACATCTAATATGGCAGGGTAGAGTAAGTATTAAATTAGAAACAGGTCATGCTATAAGGGTCTGAGATTGTATTGCATTAGTAAGATTATGCTACAAGTACCAGCTGTGGAAAAAAGAGAATGTACAGCCTACTGTATATAACATAAAAGAAAACCAGTGATATTAGTGTTATGTAAACTGATAATCTTAGTGATGGTGAGGGGCTTTATTATCCTGCGGGTAAACATTCTGTCAGAATATCCACAGTGGAGCTCCATCTTCCAGATCTTTCTATCCTTCTTCATTTTGAGGGAAAATATCTCTCTCGTTAGTGAATCAAATGGGTGATATTATTTAAAGAATTTTTGAATTGAATCGTTATTGTAATGCGTATTGCTAGTCAAAATATCTAGAATCTTCTGTCAGTATCTGAGCAACATCACGCTGATTTTGTCAAGTACCTATTCAGAAAACTTCAGGAAGTCTGAACTTTTAAAAAAGTGCTTTTATCCTAACTTAATATAAAAATTAGAGTTCTTATCTTACTTTAAGTTACATCTTGCAAAGTTATTTTTCAAATATATCATGTTTATATGTAACTGCTACTCTTGGTTAAGTAGAAAATGGGAGAAAACTACTCATATAGGAAACTACAGTATTCCAGCTTTTCTGCTACACATATAGTGAATATACTTAGCAGAGCAAGGTTATTATTCTACTGCTATTGCAAATATTTCAGGAGCTCATTTAGTTGCCTGAAAATACAGCCAGTTAGAATTATCCAATAAAATTATATTTGCAGTGTTAAAACTTTGTCAGTTTTGGCAGAGATGGAGTCTCAGCTTGATGCAAGAACAAGGCTACCCATCCCCAAAAAGCAAAGATACAGAGTGGTCGAGGAATCAATGAGGAGGAGATAATTAAGGTTATATGTCTCACATCCCCAAACCATGCCATAATGAGTTGGATACTAGTTGCATATGCACACGGCTTTTGAAGGAAGATTTTTTTTTCCTTTTGGAAGGACAACATTTCAAAGCCAAACCGAAGATCATATTTTCTTAATTTTTCCTCTTCATCTAACTTTACATACTTAAGACTATGAAAAGGGGGAACTGTTTTATTTATTCTCTTCTACCCTGCTAGTCTGTCCCCTTTTAGAAACTAAGTAACAGTACAACCATTTTCCGGTTAGCATTCTTTAAACATAACTGTTGAGCTAACTTTTTGAGTGCTTTGCTGCCAGGTTGCTATGATTTTTTTTTTGTTTTGTTTACAAAAAAAGAAATTATTTTTTAAAATTTTCCATTAAACCATTGGCCTAATTAGCATCACAAGCATACATTTCTTATGTTTTTTACTAGATACGTTTTTCCATCAAATCTTTCAGTCCAGTTTGGTTCCACATGTTTTGTTGCAAAAAGCCTTCCTTTGTTTCAGATGTTTTTTTCTTTGTGATCATGAGTTGTGAAGTATTGAGGGAGGCATTTACTTGTACTAACAATACTAGACTGTTTTAAACCTGGGCTGATGTATTCCTTCATCTCATGTGAAGGCTCCTAGGAAGGAGCAGAGACTCCTGTCCATCCATTGTTCCTGTACCCTGAGACTAAATAACTTGCTGGAAGGCTGTCCAAGACTTTCCTCTCCTGCTGCTTTTGCACGACCCCTTCTGACTGATTGACCAACCCTGCTGAATTATCTGGAACTGGGAAGGACATCCTGCTGACCTGGATCCCACAAGGTGCTATGAGACCATTGGAAAGTCACTGTCGTCTCCCTTTTTTATGTCTCTCGTGAAGTTGTACTTTCTCTTCTTAGCCCCAGCAGTTTCCTAAAGTATGTGTCAGGTATTTCAGCTACATAACTATTTTGATCTGTGGTTCAGAGGGAGGATATGTTCAGCTGTTTCTTCAGTAGAGGATTCTCAAGCATACAATGTATTACATTTCAGCTATCTGCAATCTGTGGCAACTTATTTGTCTCTTAATAGAAAAAGCACTATCCAGAAATCTTATCCGTTACCTACCACACAAAAAAAGTCACTTAATGAAATAATCAGGAATACATTAAGCAATGTAAATTGTGTGCAAAATGTGAATGTTTGCTAGTCCATTACAGTAAGTGCAAATGGTCTTGTTGACATTACTGTTTTACACAAGACCGGGATGATAAATATTGAGCCAGACACCAGGATTCTTCTAGTTCTGACAGAAGGTTTCTTGCTTGTAGAATCACTTTTAACTACTTTGTATATTTAAGTGATGCATGTTTCTTAACGGAAACTTTTGGAAATGGCGGATTATATTTTTGTGTAGGGATATATATACGTGGAATGATCTTGAATTTCTCCAGTCAAATTGCCATGTATACTGTGCCTTGCATGATGGATGGAGTCTTAAGGAGATGAACATGTTAGTAATAAAAAGTTTATTTAAAAGAACACAGTAATGAGTGCCAGATTTAATGGGAAATGTGATGAAGCAGTTGGTTGGAAACCTCTCCAAAGGACTCTGCTGCGTTCCTATTCACAGCCTGCTCTGCTAGACAGGTGGCATATTGGCTTTTGGTGATTGCTGCTTAAAACACTGTCACCATTCCTTCAACCCTTACTGCTTTTTTAATCATCTCCTTTTGGTTTTTTGTCATGACAGTCACAACTCTCTTGAACTTAGGAATGCTGCTTAGCATGGAGGAGCAGGAGTGATTTGTGAAGGCAACCCAGTACCTTATTGCCTTCCTGCTGCTTATGTCTGGTTTCTCATGAGTTCTTCAAAATTTGATTGCTGAATCTTTTTATTTTTGGGGAATCTGAAAAGGACTGTTTTTATGGACTTTTATAACAAGTGTGTTTTCCTCTGGCTGATATTTTAAGTTTTGTTAGGGCTCTCTTTTATTTCCACAATGGTAATGTCGCAGATCATGACAATGAATTGACACTTATTTATGAAATCACACTGATTCTAATTTTACTTTTTCCTTGCAATTTAAGAATTTAAAGCAATTGTTTTCAAGCTGTTGGAGTTGTGTTCTGGATGTACCAGGGATACCTACTAGTACTAAAGATGCTTACTAATACTATACTAATATTTTGTATTGTCCTTTATACTTTGTGAGATCTAATGACACGCTATTGAGGGATTTGTAAAGAACTGCTGCATAAAAAGAGACTGAGACTGAACAGGCATTTTTGTTTGTATTTTTGTTTCTTATGTATTCAGGTGATGTTTCTTTGTAATTTTGTTACTCATTCATAATTTATGAGGGACAGGTTTGTGCCTTATTCCACAATACTGGCACCAAGAAAGAAACTTCCAGTGCTTACCCCAGTTGTCACTTGTCAAGAAGGGAAACTGAAAACTGTGAGATCTTTACTACTGCTTAAAGGCTTTTCTACCACATGAAAATACACTGGCTGAAGTGAAGAGTTAGTTTTGTTTTCCTTGGTTGTATTTTTTGTTTGTTTGTTTGTTTGTTTTTTTAAAGCAGATTAATCTTGCTAGCTAGCAGCACTTTCATGGCATCACCACAGAACAGTCATGAAGTATTTTGCAGCATTCACAGGATCCTGCAATTTTTAAAAAATTTTTAATTGAAGGTGATATGATGGAGTAAGATAATGAAATAGTTTTGAACATGTATAAAAGAACATTCTTCAAAGTTAGAAATGCAGCACAGGAAGAAGAATTGTTTTCAGATAATTAGGTAATGGAAGCTAGCTAGCATTTATAGGCTAACTGAGAATCAACCCCTTAAAGTTATTGTAAGGGACTGAGCCAATGGAAAATATCTTACTTCAATTAAGTTTAATTCAAGTTTTGGGAAAGGCCCAAAATGAACATAAGTAAAATTAGGAAATGACAATTTCCTTTTCAATTTTCCTCCCTTATCAGGAATTACCTTACTATTGTTAATTTAATCTCTGCTGAGCTTTTTTGGGAAGCATGTGTGTATGCGTATGTGTTTTCCTCACAGTAAGTATTTATGACATTTTAAGAAAAAAAGCAGTCTTGGCATCTCCCCAAAGAATGTTAGTGTTGAGACACAGCTGTATTTCTATTTCTGTCTCAGCTGGAAAATGAGATACTTGACCATACAGATACCGGAGTCTTTCTATGTCATTTTTCTGTCAAGCAATGACACCTTCTACAGAAAAGAGCTTTTTAAATTTAGTAATATATTCAGTTAAAATTTGTGTGGAATATATTTATCCAGGAATATTCAATGTGTTTTCAGTGCTGTGGTTTATGAAAACAAATAATCCACTACTGAAAATCTGAAGTTCTCAATACTGTTTAAAATGAAAAAAGTTTCAATTCTAGCTATCGTATAAAGAAGAAGCAACCAGAATCTCCGATTGTAATAGATTTTGTTACTCTACTGTTCACCCATGGAGTCTAGCGTCTAATAGCCAAAGAATATGTAAAACATGCTAACATTGATGCAACTTAAAAAGCAGCAAATAAGTTTGTAACTACTGTACAATGCCTTAGCTTTCTGGTGCAGGTAACTGAAAAACAGGAGAAAAAAAAAGGACTTTCGAAGATGTGTATGTCAGCTGTTTATCTGCCTATGGCTTAAAGAAACAGCAGACTTGTTCTGCTTGTTAAAGTCAGAATTTCTTAATGTTTTTTCAAAAAGTGAAATTACGTCTAGGTGAGTAGTGAAACAATCTCTCCTTTAAAATATTCATTGCTAAAAGAAGGCTGTTTCCAATTCATGAGTTATCACACTCCAGTTAGTGTTAAGAATTTGGCTTCTTAGAATTGTGCCTTTTATTTTGTTTTTCAGTTTAAAAACTACCTGAATATGTTATAGCGTATAGGCCTCAGGCATGCTCATTGCAGCAGTGAAAGCATTTTCTGTGGACTTGTTGTGGGATCCCCCTTGGGATGTTCCTTTTTTTTTTCTTCTGATTTGCATTTTTTTTTTTTCTACAATTTTACTAGGATGACATTTTCTACAATAGTCAATTGCTGAGGCATTCAACTGGAACAGGGGACATGAGATACTAAGTATCTGGTTTTGATCAGTCATACCAATGAGGTGAGGCAGATTTCCCAACCTCCCAGACAACTTCCAAAGCCACAAGGCACAAACTCCTCTATACTGATCTTTATTCTTTGTTTGAACTTTTGATTTCTAAACTGAAGAGAAGACCACAAAAACTTCTCCTTCAGGAATGGGAGTGGAAACAGAAGAGAAGGGTTGGAAAACTCTGGGAAGAGCCTGTGTAAGATCTGACTGGTTGCTCATATTGCTGCAAGGAGGCAATGGCTGCTGCTGGGAGCCACCCCTCCCTTTTTTTTCCTCTCTAGCAGTAAGTGCTTTCTGGTATCTCAGAGACAGTAACAGACTTTCCTTTCTAGGGATTTACCACAACCAATGTAGGCGACAGCCAGTTTTGCTTATGCCTTTAAGCTACACCTGAATCTCTGAGAGTAAAAGTATATGAGAATGGCTTCCACGGTGGCATCACATGTTTAAAATGCAATCCTTGCTACATCATTGTAATAAATATGGTTCTCCTTGTTGACTTGGCAACTTAAAGGAGTGATATATGCATGGACCAAAAGAAGGATTTAGTTGACTGAACTGTTTCTTATTGATATTCTTGTATTTACTGAGGCTTTCTTTGATATCATCAAGCTTTATAGCAACTGCATGGTTTCCCTATGAAAATATGTATAAATATATATGAATACATGCATACATATATACATACATGTAAATCTATGTATGTATGTATATATTTGCATTTCTTTCACAATAATCAGCAATATCTTCTGTTCATATATGGTCAAAAAAGTTGTGTTTGTATCTGCTTTCACAGTCGGAATCTATTTAATGAATTTGTAATTGCATAGTAGGACCCTGCAGTTCTTTGGACAGTATTTATTAGGCTCACACAGAGCAAGGAGCTGACTCTTTCTAGTACCCTGGAGGCTGAAGATATCAGCTTCAGGATTTCCTGTGGCATCAGTTAGTTCAGTGACTGAGAAATGAGATTTTGATTTCAAAATGCTTGACTCAGATCTGCAGTGAAATGTGGCATAGCACTTTGTGATATCTACTCACTGTGCCCCTGGAAAATTAACTTTCATTTCTAGCTTCTAAAATTCGAAGGATTTATATTAGTTATAACTGCCAGTGGTCATGCTATGTAGTTAAATTTTAAACTTTACTAAAAATGTTAGCATTGCGCTAAATTTAACTCACAGAAATCCCATATTTTATGTTTTAATTTCTACATTGATAAGCAATTTATTGCCTAATTTTCTGAAGTTGCACGTGAATGTAAGTAAATGACAGTTGTTTACCTGTGGTGCTGAAATGCTAAAGTTTGTTCAGAGCCAATGAATGAGCAAACATATTAATGCTTTTGTGTTTCTCTGTGAGTATAATTATTGTTACAAAAAATAAGATATCACAAACTGCTGTTGTCAAACTGTATTCTCTCACTCCCTCATCTTTAATAAAATCATAATCATGAATGCGGTAGGTTTGTGCTGAGTTGTCAGATTTCTTGAAAGTAAAGCTACAAGATGGATTCTTTATGAAGTCATCATTGTTTCAGTATTTCTTCCCCTAATGTGCTCTTTTACACTCCCATTCCTTCTTGTTTCTAACCTATTGTCTTCTAAGATGCAGATATTTTAAGGTATTCCTTTAAAAAAATGTCGTGGGTACTCAGTAACCTGACTGTCAATGGAATTGCAAAAGATTCATTGTGTCTTTTAAAATCAAACTTGTACCGTGTGGTTCCTTTTGAGAATTTTTTCAGTTGCTGTACAGTGCTTTGATTAACAGAGGTCAGTATCAAAACCACATTGGTTTCATCTGGGTCTTTATTTATAGTATTAAAGAATCATTGATGACATCTGTTTTTCTACCCCAATTAGATAACAATATTTTTGCATAAAATACTGTAAGGAATGTAGATAGCATGGATAGACTCTACTGTCTAGCTTGACTAGACAGAAGAAGATTTGGACTCCCTTTCCCCTTTCAAGACATTGAAAGGTGGGATGTTAGTCCTGTCAGGCATTCCAGAACAAAGCTGATAGTCATAATGAATAGGTGACACCCTCTTAGTTACATGGGAAATTAACAAAATGTTTAGTCACTGCGTTCACCAGGTGCTGGTACCACTTAATTGCCAGAAGACACGAGTAATAGAAATGCAAAACCTTTATTCACATCTTGGAGGTGAAGGCAGAGCCACAATCTATGATCCAGCTCTCTTCTGTCCTAATAACATTCACTTCTGGTTTAGTGCAGTGAATATGTTAGTTCAAACTTGCTTGGGGGCTTTCAGCTCATCTGAAAGGAAGTTACAGGAGTCCTGCTGGTTCCTCTGGTGCGCTCTTATGTGTCCCTGTCTGCTGTTCCTAAGAAGATGACCACATTTGTGTCAAAATTATTTGTTCATTTCATTGTGAATCTTGTTCTCACTCCGTGGTGTTAATAAATGGAAGCAAAATTAATGAAGAAGGGCAGTATTTTATTTTTTTCTGTTGGGGGTGGAACAGCTTATACGATAAAAAGAAGGGATCGTAGAATCATAGAATCACAGGATAGTTTGAGTTGGAAGGGACCTTTGAACGTCATCTAGTCTAACCCCCATGCAGTGAGCAGGGACATCTTCAACTTGATCAGGCTGCTCAGAGCCCCATCCAACCTGGCCTTGACTGTTTCCAGGGAGGGGGCATCCACAGCTTCTCTGGGCAACCCATTCCAGTGTTTCACCACCCTCATGGTGAAGAATTTCTTCCTAATATCTAATCTAAATCTGCCCTCTTTTAGTTTAGAGCTGTTCCCCCTTGTCCTATCACTACACACCCTTGTGAAAAGTCCCTCTCCATCCTTCCTGTTACTGCACGAGCTGTAGCATTCAGAGTGATGGCTGCACTGCTTGCTGGCCTGCAACAAAACGTCTGTAGAACAATACTGCATAAAACCAGATTAATTCACAAAGCAACTGGTGAGGGGGTCTGATGTATCAGCACAGTAGGAGACATCCTTACGGCTGCCGTTCCATGCTGACCATTATTTAAGATATCTCAGGACTCCAATTCTGCAGGTGGCCTAACACGTGCACAAAGGGCTACAGGAGAAACAGATCTCTCTAAAACAGCCTGCTTTTGTGATGAAGTGACAAGGATTCCTCGCACACGGAGCAGAGAAGCAGGCCGTCCGCTGCCTGCCATGTAAGAGGGAGCAGCAGGTACCTGCTGCTGTAGCGCTGTAGGAAACGTACTGCAGCTTCATCAACAACCACGTCCTCTCTGCACAGCCGTGCACGGCTCCTCCCCACCTACACACAGCATGCTACAACGGCTACCGCCACACAGCTTCTGGGAGAAAGCAAGAATTCGGGAAAGAGTGCTTAAATAGCATTAAACCCAGCTTCACTTCTCATCCTTGTCTTACGGCTGAGCAAATCACACATTCAGAAAATGTCACCTTTCTTTAGACAGCTTTTTTTTTTTCCACAGCATATCTTTTTTTTGAATTAGCTTTTCTAATTAACCAGCATAGAAATACAGTTCATATTTGTATTAAACAAATGAAACCAGACTACAGAGCATTCAGTAGCTTTCTGGATTTTTACGACAATATAGGGAAAATTATTCCTAGCAGCAGATACAGCTGATGAAGCATTAGGAGTTACATAGAGTTGTGGTCAGTCACAGCCAGATACAGTTTTCAGGTTAATTTGGCAGCACATGGTCTTGCATCTAATCACAACGAACAGTGTGAAATCTTGACGGACCATGAAACCTCTCCAGCTCTGTCACTCACTGGTTTTGTTTCAATAGCCTACTCCCTAAAGAGGAAATGAATGCAGGCTAGAGAAAACACAAAAGACTTCTTCTGCCTTTTAATGTAAACACTGTATTATGAGAGAAAAACAAATACAATGTGCAGTTTTTACTGCGTTATTTGTAAAACTTGTGCTTAATTAAAGATTGGGTAGAGATGCATCTATTCTACAGATCAGGGAAAACCCTAAGTCTGAGACATTCCAGGTGTGTGCAACTTGCTAACAGCATTCAAAATGGAACTCTCATCTAGGAACTCTCCAAGCCTTCCACCACTATCAACAGCAAACAGAAGAAATCACACTGAAAGTTGGCTTGAGATGCATTGGTTGGTTTGTCTATTATTTGAGTGACAGTGAAGAGTCACTTTACTGTCTTACAACTCGACGCGTTTATAAGTCAGTGTATACAAGTTAAGGAGGAACTGGAGGGAATCACCTGGGGAGGGAATCCAGGGTGATTTTCCCTTCAGGAATCAAAACACCGCTGTTTTACTATGGCTTCCACTCCAAAACTGCATCTTTGTGACACCTTGTGTACATCTAGAAACAGGAAAAAAAAAAGCGACAAAAGGTTAGCATCACTGACAGAGCTGGCGATACTGAACACCAGAAAGAACAAGAGCCCAAGTTTGGCTTTTCTCCTGCTCAGACTTTGTTTTTATGCAGTCTCATCTGTTTCTATGATCTAAAAATAATTCTTTGATTTTCAGTACTTACTGGTTGCCAATTCTGTCCAACAGTATGCTACCAAGCTCTCGTCTGGCCTTATCACAGGATATTTCTTCGATCTGGGAGCACATCTAATTTGTGTTTGTAGAATCTTGTTCTCCGATGTTAACACGGTATCACCGGCTTTAAGCGTGTTGTTTAACTGCATGCCTAAACAAAAATCCTTTAACCATTTTCTCACAGTCCCCGTGATACATGTAGTGCTGCTAATAAAAACTTGCCCAGAAGTTTGGGGGTTGGGTTTGGGTTTTTGTTTGTTTGTTTTGATTAACAAAAGGCAATTTTCAGAAACAGTGGCCAAGACAAACACAATTAACCTCAGAACCAATTTCAGCGACAGCATACCATGAAGCTGAAGCGATTCATCCAGAAAGGGCCGATCTCATCAGTATTGCTGTTTGCAGCTTCCGACAGTCTGAGCACTTCCCCTAACAGCATGTTAGGAAACCCCTATAAACTCCATGAAAAGATACGGATGGCAATGAGCAGTCTGGTGCGACCTCGCAGGGATACCTGAAAAAGGACACAAGATGTTAGCGAGCTCAGCAGGGGATGCCTGGAGCTCAGCGGTGTCACCCGCCAGCCCTTCTCCAGGACCGCAGCGGGAGCTGCCTCTGGCAGCCAGGCACAGGTCACGACGCTCCCTGGCACGCCTGAGCCACGGCCCCTGCTCAAGCTCTCCGTCACAGCGCAGCTGAGCTCGGCCGTTGTTTACGATGCCATCTTTAAAACTCTTCTTACAGAAGCTGCATGAATCAACGCTTTTTTTAAAAGAGCACTCGAATCTCACAATGTTCAAATAATTACATTTTAACTGTTCTGGAAAAGTAAGTAAACAGGAATTAGAATCTTTAGAACTGCTTACCTGCTTGAGAACTTCACCCCCTTGCTTATGCCCACAGCAGGGCTGCTTCCATTACCTCCCCTGCTACGCCAAAACAGTGCTATCCTGAAACTGCGACTGATTACGGCGGTTGCATCACGTCACCTGCAGCTATGTCTTTTCACCTCTGCTTTCCATTAATCCCCACTTCTATGATTATCACAGGATGTAGTCTTGGCAAAGACTAGCTCATCTCATTTACAATAATGCTCCAAGGCAATCATAACATCTTGAAGTTAAGAACCATTAGACACGCTAGTTTTTGGACATCCCACACAAAAAACCACACATCTACTTCTGATATTTGTCAACTTGTTTTGATTCGTAAAGGAATCCAATTAAAATCCGGTTCTGCTTCCATTCCTGAACAAGCTATTATGCATTACTTCTACTCTGGCAGCAATCAAACATCTCTTTCTGATCTGGGACCCTGTTGAGCTGCTTACCCTAAAACACAAACAACTGTCAGCAGAAGCTGCTGTGCATACCTGCCACGTACTCGGCTCCTGGGGCGCACACGCAGAGCCTGCCTCGACACATCCATTTCTGAAAATCTCACAGACTGAACAAGATCCAAACTCTCAGGCAGCTCAGACCAAAACAAGCAAGCCCAAATCCCACCAAGCCCTTACGCTGAGAATTTCTAAGCAGCTGGAGGCCTCTATAAAGCAAGAATCAGTCAGCAGGGAGCTGTACTGCAGCTGGTGAACTGTGCCCACATCAAGTCCTGGTCACCAGCACAAAAAAGCAGAATGTCCCTGGTGACGCTTTTGGTGGAGGGGTGTCCCAGGGAAGATCAGCAAAGAATGAAAAGACATAGAAGCTAGCATACAATACAGGGAAGAAGCAAATAAATCTGCTGATACCTGCATGTACTAGGAACGATTCTACTTGACTCGTACAACAAGCACAGAGGCTCTTGCTGGCTGCGGCTCCAGTATCCCGTGCAAGGGAAGTAGAGAGCGAGCTGCAGCTTCTTGTTCATAAAATGTTCAGTTTCCTTGTCCCATCCCTGCTATAGACCTAAACAGACCTTAAGTCTACTTTGCCCTCTTCCATAGCAAATAAAAAGGCAAAAAAAAAAAATCACAGAATAACCAGCAAGCTTTTGGCT
>Ga0181612_119802_pt1 | contig 12518 bp, 7 predicted proteins | sample HoacroProtozoa21_FD_119630 | JGI IMG/M metagenome (GOLD analysis project Ga0181612, IMG submission 119630) | Hoatzin crop microbial communities from Cojedes, Venezuel. Combined Assembly of Gp0051906, Gp0051904, Gp0051908 | reverse complement strand
CTGGTGGGTGTTTCCCTTTTTTTTTTTTTTTTTTTTTTTTCTTTGTGTCTCTCTTGGGGACTGATGTATCTGTTAAGTCTACCACGATCCCTTATGAAAGGACTGGAAAATTCTCTGTGTCTCCTCTCACTGCCAGCAAGTAGGAGAAGTATATTCTTAGTTTGTAGCCTGCTAATTTTCTCATGCTTTAATTGATTTAGAATTGGCTCTGTTTTTTCAGTGCATTAAAACATTTGCACCCAGTAAGTATTATTGAATAGTTAGTTTTAGTTAAATTTAAATTTTGGTCAGTAGATACCTAGTATTGATGACCTTTGCTACTCGGTCCCCATATCCTTCTTTCCCTCCTTACTCCATTCCTTATTTTGTCTCTTTTCAGAGACACTTCCTTACAGGAACTCATTTCAATAGAAATGGCCTTGCTGTGCTGTTTGGGAGCTGTGGAAGAATGTATTCTATTTCTTTTACTTTCTGTTGCTAAGTAAGAGCAAAGGACCTTTTTCCTATTCTGGACTTGAGAAAACTTTAACAAAGTGACAATAAAAAAGCAGGCTTCCTGTTGAGAAAGCTATTATTAATAGTTACTTTTGGATGTGTACTGTGCATGCTCGTCAGGCAAGGTCTCTTATATCATCTTGCACTGTAGCAGCTGTGATCCACTTAAGATCAGAAAAGTCAGATCTGCGTGCAGCTGGGTTCCGGGACATACAGGTAATAACTCTCTTACTGGCATGAAGTAGACTATGTGGTTATTTTATGGAGTGTCTTGCAATAGCAAATCACCTGTTTAGCATACACACATAGCATGTTGCTGCTTCAAGGTTGGCCCTTCCAGTGTGACTCCATTAATTGTACTCTTTAACAGTAGACAAGAAGGCTTCAGTTCTCCAGGACCTAAGCGAGGTTTGTTAGTGCAGCCTCAAAGGGGGAAGAATGCTCTTTTAGTCCTTTTTTCAAGAAGTTGCTGAAACTGATGCTTTATCAACAGGCTGAGACTCTACACATTGTCAAGGAGTTTAGCCTCTGAGCATTATGGAACTACATAAAAACATCCTCATATTCAGGATTGTTGGGCTGGTACAAACAGCATTCTGTAGAATCTCTATCAACTCTGCGTGTCTTCTCTGCTTCTGAAGTCCTTTGGACTACCAAGGACTGCTGGCTGAAGGGACTGAGGAGAAATCTGAGCTGTACTGCCTGTTAGCTTGGCATGAGAGTCTGAATAAACCCATGGTCATGTACCTCTGGTGGGTGCAGCTCTTCAGAACAAAAACTCTACTATCTGATCTTCAACATACAAGGTACAGGAAATCATGCTGGGATTCACACTGACCACAGTATTTCAAAGAACTACAGTTATCTTCCAGTAACTAATTAGTTGCCTCTGCCCTTCTTCTCACCTCCCCCGCCATAAAGCTCAGTACTTTGTATTGCTGCTTAGGATTCCACAGTAACATTCAGTAGTTTGCACAAAGCTTCGTGTTAGGTCTTATCCTTGGAAAGCAAAAAAGATTTCAGATCACTGTGTTGATTAAGTCTATCATGACATATAGTCAGCTCACAAACCTGCCTGTCTTGATTTCTCTTAAGAATGTCTCTAATTAGGACTACATCAGCCTATAAATGAGTTGTTGCAATGTCTTCTGAGCAGTTAACAGCCAAGTGATAATTTTGTATTACTGCTTTTAGAGCTGTGGCCTGACTAGATGCCATGTACTTTGTAAATGCCTCAGGAATAATGTGCAGTTGTTTCAAAGGCATCAGTAAGATACTCAGATGTATCAATGTACATAACTTTCAACATTTGGAAGCCTGAACGCTAGCTGTGTTAGTCACTGAACAAACTTAAAATAAATGGCAGTTGTACCCCAAAGCTTTTGCTGATAGGGCCAGTCTGGTTTGAAGAACAGAACAGTAGTCTGAAGAGTGAGCTCACAAGATATGACTGCTATATATCTTGCCTTGTCTGAGATTGGGTTATTCATTGTATGACTCGTCTATCACTTTAGTATGCCTTCATATATATTTAATTCAAGAAGAACTGGTGTTCTGTGGAAACAGTCTTGTTTAGATTTGGGCTAACCAGTGTTGATTTTCTGTTCCTTTGCTTTGATCCCACCAACTTCTAAAGCTCGTTTTATGCCTTTTATGAAACTATCAGCTGTCCAGAATTCTAAGTTTGCTATGTCAGGGTGGAGTGTTTTTTGTCTGGTACATAGCTGATCTACATGGAGCTGCTGATGGATCTGTTGGCAAGGGAATAAACGTGATTTTGGGTATGTGTTTGGGGAACATGTACCTAATGACCTTTTGTCTCTTAGATCTTTCTTAATGACAATTAATACAGGTTGATTCAGAGTTCAGGCCATTCTTCACGTGCAGAATATCAGGAATTTTACATTTAAAAAAAATGCTGAAATAGTATCTGACAACTGCAGGTGATTTTAAATAATAGTGTCCTAGATGCCCCCCTCTGTGGAGGGTTTTGGTAGTAAGCTTTGAAAATAATATGACGAATTTTCTTTACATTGAAGTAATAGAGATAGCCATTCGGGTATTACAATAACAAGGGCTATATAATGAACCCTGTTGCCTTCATCAGGATGCATCTCTCCATTTCTGTAGCGATAATAGCTCTGGTACAAAATTCATGGATAGTTACCTTTCCAAGAAAACTGCAAATTACATATACATGCACCTTGTTTGTTGATGGCCTGACTAAAGTGGTATATTCAGCTTAAGTTGATAGCTTTTGTTAAAATATGCACATCTTGCTCAAATCCTGAAGAAATGAAGATTGTTTTAACATTTATCTAGCACTATGCAGTCACTTAGAACTTTTTCAGAGGCAGTATTTGGGCCAAAGTACTGCATGCCGTATGTTTGACCTATTCAAATTTTCTTGGGAAAATTTTCTTAGCCGGAAAAATATTTTGGTTAACTCTGTTTTGGAAACTTGATTTTTCTTCTTTAAATAGAAGATGTACTGTCCATGTGCTTTAAGGTACATAATTGATGGGACTCTGAAAGCAACTGGGCAGGGAGACAGTCTGTGAACTCATGGTTTGGGACGAGTGAGTACCAAGCAAAGATGACTCTTACGAGGGCTCAGGACTAGATACTCTGTCTGCTGATCTCTCAGACCTACTTTTGAATTCAGCTGGGAATTCTGTTCTGTGAATGGTATGTAAGGCTAAGAACTCTGAAAAATCAAATCCTAAAAATGATGAAATTAAGCATCCAGAACTAGAACATCTGTTGTATCTTAATTTCTCTATCTTTAGGTCTATATTTAAAAAAAAAAAAAAAAGATACCTTTAGACTCGATGCTGTGAAAGAATTTTGAACATAAATATTTTTCTTCTGGGCTTTTTTAATGTTAACCTTTATGAAGATTACTTTCTGGAGTTGAGTTTGAAGAGTGTTCCTGTCAATGCCGTCTTTAGTACAGTGAAATACTAAATTAACTGCTCATTTAAGAAGCACTGTTCCTTTTCCAAACAAAATGCTGTGGTTGCTGTTGGACAAAATGGTTAGAGACCGTATTCATACATGCAAATAGATAAATTAAGATCATTTTCATAATCTCAATATTGCCATTAACAGCATAACTAAGACCCTTTTAACTTGTAAGGGCTTTTGCTTTGCGACCACTGTGATGTTTGAAAAAGCTGCACTGAAAAGAAGGAGTATTGTATTTGTAGGTTAGCTAACTGACTATCTGTTACTGTACAAATATGTTTTAAATTGTGTGTAAGTTGAGGCTAGGTGAATGCAAGCTGTGCTTAGGTGCAATTACAGTTCAGTAATTATGTTCCAGAGCATTCACCCTTTTTATGAAGACTATTTTTGCAGCAGAAGATTGTGTTACCCTCTTGTCTATCAAAATGCTCAAATTCAGCAACTTTGTGCGTTCTTTTGTAGGTTCAGCTTCAGCTCTACTCAGAAGTCTGTTCCTTCTCATTCTCACTGTGTTTCTAAGGTCTTACAATTGAAACTGCCGAATCTGCTGTTTCTCCTTGATAGTGGGTACTTGTATACCAATGAAACTCATTGTAGTTTTATCTACTATACAAATGTTTACATCTGAGGACTAACAGAACAGTAGAAATGCTCTTCTGCATCACTTGTTCATCTGCTTTTTCTCTGAACTGGAGAGCTTGCTTCCCTGAAGGGGGCTCAGTGTAGCACCGAGCACCAAGGGAGCTTCTGGTGACTCACTGCCTCTCTTCCTGCTGTTCTGCAAGGATTGGAATAACTTCTGAGAGTCTGATCTGTGATTTCTAGCCTCCTAACCTGGCCAAACAGCTTCGTCATGAAGGCTTAGAGCCTGGAAGGATGTACTTTAAGGCATTCTGAGTTTTTTCTTCTTGAGAAGCCCATTAATTCTTCTGCCATGTTTCATTGTCCTCCACTACTGACTCAAGTGTGTCTGCTTTGGAGCTTTCCTGGTTAGAAGGGTTAAACTGACATCTTTCCAGTTGGCTTTGCTTCTTGTCGCAGCCCTTAATAGCAGAAATGGAAGTATTCAGTTTTCTCTCTGAACTCCTCTGTAGCTTGCAGCTTTCTTAAAGAGCAGAAGAGCTGTCACTCCTCAGACCTTGAAGTCAGTACCGCGCTGATTCACTTCTGGAAGCCTGTTTTGCAGGTGAAGGGAATTTAACTATTGAAATTTAATTACTAGGGTGTAGGGTGGAAACATGCAAAGCTTATTTTTCAGAGGAACAGTTAGTTTATTTCTCTGCATTTCTTCAGAGTTACCATTGTGCGTGTTTGTTGGTTAGGGACAGTGGATTTACATAAAGCAAGGCTACAATATATCAAAGTCCTTTTTCATCAAGGTGATTTTCTAATCCTGATTATGCAAGTTATATTTTGTTTTGAATTAAGATTTGTTTTAATGAACTGCAAAACAGGAAAAAAACATTTAAACGCTCTTTACCAGTACATAAAGAATGAAAAATGAGTTCACAAGAACTCTGAGAGACAATTGTAGTACTCAAAAAATATTTTGCATCTTACATCTATTTTGTAGATTCAGTGTACATAAGAACAGTATTTCCGTGTTAGTTTTACAGTGAGGACAAAATGCATACCCTTTTTAAAGTGTGTGTTGAATTCTTATTTACAAAACTTACTCATTTTGTTTGAATAATTTATGAAACATTACATGACATGCAGTCATGCAGTATACAGTATGAAATGTGTGTAATGTCTTAAATAAAAGCTCAGTTTGGATATGACATTGTTACTGAATTGAAGAATTAGCCTGAGGTTTACTTTCTTTGCTTAGGAATTGATTTCCAGTAGTTTCCACTTGGGTCCTGTCACTTTGGTCCCAGATTCTTGTCCCTAAAACTGTCTGTTGGAGTCAGGTGCTCATAGTGCTGTAGTACTGTAAGGCTTGTGAAAATGGAATTCCTTCTTATGACAGCTTTATGATCCAGTTTAAACCAAATTATTTTTAAACGTAGGAAGGCAGGGGACAAAATAGCGAGAGAAAAGTGAGGGTAAAAATAGTCCCTCTATGTATGCATGAACTTATGTCAAGTTTCTGGAACGCAACTGAAACTTGAGATGCTGTGGGATGTACTGGAAGGAGTGCTGAGCAAATGTTCAAAAGCTGTAAAGGTGTGGTCTGTCTGGTACTGAAGGCATTTATCAGCTACTGTAATAACTGAGGAAGTTTAAAAATTCTCCTTTGAAGAAGAGGAGTTGGCTTCACAGTGAGCCTTGTGTCTGCCTGATCCGCTGGTTGCTCAAGATGGCATCCTCCTGCATTGCTGGGTTTGTGTTTTGCTGCCTGTCAGGTGAACGAGGAAAGGGGTGATGGCAGGACGATTCAAGGATTTCAGTGTGATTTCCAAGGAGGCAGATCTGTGAGTGTTGGTGGATTTAAGCTGGCCCCGTGACTTTTTTTTTTCTTTTAAGTAAATAACTTCTGCTAGCTTAGCTTCTGAGCTGGTTTAATACAGGATCAGTCGAGTGGCGGTGCTGGAATAAAGAAGAGGGCTGAAGACAGAACAGTGGCAGGACTGACCTATTTCAACTTAAGCAGCTGTGAAACTGTAGCCTAAAGGAAAAGAGTTATTGCACCTGAAACCACTTCTGAAATACATTTGGAAATTCATGGTAGAATTATTAAAGACGTGAGTGATAGGAGAGAACAGAATGAATCTGGAAAGTCTAAAGTGAAGGTTGCTCAGAAGATGTTAATGTTGCTTATGTTAAAAATACATTGTATTCCTTACTCCTGTAGATGTCAACAATATTCTGCTACATCTTACAAGTGAGATATCAATGCTGCATAAAAAAATTCAGGAATTATATTTGAAATCACGTGGAGAAGATTGATTGTTAAAGCTCTGTTTTTATTTAATTCCAAGTTACTGTGATACTCTCTCCTTTTGCTGAAATTAGCCTTGTCTTTTTGTGAAAAAAACAGTTTCAAAGGTAGGAAACTGCATAGGAAACAAGAACTTGAATATGCTTTTGAATCAGAGAAAAGAATAAGGAAAAAAGATTAGGATTTTGTCTCCTCGTAGACCTGTATGTTAGTACTTCCATGTTACACCTTCAGTGAGGTAGGGCTTGACAATCTCTGGCTAATGAATTGGCACGCTCGCTGAAATATTCCTCTTCAGAAAGCTTATTGTAGTATAATAGTAAAAATATTTACAAGGAAGACTGCAGCACAAGAAATATGAAGTACTAAAGATTAAACAGGAACTGCAGGCTTGTTGGAAAAAGTATTATGCAATACTGAAATCTAATAAATCTTAAATCAAGACGATCTGTCAGTTATCTAGTTGGTCTTCCTCTCCGTAGTTATTTTTATTCTTGAGCTTCTTCAGAAAAAATGTATTTCATAGCTAGCTTATGTCCACCTTCCATTACCCCCTGTTGGAGACTTCTCCCTGCTCCAAGTGGTGGATTTCCGAGGTTTGGTGTTGCCAGGAGAAATTTGCAAAATGCTCCTTTTTGTTGCCCATTAAATCCCTATTTTCATAGTCTCAGGAGCATTTAGAAATGTACATTTATGTAGACGGACAACTCTTTAGCTGATGCTGTGGTAGGAAGCTCTTTAGAAGTAGGAGGAGCTGATCATGGCATAGTTATGTCTGCTGTCTGTCCAGCGACTGTATAACCCGTTGGAGATGTTTGTCACAGATGTCTCTTTCTGCCTGTATAGGAAGTTTCAGCTTGTTTCTTTCTTGGCACAGCTTCGGGTTCTGGCTCTTTTTTAGTTAAAACAGCTGCTGTTTTAACTGTGAAGGTCTTCAAAGTCATTGTCTGGCATTTTGGTCAGTACTTGTAGAAGAATTGCATAGCACTCTGTAAGAGCAGTAGAGCCTTGAGTGGAACAGAGTATCAGTATTTCAGGATTGTGGGTGTACCACACAGTGGCAGGATTGGTTTTATGTAACTCAGCGTAAAAGAGAGTCTCATGGGTGAATGTTGCAAACTTGGGCTCAGTAAGATTTCTTTACAGATCACCTTGATTTGTAAATAATAAAATCCGAGCATTGGCTTTCTGGATCATTGTGGCTTAGGTTAATTCTTGCTGTTAAAATTCAGGATGGCCAATAGCTTGCCCAGTCGCAGGTCATGTCAGTAAGGACATATTCTGGGATGCCTACCCTGTACACATTTCTAGCTTTAATTAAGAACAGCACGATAATATATTGATTTCAGACAATACTTCAATTCTGCAGCCTTTGAACCATCAATACGGAATATGGCTCATCTTGTAAAATGATATTGGTGTTCCTACTTTAAGGTTTAGGGCCTGTTATCTAGCAATTGTTCTCTGTTTGGAACTGCTGTGATTTGTGCATGTGTTAGTGAAAGGACATTTCCTTACAGTTAAGTGGATGGATTCTTCCTTGATTTTCCAGAACCTGTATTAATATAGGAGTAATTGCATACTTTGTAAGTCAGTTGTGCTTTCTTGAATATCTCAGGAGAAGACATGATTCATAACCTTCAGCTGCAGGATATGTTAAATTTGGGATAATTAATCCATAGGTTGATTCACAAGTGGTATGCTGGCTTAGGCTTCTTGGGGAGCCGAGCTTTTTGTTTTCTGTGGAAGGAAGCCATGTGCTTAGCAGAAGCTGGGATTCAAAGTGACTTTACGTGTGAGTTTTGTTACTGTGGCTCACTTAGTTTGAGATCATAACCAATGAAAACGTCTTTTGGCTGAATGCAAAATATACAGGAGGGACCGGTAAAAGGTTTTAAAACACACTGCATAGTAATTCTTTCCTTATGTGTCCTTGAAGTCTTTATTTACCTTTGATCTCTTCCTGCAAGGATAGTGGTGAAAGGGAAACCAAATACGTTTGAGATAACAGATGAGGTACCATATTGCAGCATAGATCAAGATTGAGAATTTGAGATTTATGGCAGTTCAGGTTTCTGTATGTGAACAAGACAAAAGCGAATGACAAAAGTTAAAAAGTGAATGATTTTCATAATTTCTGTGAATATAATTTGCAAAAATGAGTGACAAAAGTGAAACCCATCCATTTGTGCATTGATTAACAGAAAGCTGTCAGTCATCACTGAACGCTTTCTGTCAGCACTTCTTCCCCTCCAGGAATGGATAGGCTGTACGTACAAACTGCGTATCATCTGGCTAGTACTGTCTGTGTTTACCTTTTCTTAATAAAAAGTGTCATCTCTAATATGTAAGAGCAAAGGAGAAGCACTTAGTCTTGTGAAGATGCCATCTTAATTGCTGGACTTGTATCCTCTTTTTGTGTGTGTGTGTGTGTGTCCTAAGTTCAGATACTTGCTTTGTGGTTTTCTTCAGTTTCCTTCTGCTCTTGGAGGTGATACTTGATACTTTAATGGTCCTCAAAGAAGAAAGGCTTATGTTGTAGAAAGCAGGCTTCTCCTGCAAAATACAGCATAGCAAATATAGTGAAGAGATGAATAAATTTAGAAAACAATTTTCATATTCAAACAAAGCTGAGTCCATTTTTGTGTCTTTATGTTGAAAAATTATTGATAAGATCTAGTGAATCTTTCCAGTAAAGTTTACTCTTGTATGATGTGTTTTTAGACTCTTTATTAAGTAATTCTTTGATGTTGGTAAATGTCCTTTTGTAAAAATAGATTGGGAGCAGGAAAGTATTCAGTAACTCTTGAATCAGGCTTGTGTTAAGTCAGTGGGAAAGCATTCTGTCTGCTCTAATGGATTTTGGCTCAACCTCATGTCATTGTGCGTTAGCCAAGCCTCAACTACTACCACACAGGAATTCTCCAAAGAATAAATGTTTTCTTTTATTTTTAAATGAAAAAAATTGCACAGTTTTTCCAGGGTGTTTCTGCCTTCCTTTGATAAGTAAATCTTAGTTGCTATACATTTGAAATAAATACTGATCCTGCAAACTCTTTTGCTTTTGGAAGTTGTTTTTATTAACATCAAAAGACATTAAAAAGTCATAATCTGAATGAGGACTTGAAGAATCGAGCCAGCCTCTGACTATTTCACAGAAAGGAGAACTGGTTTAGTTTGATGTTTTCGGTTAGTCTGTTTAGAAATTGGGGTGTATGTCTTGATAAAGGAAAATTCAATGTTCTTCTGATTGTTCAACGGAAGGTGCTTCTAACACGTATGGGAAGAAACTGGGATGTTAGATATTTGAACTTGGAGAAGGGAAAAAAATTCAGCACCTTTATAATTTGCTGGACTCGGAAATAAAATGAGTTTGAACGTAGTAGTTGGAGTTTCAGAATACCATTTCCACACTATGTTTAATGTAAAAGTATATACTCTTTCAAAAATGGAAAAAGTAATAGTATTCTTAATACATGTTAACTCTGCTGAGCTGTGCTTGGCTAATGCTTTTCTCATCTGTTTTATAGGTTTTGTAAAAGACACCGGATTAAGTCAAATTCAAATGTTCCATGTGTCCCGAAAGCCTTGTTGATGATGTCAGAATTAGTTCTTCCACAGTTCATCTTTAGTCTTATTCAGCACTTAAGAGAGGGGTATAATGAGCCTGGTATGTTTTTAAATTTGCATGTATCTAGCATACCTTACCATGCTGCTGACTCTTGCTTTGCAGTCTGTGAAGACACAGTACATGAATACGTGAATTCTGTCTGTAGTTTATATCAACTGAATTTTGTGCTGCTTTTCCTAATAGAGTTACTGCCTGTCTAGGCAATTTGATTTTGTTCTCTGCTGAAGAGCTTCTTAAATATGTTTTAAGGGTTACCTAGCATTGTGTTGAGCTCTTCCAGAAAATGAAATCAGGATTAATTTGAAACTTGTACATGTGAATTTTAGAGCATTATGAATATATAATTTAATTTCTTTTGTGGTGGTCATAGCTGTTCTGCATTGTGAAGGTCTTGGCCAAATTACATTACATTTACACCAAAAGTTCTTGTCATGTGGTTTTCAGCTCTTGATCTACCATCAGAGAAAGACCTTCATAAAATTCTCCAGGTTTTGGAGCCTCATGTTTCCTTTCTAGAAGACTTGACCAAAATGGGAGGAGCGATGCGATCAGTTCTTACCCAGGTTTTGACTAGCCAACAATTCTACAAAGATCTTAGTTCTGGTATGTTTGTGTTATTTCTAATAATTAAATTTTCAGATGATAAACAAAACTTATACCCTTAAATTCTTCATCACTTACGTTTCTGCATGTTTTTATTTGACCTCTCAAACCCCAGAAAAATACATGTTCTTAAGGATATTTTTTTGTTGTTGATGGAACAGAAGTGGGCTTCTGTAACATTTGTTATTAAGACCTGTAAGAGCAAACCTCTTACCTTCTGTGTCCCAGATAACTGTATAAAGATACATTGTTTCAAAATAATTTTTGTAATACAGCCATTCTCTATAAAGTGATGCAAACGTGGTATCTTGGAACTTCGAAATGAGGCATATCAGGCTTATTCAAAGTGGAATATGTCTAACTTATTTTGGGATCTGCTATCACAGAGATTACTGGAGGAGACCTGAATGGCAAAACACCATTGTCCGTCCTGCATGACTGTGCAAAGACTTTTTTCTTTTTTTTTCTTAAAAACACCTCCCCCTCTCCCCAGTTCCATCCTGTACCAAATCACAATGAATCTGAAAATTTGGGCAGTCACTATTAAAGCCAAACCACCTAGTATAAATTAACTCCATCTTATTTTCTTGTGATTAGAAGGTGTCGTCTTTGAGTCCTTTGCATAGGTATGGAATAAATAGTAATCAGTGCAGATTTAAGTTGCCATAACTGGCTTGAGCAGCAGCTAGTTGAAGAACAGGCAATCTCCAAATCTTTGAAAGGAGAAACACTTAGGAAAGCTGCCTCAGGGACAATTGTCTGTATTGTATTTTCTTCCTCTTTTTCTCTCCTATTTAATAATATTTGAATGGGAGAAATTTAATGACTTTTCTTTTCCTATATGTGATGGATTTCCTGAGATAGAAAAGTGGATGGGGAATGGGAAGTAAGGCATTCTTATTTGGACTCTTGAAATGGAGAATGTGTGTGTCTGAGTAGGTACAGTTTCTGGCTAGGGAAAGCAAAGAAAGGGATTTTAGAGCAAAACCTGCCCTTCTGACTTGGAATGCAAAAGGTGCACAGCTAAAAAGATGCTGCCACCTTTTTCATGTTTTCTTTTCCTAAAGTACTTCATACAATTTGCTCCTCTAAAGTTTATTTTTTTTTCTTAAATAACAAATGTTTTGGGGTTTTTAGTCAATTTCTCTGTGGAAAATTTTACATGCTGAGCATGCAGTGTGACTTTGCTTCATCTAACAGTTGAAATGATGATACCTTTATGAATAGTCTCTGTTAATTGCAGCTGTCAAATCTTGAACTTTGAAAGAATAATTTCAAATATTAGAAATTATATCTGGCATATTACATTACTGGTTTTTTGTTGGTTTATTTTTTTTTCCACTGAAAGTCATAGGCCCCTGCCCTTTCTGTCTAAAACCAACTGTTTTGAAATATCCAAACAATCCTTGTTTTGCCCTAGTGTTAATGGTAGCAGTGCTGGTAAAATAGAAACAAAGTACATCATTTAGAATAAAAACACTATGGTGCAGGGGAAAAAACTGAGAAGGTTTCTGGTCTTTTGGATTTCAGTTTATCAGTTGGAAAAAGTTTTTAGCTTCTGCATCTCATAGTTGTACAGCTTATTAAAACATTGTCAACCATTTTTTAGATTGCTTACATAGAAAATGAAGTATATGAACCAAGTATCTGTTGTACTTCAGTGCTGTTTTACGTATATATTCAAGGTGTTGGAGAGAATGCATGTGCAAAGAAAAGTCATGAAAAGTACCTCATTGCTTTGAAAGGCTCTGGACTGGCATTTCCTGAGGATAAAATTGCATGCGGTATGCAGGAACAAGGAGCTGGAACTAGCACATTAGCAGTTCAAGGTTTGTGTAGAAAAATATTTTAAGAGAAGACTTGATTATTGCTGGGCTTTATATAAACTGTTCTTTATGTTTCATTAATATTTTTTTAAATAAACTAAAAGAATTACCT
>Ga0181612_170841_pt1 | contig 12519 bp, 10 predicted proteins | sample HoacroProtozoa21_FD_119630 | JGI IMG/M metagenome (GOLD analysis project Ga0181612, IMG submission 119630) | Hoatzin crop microbial communities from Cojedes, Venezuel. Combined Assembly of Gp0051906, Gp0051904, Gp0051908 | reverse complement strand
CCTGCTAGAACATGTTCTGAAGTGCCATAACTACACATTTTTTGAAAAACCTCCAGGGATGGTGATTCCACCACTTCCCTGGGCAGCCTGTTTCAATGCCTGACCACTCTTTCAGTAATTTTTCCGAAAGGCTGCTCTCCCTCCCCGGCCCACCTGCACTCGGGATCTCAGAACAACCTTTCCTCCCCCAAAACATGATGTCATCTCTCTCTCTCTCTCTCTCCTGGCTGAGGAGGAATGAAGGCACAGGTATGCCATATTGCTGTTTCCCAAACCAGTGCCGCCACCGCCCCTGCTTGTGAGCGCACAATCCGTTGGCCAGCAACCCGAAAAGTCTCAGTTTGCTGCTGGGGCCCCATGTGCCGGGTATTTTAAGCCCCCAGAGGGATGTCCTCACCTGGACATCCGACGTCAAATAAGTGACGTGGGAAGAGGAAAAGAGTGACGAGTAACAGCAATGCCAGGAACCAGACTTCTGCAGATTTCCACAGGAGCATGATTTCACACTTCACTTCCTCAGGCATGGGTTTGGAACCTTCTTTCTCCTCTTCTTCTTCCTCTTCCTCGTCCCCACTGTGTTGGCCACCTCCAAAATTAGTGGTCGGCACTGCCAAGCTTGGGATCCAGGAGCCCACAGGGCATTGCTGACACCAGTGGGTCAGTGCAAGACTGTGCTGGACAGAGCTGAACCATTTCTGAACAAAGGTTCTCCTCCTTCGGTCCCTGCTCCTGTCCCAGATTGAGTGCTCCTTGTCCTACCATTGCTTCTAGTGATGCTAAGCTGCTGGGGGCAGCAGGGCCACGGACAGCAGGAGGAAGGACAGATGATCTGAAGACTAAACAACAGCTCACCCCTAAGCATGTTCATGCAAAGATGTAGGAATGATGTTTCAAAAATAAAAGAAAAGTCAGTCATCTTTTTCAAACCAGTCCAGCTCAGGAAAGTCTGTCTTCCTGTGTCCCTCTTTAAGAAACAACACAGAGGCAGCCAGTTTGACTACAACATACTGCATTAGCTGTAGGGACATATGTATGATATTGGCATCTGCCCTGACACAAGAATTCCTAAACAAAATAATTGTCACTTACTAGCATCTAGTTGTGCCTCAAAATCAGACCTCACTGTGAGCAAACAGGAAAGGGGTATGAAAGGCAATAGCAGCTGGACTAGCTCAAACCAGGCACATTTTTGTGTAACTCCCTTGAACTAAGGAGTGTTTACATATTTCGAAAAAGCAGGATTGCAAAGAGACACTTGAGGACAAGAAAAATGTACAAACTTCAAAATCTGTGGCAAAACAAGCATTAAAATATCCAGATATCGTGAACCTTGGAAAAACAGAGAAGTAAAAAAAAATAACCTGTGTCAGTCCTTGAAGCATCCTTCAGTTTTTCAGTGGTAAAACACCATTTATATAAAAATAGTTTAATTTTGTGTGGAGTGTGGGTGGGAAATCGGAAGGCTTCTCCTTGTTTCAGTTGGCCTTTTGAGCTCTTAATAAATGAAATACACCTAAAACAACAAAATCTTCCATGAGAACAAAAACCAAAAAGTAATGCCATGGAAAGGCCATAATTCTTTCCAAGAGAAAAAAAAAAAAACCCAAAGCCAAAAATCCTTTCCTGAACTTGCCGGAAAGGCTTTGAAAGGATCATAAACCAAATCCTGCACATAAGGTAGGGGGTTCTCTCCTGTGATGTCCCTCCCTCTCTGCAGTTTTTCACTCTCTTGTTCTCTATGTATTGTATTTATTTATTTCCCACCTCATCCCCCAGGGAACAACGAAGAAACCATATCTGTGTCAGAAAGCACGTGGTGTTTACATTGCAGCTTGATTCAGAGATGGTTTAGGCTACCTGGAGGAGACACAGAGAAACGCAACGCAAATGAGGAATTGGAAGGTCTCTTTGGAGGGGTGACAAGAAAGTCCGGCAAGATGTTGAGCATGCAGCAACTAGAGGATGGAGCAGCAGATCCCTAAGCACATGAAGGCTAAGCAGGTAAGAGGAGGAAGGCTTCAGACAGAAGTGGGATGGGCTCATTCGCATCTGCTCCTGCCGGGGCCTGCTCATCTGCAGCAGTCCTGTCCTTCCAGCCGCACCTGGATCTCGAAAGGCACACAGCAGGATGTGGGGATGGTTGGTCCATGCAATGCCGGGGAGTGTGCCGCAGGCTCTGGGCATCATCACCCCAAATGTGCTGGCTCTCCCAGCTCCTGCTCTGCGTGTGCCTCCTGCGCGCTAAGGCTGCGTCCTGTGTCGCTGCACATGTTGCGAATTTAATGTTAACGGATCGCCATATAAACATTTGCTGACTTTGCCAGCAAATGGTGATCCAGGGCTTAGAACAAAATATCCAAGAGGCATTACAGTGCATTTTCATGAGGCAAGATTCATTTAGCAGTTGTGTATTTTGGCTTTCTGCGTGTTATGTCCAGCAATCAAGCTCTATGGGGCTGCTTTATATTACAGATGCCATGTCATGGAAAGGCCAGCACCAGGGCATTAGTCATGAATCACCACGATTTGGGGAGACGAAAAAATAAAACTCTTCCTTTTTTATGTTTTTGTACTTAATAATGCCCCAAGTGGTTAGCACTGCAATTTTGCCTTAGGAACACCAACTTTATTTTCTGTTATTTTGCTCAGTTTCTCTTAGTATATAAGTGATTAGCCTCTTTAACAAAAGGCAGAGGGTAAATCAATCCTTTACCCAAGACCATTTTTCTTCAAAATGCGAAATAGGAGTTAGCATAAAAATAGAGTCTTAAACCAGCTATGCTCTAATAGCATTGAAATAATACTTTGAGTTCTTCCTCCTTCCTATGGCTTTGCCAGTTTGTGTGTGAACACATTTATTTCCATATATAAGCCAAGCAGCTTTGCTTTAGTCATTGTATGACTGTCTATGGTTAAATCAAAACTGGGGATGCATTTTAGGATAATCATGTGCATACACAGCAAAAAACGAAAGGAAGGGGAAGGGAGAAGGGAAGAGGGAGAAGGGAGACGGAGAAAGCAAAGAAAGGAAGAGGGAAAAGAAACTGCAGATTTGTTTTCTCTGTGCAGGAAAACCTTTATAGGAAGCAATAAGAGGAGGCCTCAGGATAAAAGGTGCAAATGTGGACTTGAAAGGAAGGTGGGCAGGCAGGAAACAGGAACAGAACAGATTATTAAGTGATTTACTTGAAGTAACCCGCCCCTTCACTGTCGTCGTGTTTCACTCCTATGCTATGCCTCCACACAGACACGCTTTTTGAGTAATTCCCCTTCACATCCAAAATACCAGCTCTCTCAACAAAGGGTATTTCTCGCACACTCCATATTACACATGCTAAATACTTTATTGTACTAGATACAAACTCTAAACATTTACAGTAAGTGCACTTAATAGCAAAATTGTTTGCCAAACCTCATTGGCTCTCTCCATACTTCTGAGTTATAAACATGGTTTTGTTGAAACAGGAAAACAAATGAACAGATTCCTGAGTCTCCTACGTACACTTCTGGTTATCAGTTTATCACAGGCAAACAGGAACGTTTCATAAAGGCCCTTGTTAAAACGCTGTCAGCTTGTCAGCGGGTTGGATTTCCATACACCACAGAAGACAGCAGCATAGTTTAATATCCTTTAATACCAACCTCTTTTTTTCTCATTGATAGACTTAGAAAACTGGAGCTGGGTGAACAACTTCTTGGAAAACCCTCTAAGTGAAGTAAATGTGAGGAAAGAAAAGGGCACCTTTTCTTGAGGAGTCATGGCTGGTGAAGTGTGAGATTTAATATTGTTTAAGCCATCTGTCTATTGGAAGTGGCCCTTCCAGTCAAACAGTAGAGCCTGGGCAATTCGACTGAACAAATGAGGTTGCGCTTGCAAAGCCCCTTCATACAGACATCAGCATACAGCACAGACTGTTTGCTAATGGCAAGGACTCATTGGAAAGGACATGACAGGTAGACTTGCAAATGGCTCAATGGAAAAGCCCTTAAGAGGACGACAAATGAAAAGCCTGTATTTGGGTTATGTCACTTCTGCAACAGGTGGAAAAAGAGCCAGTCCGCTAAGGCTGACCTCTGCCAGCTCTATCCTGTCTCATGGTCAGGAGGGACTCAAAGGAATGATAGGTACGACAGGGATGGGGTCACGGCTTGGCACAGGGTGTAGATGATGCCCTGGAGAATCACCTTTGCCAGCTCTACTTTGCCAGCTCTGCTTTGCATCACCCTGATTCACAGTAATTGTAAGAGAGACTATGGGTCTCTCTTTGGTTTGCACCAAAGCCTCTCCAGCTGGTGGTATACTCTTCAATCCCACCTGGGGAGAACAATCTGCTGGGTGGCTTTTATTCCTTTCACAGAAAAAGAAGCATGGTTTTAGTCCGTGGACACCTACTGCAGTGAGGACAGACCTGGTGTTGGCAGCGCTGCAGAAAGGAAGCCCAGCTGGTTTTACAGTAGTTAAGCCTAGTATCTGGTAGCATACTTCTGCGGCAACGCAGAGGTCAGAAGAAGCTACAAAAATCTGCTTCAGAAGAACAGCCCACTTGAGTTTCTCATGACAGATTGCTCCTGGGACTCAGACTGGCCATGGCCAACCTCCTCTGACCACCGCAGAGGTACAGACCAAAACACATACTCCTCAGAGCAACCTGTGAAGTTTCACCTCAGTGCAATGCCGGGAGAAATATATGCTGCTACTGAAAAGTTACTTTGGAGGGGAAGCAGAACCGAGATACTGGATATAAAAGTATGTCCTTTCCTTTTTGACACCCAGGTTACCCAGGCTTATTTGCACCATGAACACAGCATGGCTGCCCTTTCTTTTTCACCCAGTGACATACACCAAGCCTTCACTGCCAGCTTGTTTAAGCAGTGTCACAGCTGTGGCTCGTTGGGAAAGTCAGAGTTAAAAAAACAATGGTGCACCCTGGGGCAACTGTTTAAGAATCGCAGTTACTGGTGCACTATGGACAGATATGTGTGCTTGGTTTTAGGAATCACTGAAAAAGCTCTTAACTGGTCTGCCCTTTCTCCTTGTGCCAGCTATCTGCCCAGCTTTAAGCACCCCAGTTAGCAGCCAGCCTGAAGCTACCAAGAGATCTCAGAGAACATGGAGCAAAAAAGGGGCTGACAAGAAATGCAATGTGTGTCAAACAGAATATATTTTCAACTTTTCATGTAAATGCTGTGATGAACAGCTCTGTGGACCAATGTGTGTGGACCTAGCCTCTCTAAATGTGATATTAACAGGGAGTTAAAATTTTGCTTAGGAATCCTTCATTCAAAAGCAGTCTTTTCAGTTAGTTTTCAGTCTTGTGCTGCCACTGAAAAAATGAAGTAGGAAAAACACATTTTGTTTGACCTGCAAATCATTTCATCAATCATATTCCTTTTAATACACAACTCCCCACCGCTACAATTGCTGAAACAAACACGATTGCATTTGAACTTCAAGAGGCTTTACTTGAAGCAGAGGCAGCCAGCAACAGAAGAATTTTAATGACTGTGGGAGGATCGTTGGTATTTTAAGAAGTTTTCTAAAACCTTTTGAAGGATTTGAGATAAGTAAAAATAAGTGGAGCAATTCTTTTCCCTAAGTACTTTGCACTGTGTTTTCACATAGCAGAAGTGAGTTCTACAACTGTACAATTAAGCTAGAAAATCTGAAAAGAGAAGGAAAAGCTAAAAAAAATCTTAGAGGAAACCAAACGGCATGGGAACCACTCTAAAGAAGAGAGTAAATGAATCTTTCTATTCCAAGCTCTTGTTTTTATTCTCTTTGCTCACAGCAGCTTTAATTTCATTAGCTTGCAAAGAAACACTCAATCCACAGATCAGATTTCTCAAGGATATAGGGAGACCATGTCAACAAAACAAAGCAGTAATTAATTTTTTAAACATTAGCACATGCTCTGCGAGTTCCTCCAGTGGAATCGTACAAGCAAGGTTTGCATCCTGTTGCCTTTGATGTAAAGCATTGCGCTTCACCTTTTAGAGGAAAAAGCCACCTGCTGCCAGAAGTGCTCCTGGACTAATCTACCCCACGACTGAAATTTAACTGCTGTAAGGAATTCGAAAGGTCCAGCTTCTGGAACTGTGAAGTGCCTCTTTGGAGAAGGGCTGATGGATGTACCTGGGCAGCAAGTGCCACCTGTCGCAATTAGAATGAGAAAAGAAAAGCCTCCCACTTGGGCATCCATCTTCACAAGAGGCCTCTGCAGTCATCTGCATGTCATGAACGGTCGCACTCCTGGTTTAAAATTATTCACCCATGGCTTCTCCAAAACCACCACGCTTTCAGCACTGTACACTCGGGTGAAGGATTTGCTGCTACTTCCCACCCTATCCAGGAGAGATTCAATAAAGAGCACGCAAACAGCAGTATAAAGTCACTTGGAAAGGACAACCCCCCCAAAAAAATAAAGTGTCTATGATGTCCTTCTTCTGTGAGGAAGTTGGGGACATGAAAAAGTGCTCTCCCTGGATCTAGGGAAGAAAGCAAATCTGAGAACTCTTGAGAAAAGGAAACTGTTTTTCAGTCAGATGTCCCCCATCTTTGAAGGCACCCTTGTCCTCTCCTTTCTTCTGTTTACCTGCACTAGCTCAAACGTCATGCGGGCACTAAGAAAAAATTATGGTTTAGCAAGCAGATGTTTAAAATCAAAAATTTCACACAGCCCATTCTTCTCTTTCTCAGTACAAATCAACCTTTACATTCATTTGCTTTCAAACAGTCAGAAAAAGGAGCTGTTTTGTCCAAAGCAAGTGCGACATGCAATACCTTGGTCAACCAGAAGATAATGTTGTATTTATCCCCTCTGCCAACTCCATCTTCCACAGTGTCCACACAAATTTCGCTTGATGGCACAAGGCGAATTTCAGTTTTACTGAAAGCAGTGGCATTTATTCAGTGGGGGCAGGTTTTAGCTCACTTACTGCTCTTCCCTCTCTTGGAAAGGAGCTGCCTTTTCCAAGCAATTTTATGCTTGGAAGCGTAAAATCCAAGCATTTGTTCCAGCAAGATATGCTAAAAACTCTGCGTTTTGCCGGGCTGACCCTCTCCCCTCCATTTCTTTCCTGCTCAAATGAGAGAACATTGTCCCTCATGTTACATTCCAGTATGTTATATTGACGGGTACACCTCTGACTTTTTTGTTGTTGTTGATTTCTGTGCTTTTGTTATAGAGGCAAATTACAATGAGGAAAATGGCCCCAGGAATTTACTGTTGATATATTCTACATCACTAGGAGAACACAAAGTTTCCCAGAGAATGGTCCCAAGTTTTTTATCAGCAAGATCCCATCTTTGCTCACACTTACCCCCCTCAAGGATTTTTGACTAATGTCACTGATTGTCAGTAACTGAGATTCAAATGAGTGGCATTTCTCTTTGAAACAGCCATATACGAAAAAATCCATCTGCTAGCTTACCTATTCATAACAATTTGCATGTTCGGCTATTATACGTAGCACGGTTCAGCCATTTGCAATAGACTACTACATATGTTGTCTTGACTTTACAGAATAGAATTGTACCTTGACTTTTAGTAGCCCACTGCTTTTGAAATTAAGGGTACATCATTCAAAAGATACCCTACAAATGCTTCTCAGTGCAAAAATGCCGGTGTTTTGTTTTCAACTAAGAAATCTAAGAAAGGTTCCATAAAAATGCATACATTTTCTTCGTGTTAAAAATTCATTTGCTTTCTGCCACGAACAAGAAAAGCATTCCAATGCCATAAATACATCTTTTTTTTTTTTAATCTACCAACCTGACTGTAGCCCTTTAAGAGCCTTAGGGATATGTCCTCCTTTAAGAACTTGTCCATGAAAAACTTAGGACCCCTCACATGTTACACATTTCATACCGCACTTCAAAGAAGAACGTTAAATACCTTGTGACTAGAGTACTGTTTATTTCATTATCTAAACAAACACTGGAGTACAGTCTATGCTTTTCTACTTTCCTGCAGACTTTACAACGAGCTTTTTTTTCTCATAATTAAAACAATCTGCATACAGACAGAACATGCATGCTCTCTAACACCCATAATGAAAGTAAGAAGAGTCAGTTTCCATCATCTTCCTGTTGCCTGTATTAGAAAAAAATACTTCTGTTTTTACTGTAGTTATGGCAGTGTGGCTAAGGACATGAAGACTAGAGCACAGTTTTACTCCCTGCACAGAAAATGTTCATCACAAGCATGCTGATGGTGATAAATATTACATGTCTATTAAATGATAGGCATACTTTTATCCCCTTTACTCCCTTTTTAAAAAGACTAAGTGGCTACATGTAAATGCAGTGAAGCAGGTATAAGCTTAGTTAATCAGAGTTGATTCAGACTGGCATCAAGATGCAGTGAAGTCTGACGAAGTCTCAGTGAGGCTTTCCGTGGGCTACCGATGACCTCCGCCACAAGGCATCTGCCTTCTTCTTTTTGAAAGTAGAAATCAAAGGCCTTACAGCACAGCCAGTCCTGCGGACAGGGTGGACCACGCTGGTGTGTTGGGCTCCCTGGAAGAGAAGCACTTGTAGCCTATTAGTGTTTGAGAAAACCTTGCGAGTGGGTTACCTTTCCCAGGGCTGTGCCCCCAGCCCGCCCCGCAGCGTAGCCTGCTGTTCTTCATCGGCCACGCGGCCGGCTGCGTCTTCACACCACTGAGTGGTCGTTGCTGTGGACGCCAGCCAAGATGGTGTGGTTGAGCGAGGATGCTGACCGGTCTGAGCCTTCGGTGGGGCCGTTAGCGCTCTCGCTGCGCTGGCAGCAGAGGATCTGCTTGAAGGTCGCGCTCATCTCCTTGTCCCGGTAGGAGTAGATGATGGGGTTCATGGCAGAGTTGAACTCCGCCAGGAGCAGGAAGAATTTTTCATAGGCCAGGACGTTGCACTGGGGACAGCAAACATCGAGAAGCAGCAAGACTAACCCTGGGGTCCAGCAGATTATGAAAGCACCTAGGAAGAGAAAGAGTGGACAAAACACAACAAAAGCCACAAATATACCAATGCATGATTACTCGTCAAAACACTATGAGAACCATCTGACTGGAAGCGGCAACGGTTATTTTTCTCTTTCAAGAGTATCGTTCCCACACTGCTTCTTTACTGACCTGATGAGAAGGATGTCTTTCAAAGGTCTGTAAATGGTTATGGGCAGCACATCAAAAGAGCAAGGCATTCCCCTCCCCACCCCACCATCTGAAACTCTGCTTGGCAAATACATTTGCATTTAAAGTTGATAATGAGGAACATTTTTTCCCTTCAGCTAGAGACCTCTGACTAATCAATCTCTTGATCAGAAGAAACAATGCTGCAATTTAGTTCTCAAACTAATAACAACAAAGAAAACCTTTCTGTGAGTGCTGTGACTGAAGCATCAGTAATAGAAACAGAGTGGTGCAGGCAGCAATTCTCAAGAAAAAGAAAGCCTGGGTCTTGTTAATCCATTTCAGCCTCATTATGTAATGGAAAGTCCTAAACACACATCCTTCTTGCACTGAAATGCCATCCTTCTACTTCTTTTCATCCATCCATCTACTTCTTTTCTTAGGGCTCTATTCAACAGAAGTTCAGAGGCTCCTCAGGCTTCAATAGCGTAAATGCCAAAGAGCCTTACCCTGATTAAAATGCTTCCCCCTCCTTTCTCCGCTTTGCGAAGCTCTGAGGGGAATAAAGCCCAGAAAAAAATTCAGCATTCAATGCAGAAATGAAATCAAGTGCCCTACACTTTATTTGGAGTACTGAGTTAAATGAAGATGCTAACTCCTTGCAAGGTTAAAGAGGTTTTAAATATAAGCACCACTGGGAAAGCCCTTACGCACTGATCATGTCAGAATGCAGACAGTGCTTCTGAGATCTTCCAGGCTGACATGCCTGACTGAGGTGGAAACCAAGGTCTTATTATCAGCAGGCAGGCTTAGCACAGGCAGCAGCAATAAGTGCTTCCCAGCACTACCCGGTTAGCACTTTTTCAAACAGGTTCTCCTGTCACTGATGTATTTATTTATTAACATACTGCCTCCTTTTTTTTCTGCAGTGATGGTCTTTGCAGGTCTAGCAGCTGACTAGAGCCAGTCTCCACAGCACGTAGCCTTTTTGCCATGCCTGCCAACAAGGTGCCAGCTATTTCCAGCTTGGGCAGTGGTGGCTCTCAGCTGTGCAGACACTTTTCCGTTTGGATACCAAACCCGACTAGATCAAACTGAAGAATATTTTCTGCAGTGCTTTGCAAACATGCAGGGTGTGCCAGGCTATAGACACTGGCTGCCAACCAGGTAACCACACACAGGCTTGCTATGTACCAAAAAGCATCCCTTAAACTGAGCTCACTTGCAACTCATGGTGCCATAGTGCCACTCAATGCCTATCATTTTGCTGACCAACAAAGCTCACAAAGAGAAAGAAGCTGGGAGACGAACTGCCAGCTGCCAGCACAAAGCACCGATGTCTTCAGCCAAATAACTTTGTTAGGGGCTGGCAGCACTTTTACAGCATAGAGATGAAACTCTCCCACATTGAGGTGGCATCAAACACGAGAATCTGCTCCACAGCTTTTGTCTGGAGCACTTTCAGATTCCAGCAGTCCTGGAAAAGAGTACTTGAAACCCATACAAAGGACTACAGGCTTTTATCCCTTCCTTGTACCTGTTCCCAGAAGAGAAAACAGCATCACTTCATTTGCAGGATTGTCTGCGTTGGTACAGAGGCTACCCTCTGCATGGAGCAGCTCTGCTGAGCTGGTTTCTGCAGAAACCAAGCCAATCTTTCAAATTTAACCACTCACTGCTGAAACTGTGCATGTTGTGTTCAACCTCCTAGTTAGTGGGGCAATGGTGGACTTTGTTCCAGTTTGAGCATGTATTTTCTTCATTACAGGCTGCCTTGGGAGAACAACATCAGAGACGGGAACACTGCAAGTCATGGGATCTACTGTCAAGGACAAAGGATGATGACAGTATCCTCACTAGGCCTGTAGCAGGCAAGTCCAATGTGGGAACAATGGAGCTGACAGGAAAGCTCTCACTGTGTTGTTCAAAGTCGCAACTGAAAGCTTCTTATTTTCCAACAATCTTTGCTTTTTTTTTTAATATGTTATTGAGAAACTAAACATGTCAAACAGAACATTCTGTTGGTATCACTTTTGGGTATGCTAAAAGCAGCAACAACAAGAAGCAGTATGGTGAGGCAGGTAGGCATTTGCCCCTGAGAAAGCCCCATAATCTTTGACTAAAGTGCACGAGCAGCCCACTGCACTGAACACTGGTCTCAGATGGAGTTTCTGAGCCTCTCCTGGCTCCTCAGTATCTCAGATAGGTCCAATAACCTATATGCTGAGGCTTGACATAATTGAACTCAAGAAAAAGCAGACTGCAGTTAAGCAAGCAACTAAAAGGTTCGTGCAGCTCATGCTACACTAAAAAAAGATAAAAACAAAAGGTTGCCTTCCTGCTCAGCTCTGGAAGAGAATGGAAGTCATTATTCTGCAAGTTGCCACCCTGCTGCTCACACCAGGCCTGGAGCTGGGTCAACGACACGCTGGCAGCCAGGCTGTCGAGAGGAGAAGAAACCCACGCTGCCCAGTTCCAGACCCACATGGGTAATGTGGGCTTCCCGCTGCCCTGGTCCTCTGCTGCAGACCGGATGACTTTCCAACCTGTTTCATCTGCGCAGCAGCAGTGGCAGCAGCGGAACACGCAGCATCCAGGACTGCACCCTTGTGCAAACAGGGCTGGCTTCAAGCTTCTGAACAGACAGCTCATTCATTATTGGGAGTAAAAGCCATGGAAGCCAGCCCCATTGAGTTTAGTGGGTTTTGTTTTACTTTAGCCCCTGGGATTTTCCTAGCAAAACTTCCCACCATGCTAATGGCTCCTATGGCTTATTAAATTAAGTGCTTGCAAATGGTGACACAAACAATGCCTCGGGTTCCCTCACACGTTATTTAACTGTCAGTACCCTGGAAAATACTGGAAAGCATCACTCAGGGTAAGGGCATGTCTGAGTTAGGTATAATGCAGGGAAGGGTCACTATAGACTGAGAAGCACATTTTACAGCAGGAAATCTGTGTTACAACAAAGCAGTCATGACACTAATCTGATTTTCTGTTGCTGTGTGATGCCTCTCACCCAAGACTGAAACTCCAATGCTTCGTGCATAGTTTGTCTTGCTGCACTGCAGCAGAAGTCCATTGGGGACTTTCCAATGACAACGATATGACTACATCACATCTGTCTTGAACCCTTGTCTGGTGCGCCGGTAGGGATTGTATTTCCATGGTAGTTGCATGCTCAGAAACTCCTGGGTACACATGGCATGGCATCACAGCAAGATTTGATTGCAAGAGAGTAAAAACTGTTGTGGGCAGTAGGCATACAGAATCATAGAATCACAGAATCATAGGTTGGAAAAGACCTCTAAGATCATCAAGTCCAACCATCCACCCAACACCACCATGCCTACTAAACCATGTCCCGAAGTCCCGCATCCACGTATTTTTTGAACACCTCCAGGGATGGTG
>Ga0181612_165115_pt1 | contig 12519 bp, 9 predicted proteins | sample HoacroProtozoa21_FD_119630 | JGI IMG/M metagenome (GOLD analysis project Ga0181612, IMG submission 119630) | Hoatzin crop microbial communities from Cojedes, Venezuel. Combined Assembly of Gp0051906, Gp0051904, Gp0051908 | reverse complement strand
TGTATCCACCACTCCTCCCAGTTTAGTGTCACCAGCAAACTTGCTGAGGGTACATTCTAACTCTTCATCCAGATCATTGATGAAGGAGTCAAACAAGACTGGGACGAGTACTGACCCCTGAGGGACATCACTAGTTACAGGTCTTCAACTAGACTCAGCATCGCTGATGACAACCCTCTGAGCTCTGCCTTTCATGCCATTCAGTTTCTGTGGCATTAGTGGCTGTTTCCAGCCATGTACACTTGGAAGAACATTTGGTTACTGGTATAGTAATCACTGTACTTTACTACAGCTTGGACCCCCCTAGCCTAGAAAATTTTGATTGTTGCTGCCTTTTCAATTAATGTAATGGGAAAATAGGTTAGGGAAGATACCAGGGGATACTCCATCTTCATGCCTCAAACGCAAAGTAAACTCTGTATCCTGACAGACATTTGTTCAAATTGTTCTTAAAAGCACCTGTGAAGTAAGTGCTTCAACTCGCTCAGGTCTTTAATGTTCATATGGTTTACACAGACACAGGGAACAGTTAAGATGTTTCCTCTTTGCACCTAGTTTTTATGTTTCTGTGTGTCTAACATGTACCTGCAGGCTTTTGGTAAGTTTCTCTTAGTTTTCTGTGTTTTCTGAATTAAACTACTCAGTTCCTCACAGACAGTGCTTTTCATATCTCCAGCGTTTCTTTTCCCTCTTTACATGTTCATCAACTGGTCCATATATTCCTTAAAATAAAGACCATTAGGGTGGATGAGACATTAGGTAGAGATGAGACCCTTATGGTGGGTGAGATATTGGTAGCCAAAGAAGCAGAAGCAGTAGTAGCAGAAAGTGCCAAGGTTGGATGGGGCTTTGAGCAATCATCTGGTCTAGTTGAAGATGTCCCTGCTCTCTGAATGGGGGTTGGGCTAGACGACCTCTAAGGGTCTCTTCCAACCCAAAGCATTCCGTGATTCTATGAAAGTACACAGCTTGCACATGACACTCTCTGTGCACGTTAACATGCTTATCTTTTTCTCAGCTTCACAACATTGGTGACTTGGGTTTTGCTGGTGATCTGCTATAACCTCAAGGTGCTTTTCAGCAGCACCATTGCATATCCTGTCATGCCTCAGTCTGTTCATGCAGCTGATTATTCCTGTATAAGTGAAAAAGTCTGCATTCAAGTTGCATCTAGTATTTTTTCCAAACCATTTCCTCAGTTTGTTCACTTTTGAGTTTTAATCCTTTCTGTGTAACTCACCCCATATGCAACTGTAAGAACTATGTTTTTAGTTTATCATACACAGCATTTGCCAATATACGTCTAAACCATTCTTCCAGTCTGATAGTAAAACATTGGTAGATGAGCTTCTAATACTATTTTTATATCCACTCAGTGAAACTGTAGTGCAGTCCGTGTTTCTAAAGCCTGCTCACATGGAATCACTGAAGATAAATGAGTTGTTAGGAGAGTGAAAGCATGCTGAGGATGTAGATTGCGATGGTGAGTTTACTATTTTAACTAAATCGAACTGGTATGATGATGAGCTTGGGTTCTGAACTAGAAGATTTTATTAACCTCTCTTGTTTTGCTGTAAATCTGGTGTGGGTTCCTAAGCCATTTTTGGACTGATACACCAGATTTTTTTTGACTATTCTCTTGCTTCCCTCACATACTCTGGCAGAAGAAGATTATGTGGAAACTGCCAGTCTGAAATTCAGACAGTTTTCAGTTGAGGCTTCTGCTTTCTGTTAGATGATAGCCATTTCAAAACACTTCAAATATTACATGAATGCATTATTACCTGAATGCTTAAAACACTGAGTTCAAAGTTTTTATCTTCAACTTTAAGAACAAAAAATCATAAACTATCTGCCATATTTTTATGCAGAGCTACTAAAACAGAACTATTCCTGGTTTATGAGGTTTCAGACAGACAGATCTTTGATTCTGCAAAGTTGTGTTTGGTGTCATGACAGACCTTTTCATAACTCATTCAGCCCAGCAGTTCTGCTCATCCTTCAGCTTTTATTTTTGATAAGTCAAATGATCAGATCATATAGGCAATGGAAACAGCTTCAAGTAGTCAGCTTAAAATATCTATGGAATGTAACAGTACACACACACAGACTGATTATTTTCCCCATAGATACACATGTACAAAATGCTGTGGTACAATTCTGCATCCCTCACCACAGGATAGCCATTTATTTCGAAGAGAGAAATGGATAGGAACACAGAAAATTTCCCTCCATACATGTGGAAAAGAATCCAGACTGTCCAGCAAGACATTATTTCCTGGTAAAATACTCTGTGTGGTTTGGTAATGTATTGAAAAAAACTTCAAAAAGCCAGATGGTTCTTCCTGTTATTTTAATGTTATGGTTTAATGAGTGGTCCAAGAAATGCATTTAAGCAAGTGAATAAAATCCAGTTGTTTCATCATTGCCTTATCTTAAAAAAACCCAAATAAATAAAAGCATGCCAGTAATGAAATGTTTTCCCTGTAAGAACTTGGTAGAGTAGTAGTGCCAAATTCTGCAGTGATGTAAACTGGATGGATGCAAAGCAGATGTAACTTCATCTGCTGATTGCAATTGAAAGCTTTTAAAATTTGCTTGGAACATATTTATGCCTTGAGATGCATGGAGAAATGAAGTTCAACTGAAGTTTAAAGAGTATTATCATTTCCCTCCACCAAATCTTTTTCTGTGTTGCTGATCTCCTCAGACAAAGGTAGTGATTTGGTGTCAGGTTTCTTTAAAGCTCCATTCTCTTCTTCAGACATACAGTCCTCTATATGCAGTATAAGTAGGTAAGTGATGTCTTTACCTATCAGTAAGTCACTCAGAATACCTCACAGTACTCATAACCTGACAGAGGAGTGTTTATCTACTCGCTCACATACTAGTAATAACTCAGACCTGTTAAATATCCTGTAAATCCATTGCTGTTGGCTAATGATGAGCTTTTTTTTTGAGCCAAGATGAATACAAATTTAAATTAATTACAGTGCCTATTAATGAAATGTCTAACCTGGGTGATTAACTTCACCACCCTTGACAATATGGAGTATTAATTTAGTATATGTAGTTAAGCTTGTCAAGAGGTTTAGACACTAAAGTGGGAGTTGGTGAGTATTTGAACACTGAAGTTGAAGATTGTGATGCTCCAGCTCCACTAACTCTTTTCAACTCCAGGGAGACTGTGGAGGCTAATTTTTCACCAATGAAGTTTCCACATCTCTAAAAATTTCCTTTTGCACGTGTTCTAAACTACTGCCATTGCGAGACAGAGCAGCTTCCTGCCTACAGATACCTGAGACAACTAACTCCAGATGTAAACGAAAAAGTCCCTTCACCTCTTCCCTCTTCACTTTCTTCTGGATATGGCTTAATCAGTGTTCTTAAACCATATTAACATAAAACATCGAAATCAGTGCAAAACATAGCAACGGTCTTCACTTTCGTTCATCACTCAAGTGACACTGAGGATATGCTCTTGCAAAACAGCATTCCCTCTGAAATAAGACACCTCAGCTCTATTCTCTGTTTTTCAAATATTTGTCTTCCATTCATACAATGGACCTTAACCTTTGGGTGGGAAGGGCCACTCTTCATCCCTGCTGTTGAAATTACAAGCTAAGCTTTCTTCTTTCATTAAGCCAAAAAGAAAAGAATTATAAGAGGAATCATTCTCCAGCATTCACTTAGGGAAAAGTCCCAGTAGCAAAGTACAAGATAGTTGGGCGGTAGGAAACATCGCTTTGCACAAGCTCAGGATGATGAGGTACTAAAACTCTTACTTTCTGTATCCAAAGTGACTGCTGTAGCCACTGGGCAACAGTATGAAGAGGATAGCATCATCTTCTGTATCCAACAAGAACAAATCAATCTTCTGTTCCAGACTTAAGCCCCCCTGAGGAGACTTAGATTTAAGAAGGACAATATTCCTGATGCCCTCCTCGTGTCTGTAACGGCATGTGTATTTGTCTCACCTGTCAGTACTGTGTGTTATGGATCCCATTCAAAACTTGCTCTTTCCATCAGCACTTAACATCTGCCTGTGGATTTGTACTGATGAACAGAGTAATAAACACTGGATGTGGTGAAAATCAGCATTGTAGTGCTAAAGTCCTGGAAAAAGAACCCAAAGTCCTTCAGGTGGATGTACCCCAATAAATCCCACACAAATATGGATCTACAGCAGTGACTGATGCTGTGTTCTGATTCAGGCCTGCAGTCTGGGGAATCTCTTTGCAGGATATAGTTCCCATCTCAGCTAGGCACAAAATAAAGACATCTAAGACTAAATATCCTAAATCACACATAATCTGTAAATACACCAATTTCCTTAAGTCTCAGGTCATGTAAATGATCTTGGTTTTGCAATCATGCCAAGTTGCCTAAAAACTCACAAGTTCAGCTGGATTTCACATGCAGGCTTTGTTGGCCCCTGACCAATGGTACCTAGCATTGCCGTGAAAAGTATCCCATCTTGATCCCTTGATAATGAAGAGTGAAGTTATTTTGAAATCTTTCTATACAACAGCCCCTCATTAAATTAGGTTATGTGTATAGACTTTTGTCACAGCACTATTATATTTTCCAGTGCATTTTTCTATAGAATATGTGTTTAATATGATAATGTGATTTAATATGTCAGTTGCACATACAAACGAGAACACAAACTGTGTGCAATTTATGTGAGCAGTTAATTTTCACTTTTGCTGAGGGATATGCTTCAAGAAAATCCTCAAGGTGGCAGCACTGTCTCAGTTTTCAAGCTCACACCCCCCATAGCAGCTAGCAAAAACATGAAGTACCTGAGAAGAATGCACTGCCAAGGTGAACCTTCTTTTAAACTATTTTCTACCCATTGGTGTACAAACGCCTTATTAATCAACCCACTGGTCTTTCCTTTGGGCCTGAAAAATGCCAGCTTGAAAGCATAGGTGTCTTCAGGCATCTTTAAACAAATGCTAAAAATTAGGATGCTGTAACTGAAATACCTCTGGTGTTTGCTCTTCTACACAGACATGAGAAAAACGGGTTTAATAGACTTTGTATAAAAGCTAGGCACATGCGCCTAAGCTTATCTTTCAAACCCTCCCAAATATGGTTCTCATTACTTAATCCTGCACTCTTGCAGTTGTGTTCGTCGTTGCTGCTACTTCTTATACCTCAGATGAATAGTCTGGTTAGCAGGGTGCAACAGAAACACCATTGCATTAGACACAAAACCTCGCCACACTCCATGTTATTTTACAAACCTGTCTTATACACTAGCTCTTCACTAATTTAAATTGCCTGCTAGAGTTAATGTTGTTTAAATATAATCCCAGCTAACTCAGTTTTAGCCATAATGAATACAGGGACTGAAAGTGTGCAGCATCCTGCACTGTGTTGTATAGAACTAATCCTACAAATTGCTTACAGTGTTGCAAGAGAGCATTTTCTCATGAATGTTTTTTATTATCGCTAATATGACATCATTTGTAAATAAGAAAAACTAGCTACAGTATCTGCAGACACCAGCAATGATAAAAACAGCTGGAAACTTCCGTTGTTTTGCTTCTAACAATATATATTTGATGATCAAATCATCCACAGTTCTACCTGAATAGTTTTCCAGTGAATCCGACAAATTACAAATTTAGGAATGACATATTTTCTAAAAATACTCTTATGATTTATATGCTGCTGGATGTTCTATTGCTTCTACTAACAAGAACCAAGTTGCACATTTGGTTACCTTTATGCTAATAAATATAATTAGTAAGCAAATAGGTTTGTTTAAAACAATGAACAGGTATAAAATTTAAGGGATATTCAGTTTTTCATATTACTTGTGAATAATCCAGTCTGAGAACCTCTTTGGCCCAGCTGTTTTCACAAAAAGCCATATTTCTTCTCTCCGTATACTTTTAAGAAAAAGAGGATTGAAATTCATGGATTAACTTTTAAATTTACCTTTTTTAAAGATGCTTCAATTTCAAAAGGGCTTGAAAGTAGCAGATAAATTTAGCCACTAAAGGTTCAGCTGGAAAACCACCAGCTTAATAGGATAGTAGTCAAATTTTTACATTTTCCAGTGTTGACTTTGGTGAGGGTTATTATGGGCAATGTAGCTGCAAATGCAAATTCAGAGCCAGCCTCCTTCCCTGCCTTAGAAGTTGTATTTCAACATAGCTCATGTCTACAAACTATCTCAAAGATGGACAACAGCTGGGAAGACACAGCTTGATTAAACATGGGAAGCACAAAATCAGGTAAGAGATCTCGTGTTTGAAGACATTACTAACATGGTAGATAAGGAGAAATTGGTAGATGTTAATTTACAGTTTGGTTTCTGAGACACATTTGGCAATCTCTCACATAACTAAAATAAAGACCAGTTTAAAAAGAAAAGGGAAAAGAATAGGTGCTAAATAAAAAAAAGTACTAAAAAAGGGAACAATATGAAAGGCTCTTTTGGACAACTTGCTTGGACAGCAGCTTGGTTATTCATCTATGTTTTTTCCCATGGAAGCTCTTAACACATTGCAATATATAGAAAATAAAATGTTAAAACACGATTCCTTGGCCTTGCCTAAGAATCACAGAAAACATGTTATGAAAGCAGCATGTTATCCCTGGCAACATTCAAGGTCAGTCTGGAGTGGGCTTTGCGCAGCCAGATGATGTCCCTGACATGAGCTGAAGATGTCCCTGCTCATTGCAGGATGGTTGGACTAGATGGCTTTTAAAGGTCCCTTCCAATCCAAACTATTCTATGATTCTATGATTCTATGAAAAGTGATAAATAATAGATACTCTAAGGAAGTGGCACTATCTGATATTCCTGTTTCCATCACCTGGACCCTCACACTTCCAAAACTATTTATTCAAAAAAACTGTTCAGATGCTCCTTAGTTTTTACAGAGAGTTTTGAAATATCACTTTGGCACCTAGAACACAATATGGGGAGAACACAAATACATGAAGTCAGAGAAAGAAGTGCTACAAATCCTACCTGGAATCTTGATGTCCTACATTTCCTCCAAAGCTTTCTGTGGCTGCAAAAGCTGTGCTACCATGAATGTCTGGAAAAGCTTTCAGTTGTCTTCCCTGTGAATTTGTTCCTAACAGACAAAACGTCTTTACTGCCCAATACCTACCCTGAAACCTGTCGGTTCAGCTCAGAACATAGCCAGATGCATGCCGTGCAGTGTTGCGCTCGACATGGTTTTGGCTAGAGCATACCTTCCAGAAAGTGTCTGTGCTTCAAGGGTAGGAGAGACCTTACAGCTTCATAGTTTGCCCCATAGTTAAGAAGGCAGTTGCTAAAAGCACTACCATTGCATCTTAACTTGCCTGGCATCAGCTTCACCCACTGCTTTTTGTTGCACTCTTAACTGGCCTAACAAAATTAAGTATTCTGGGCATCTTTTTCCTTTTCCCAAAAGAATGCGTTGTTGTCAAGTCACTCTTCAACTTTCTTTTTAGCATGCCTAATGGACTCTGTTTTATAGCCAGTAGAAACTACAGTTTTTCCTTCACCACGGAATATACTGTCATCACTCTTCTATGCGAGTTTTTCAATATCCCTTAAACCTGAAATTCTATACCAGCTTTCTGTAGCATGCCAAATATGGCACTGCCATGTGACCATTTTAAACAAATTGATCTCTGGCTTTACTTTTTTAAGAGATGGCCAGACAGGGAAGGGTGTCTGCTGGTCCTGGCTCCAGGTAGTGGCCTTAAACACTTACCTGGAAAATTTAGCTTCTCAGAAAGCGGAGGAGGCCTGGGTTATGGTGGACGTTGCCCAGACTGGCAATTCTATAACTGCTTGACTTAAAATAATAAAAAAAAAACACCAACAACAATCTAAGGTTTAGAATTCTTTTTTTTACCTTATCCAACAGAGGTCTAATTAATATGTTACAGAGTAAAGGTATAATTTACCTACTCTTCTCCAACTCTGGTATTCATTTTAGCATGTTAATACGCTGCAGTGGAAAAGCATCGTTTCTCCTGCACTAGGAAGTTATGGCAACATCCTTTCTGAGCCCATTAACCTAAAGGAGGCCTGCCTAGATCAAGTCACCTACTTGTGTGACAAGTGTCCCAGTTATGTCTGTTAAAGACTCTGGAGGAACAAGCTCCTCTTCACTGTTTCTCTTAAGACATTACTTTAATTTTAGAATGCATAGGATACTTTAATTTTAGAATGCATAGAAGTGCCTAACAAATAACAAAGAAACAGTTCTAGGAATTCAATGGAAAAAAGTAAGTTCAGGCATTCCTCTTATCCTCAGGCATTCCCTGTTAGCCCGACAGAGGCAGCTGTCTGCAAAGAATGTCAGCTTTCTAAACTTTTGTTTGATGATACTGAATTCTTCTCCCCGATAGAAAGCCTCTTATCCTGATGAACCCTGTTGTTTTTCTATCCCAAATGTATCCGTTAACTTACATCAAGCCAAGGATGAAATGCGTAAGATTGCGGAACAGTCTGGAGAACTCCGTGAAAATGTGAAACAGAATCCCTGGGAATGGACGGGGTGAATCTTGAAAATTTTTAATGGACTTGGACTAAACATTAGTGGATGGATACAAAGTTTGATTCAATATGTATTGATGTTTATTGTACTCCTGATTCAATAGGTAGTGATGTTATTTTTTGCTGCCTGAGATCCCCAAGGAGATTCCTGGTCAGTCAAGACAGCCTTCTGCCCCTCTTCATTGACCTGCAACACATTGACATTGTCCGTTCCTGCGCTCTTAGGAAATGGCTTGTAAAAAGTAACCCAACATTTGGGACCACCAATACCCTCAAAAGCAGATTCCCAGGAAGCCTTACCAAGTAGCTCTTTGAGCCACCTAAAGTCTGCTCTCCCAGAATCCAGCGTAGCAGCTCTGTGGACAGTTTTTCCCGCATCGATACAGAGTGTAAACTCAACCATTTCTTGACCACTGTGTGCAAGACAGCCACCAGTCCTCCCTTCACCCACAAGACCATCTCTATGTCTCCTAGAAAACAAGCGTAGGAGGGCACCTTTGTTAGGTGCCTCCCTGAGTATCCACATCAAAGAAGTTATCTTCAACGTGGGCTTCAGGAATTTCCTGGGCCTGTTCATGTCTGCTCTAGGATAAGTCCCAGTTAGCAGCCGAGAAACTGAACTGGCCCCAAAGGACGACGTAGGGCGACTAATCTAGAGCTTTCCCTTGATTCCTTGTAGAATCATATAGCGGTGTCATCATCCTGGCTGGCTGATGTGTAGCAGACTCCTGCAAGAACATCTGCTTTCTAAGCTTTCCCCCTAGTCTTTACACAGAGGTTCTCAGCCACATCATCCCCAGCAGCAAGCGCTCTACAGTCTGTTCAAGTTCTCCTTTACATAGAGCACTGCCACTCTGCTGTCTCGCCTGCCCTGCCTCTCTCTCCCTCTCTCCTATAAGAGTCTATCAAAGCACTCCAGTCACAGGACTCATCCCAACAAGTCTCACTTAAGCCAATGATGTCGTAGCTCTGGGACTGAGCCAAGGCCTCTGGTTCCTCCTGTTCATTCTGCACACCACGTGCATTAGCATACAAAGATTTCAAACGCTCTCCAGTGTACTCAGTACACCATGGGGCAGAGTGAAAGCTCTCACTAGCACACCGTCCCTCCAACACTTTCATGCCGTCCCTTAGCTTATCACTGGTAAGCCAGGTTTTACTCCTTTCTTTAACCTTGCTGCACGTGCTACGACTCCCCCGTTCTGGTGGTGGGAACCTGAGCTTGTGGGTCACGAGAGGGCACACTGGAGGAGCCTGGCGCTTGTCTGGGAGCCTGACGTACCCAGAGTGCTGCTCTGCAGCCGTGGCACTTGTCCCCTGTGCAAAGGGCTCCCCACTCGAACAGCATGGTGCTCCCCTCGCTGGGTCGCCCAAGGGCAATGCTGTCACGCTCCCATGGCTTCGTTTGAGTGTGGCTCCCAAGAAAGCCAGTTCAGGCTCCCTGTGGCACACAGGCAATGTGCACAGCTGCGGAGGGCGACCAGTCATTCCGATTGCCCCAGTGCAGGAGCCTGGACAGGTGAGGGAGCCTTACTTGCACAATCATTGAAGCCAGAGTCCACCGCATCAGCTCTTCTCCAAAACGCTCCCTGACTCTGTGGCAGCTGAGCGGTCAGCACCCTGTGCCCACCTTCCCCACCAAAGTCATGCACAGACACTCGCAGACACAGCGTTTGCTTAAAACCATGCCACTGATTGAGGAATTTGTGCAGGGTAAAGCTCCTGCAGGGCACGGACTCTCTAGAAGAGGGAGGGCGGTCGCTGTCCAGGTGGTGCTGGGAGTCTCTGTTGCAAGGCCCCTTGCAACAGCCCCTACAGCTGCATCGGGTCCCACTCCCCAGAGTCTGCTTTTGCTGGGCGGGAAAGGTGCGGCAGCAATTTCACTGCCGATAGAGCAGCATGTTCTCCGTCTCCAGCACCAGCTGCTCAGGGAGTGTCTAGGATGGGCAGACTCTCCAGCTGGACCCCAGTGAACACAGAGAGGCACACGAGAGGCGCCTGTTGATTGGTCCCTGCACAGCCGGAGCTGCCAGCAAGATCATCTGGGCCTATGTAACATCGCTGTGGAGGATGACAGTCGTCTTTGTAGTCACCGTAGTCATTCACCGGCTACTGCTCTGGGGAGACCATCCAGCAGAGAACGGTGCTGCTCTCAGCAGAGGGGTGCTGCACAGGGTTTTCCCTTTGTGCATTCTGTCCTTTTTTTCTCGCCTCTATGAGGTCGTCGTCTGCCGTCAGCTGTGAGCCCCACAAACACACCTCTGTGCATCAAGAGGTCCTCCAGTGGCCGCAGAGCAGCAGTCTGTTGAGGTGATCTTGCAGCCCCATGAATTCATGCAGTGCCTCGGCATGGGCATCCAGATCCTGCGCCAGCTGCTTGAAGAGGTTGAGTGGCTCAGCCGCGCGAATGTCCAGGGGCAAGATGATTTCCTTGGGCACGTTCTCATTGCCAAAGAAGAAGTGGTTGAGGCGTTTCTCCTGCAGGCAGCCACACAGGTAGCCCATGATGTCCTCCAGCCGCAGCAGGAAATCTCTCCTGCGCCAGCCTGACAGGGGTGTGGTGGTCAGGAGGTGCATCACAGCTGTCTTCCCGGTGTAGGTGGAAAAGCCTATGTCCAGCAGGACGCGAGCATAGAGCTGCAGGCATCTGAGGTGGAAGCTGTCATGTGGGACCTGCCTGGCCATATGCGTGAAGAACTTCGCCTCCGCCACAGCGCAGCTCTCCAGCCACGTTGTGCTGGGGGTGAAGAAGGCCTCTGTGCTCTGCCTGCTCACAAAGAGGTCTGTTTTGCCTTGCTGCACCCCAAACAGCATCTCAATGAAGAGAGTTCTCCTGGAAGGAGTTGTCAGCTGCAGCTTGCAGGAGCGGTTGGAGGACAGCAGCTTCGTATTGTAGCAACGTGACTGAGGCAACATCATCCAGGCTGACCTAACAAGTTTCCGGAACCAGTAGGCAGTTTTCTGCACATCTGGGTAGGAGCCGGTGCAGAGGGTGTGTAGGAGGCTGGGCTCCTGATTCTTCCTCAGCTCCTCCTCAGAGTGGTGCAGGAAGCACAGCATGTCTCCTGGCAGCCGCTCCCTCTGGCAGGTGCACACCTGCTCCACACGGATGTTAAAGGGCCTTCCCAGCATCTGCTCCGTGGTGCATGGCTCCAGGTGGAAGGTGTGCCCCCGGGGGGGCTGCAGGGGCACGAGCAGGCGGTAGACACAGTCATCCTCACAGGGACTCCAACCTTCAAAGGTGCTGCCCACCCTTATGGCTGGCTGCAGTACCGGGAAGAAAGTATCTGACAAGAGCTCTCTGCAGACTCGAAGGAGGTTGCCCATCAGCTCCGCCACCAGCTGGGACCTATAGGTCAGGTTCTGCACTGGCCACTGTATGTGCTTTGCAACAGTCCTGCCCAGGTCATTCTCATCAACAGGATCTTCTCCATCACTTTCTATCTGATCCTGCACTTCCTCCTCTTCCACTGTGCTGCTGCTGCTGGAGCTATCCTCTTCGCTGTTCCTGTCTAGTTCATGGCTCCGTCCCCTGAGCCACCAGCAGAGCCCGCAGAGCAGGAGCAGGACACCAGTGATGACGCAGAATTGCCACTGCCGCAAGGCAGCGAGGAGCAGGGCTCCCCAGGCAAAGCCGCTCTGCTCCGGGCGCCTCTGCTCCAGGCGCCTCTGCTCCAGGCTCCTCTGCTCCAGGCTCCTGCAGCAGCTGAGTCATGTTCCGGCTCAGCTGCTCCGCACAGTGCTTCATGCGCTTGCGCGTTGCCTCATCCAGGTCATCCCCGACCATCCACGGGTGCTGGGTGAGGATTTGCAAAACCGTGGCAAAGAACATTGTGACAGCCAGGGCCTGCAGGAGGAGGGAGAGCTGTTCAGTGGGGCTGTGAGGGAGGGAGTGCGGCCGGTAGCCGCAGGGAGCTGGGGGCACGCAGGAGAGGGGCTGAGGCAGATGGGAGGCAGCAAGGCCTGTGCCCAGCCCCGCTGCTGCCAGCGCTGTG
>Ga0181612_163180_pt1 | contig 12519 bp, 8 predicted proteins | sample HoacroProtozoa21_FD_119630 | JGI IMG/M metagenome (GOLD analysis project Ga0181612, IMG submission 119630) | Hoatzin crop microbial communities from Cojedes, Venezuel. Combined Assembly of Gp0051906, Gp0051904, Gp0051908 | reverse complement strand
TATTTATTAATGCAGAGCTGAAAAGGAGTTATTTTACTGGAGAAATAGCAAATAATAACAAGGGCTAAATGAGACCACACAAGATGGGCTCTCCTCCCCACAGCAGCTGTGGAGCCACTTAAGAATTCAGATCTTGATTTTGTTTCAGACCCAAACAAAAAAGTCCATACCAAACCCCCAAGCCACGATGCTGGAGTTGGGGCCACGCAGGAGGAAAGGGCCTGTCTGGGCAGGAAGGCAGGCTGCTGCTGAGGGGGAGCGGGGACTGGCACGAAGGTGTGGGTGCCCGAGGCCAAATGGAGGAGCCCCTGGGTGCTGAGCGTGTCCACCTGGCAGCATAAGGAAGCTCTGCAGCATTTTTGCTTCTAGACCTGTAGAGGATGCCTGAAGAGGCCAGGTGGAGCGAGTGTTACGGAAGCTGTTTTTGGCATGTCAGGTTTTCCTCCCAAATGTTTGTAGGCAAAAAATCTTGGTCCAGGTTTTGCACTGGAGACAAAACCGTCTAGTCTTCCCACTGTTGTGCTGTATCACTGTCAAAATGGGAAGCTCTGTGGCTGCTCTGGAGCCTGGGTTATTGTCAGCCCGCTTAGCCTGGGCGCTAAAGGTCTGCAGGAAGCTTATATGCTCCTTTCTCATCCCTCTCTTTGCTTTATGTGCTGCTGTCAGGTGTCCTAGGAGCCTTTAGGGTATGCCCGTGTGGCAGTCTCCAGATGTCCCCTGCAATAATGAGGATTAAAAGCATATTTTCTTCTAATGAGTAGTGAAATATATATTTAGTGGTCCCAGTGGGTGACATTAAACAAAAAAGCTACATATTGCAAGACCCACAGTACTACTACAGGGAGCAGACCTGTTGAATTAAGAGGCTTATATCTGTTTCAGGAGGAGACTAGTTAACACCTTAACGAGAGAGCACAGCTGGGGGCTGCTGAACAGACTAATTTAATCCTGGGGTGTTTCCTGAGCCTGATGGAAGTAGCTGAAAAGCTGGGAGAATATGACAGGGGGAAGCACTGCATATGCTTTCATGTTCTTGCTTGAGCATCCACAGCGAGACTTGGAAACTGAACACAGGGACAGAGACACCCTAGATCTAGCGCACTGCGGCCACTCTTACGGTGTTACGACTTCAGAAAAACCTGTGGGTGCAGGCAACAATGAATACAGCTGCGGTCTAACTTCTGCAGATCGTCTGAGTATATTTTCAGTATTTTGGAGAACAAGAGCTTATGAGTCACGTATAAACCGGTGACAATGGCGTGGCTCTGTCTCTTGCCTGTTCCAGCTAACGTACAGGCCAAAGTCTCTGATGTTGTTGTTAAAAGGCACTATCCTCTGCAATGATTGCCCAGCCTGAACTTTGGTGCGAGTTTTCTGCCTGGCTCACGCAGGAGGGGCAGGCTCACCATACACTTTGTTGGTAATAATGGAGCCCAGTGTTTAGGTAACTACCCCGAGCTTATTCTGGTCTAGGCAAACCAGTTCTGGGTGTGAAACTGGAAAATAACCTCCCTGAACCTTTGTCCGTTTCTTGAACTGAACCTTTTGTGGCGGTTGTGAAATGCTCAGTGACACTCTCCTCCTGTTGAATTCAGGGCTCATGAGTGGGAGACGGGGGAGCACTGGGGAACCCACCAGGATTCAGGGTGTGTCTGCTCCTGCCTCACCACAGAGAGAGATTTGCAGGTTAAAACTTCAGTAATGCGTTCAAAAAGGAGAGGTCCCCAAGTTTGAAGCTCATCCATCTTCAGACATTTGGTCCTGTGCTGCTTGCCATTCTGCGGGCACAGTGCAACTAAAACAAGCGGTGCTGGGATCCCATCTGGGGCTGAGACACTCGTCACTGGTGTCCCCTTGGCTGATGCTGCTCAGCCCTGAGCCAGCTGCTCATCCACCTGCACCCAGCTCAGCCCGGGAGAGGGGGAGTCGCACGGTCCGTTCCCACATCACAGGTTCAGAGACTCTTGTGCACTGGAAGGGCCCTCGGAGACCAGCCGGTCCAGCTCCCTGCTCAGAGCAGGTGATGAGCAGGTTCCACTCAGTGTGAAACTACTCTTTGCTACGCAGAATTTACTGCCGTGCCATGTGTTGTGTCTACCTCATGTCCTCACGTTGTGGCTCTGGAGTAACCAACCAATCTTTCCTAAAATGACACGAAGACCCGTGGGAGACTCTTTCCCTCTGCCTGCTAAAGCAAATTGGACTGTTTTCCCACACCCTGAGGAAGGATGGAAGGAGCCTGAGGCAGCAGCAGGTTGCATTAATCTGAAAATATAATCCTTTCAGTCGTGCTGTATTGTTTTAGAGAGGTTAAGTTGACCTGCTGTGTGCACCTCTTACAAAGCACTACAGAAAACTCTAGAAATGAATGCTGAGAGCTGCCTGGCTCTGCGTGAGCTGTTGAAAGACTATATGGCTTTTTTGTGACCGTATTTGCTGCCCAGCCAGGATGAATCCCTACAGAAAGAACCTGTATTTCTCTTTTCTCCAGGCAACACGTTGCATTGCCTTGTTCCCTTCTCCCTCTCCCCCGCCTCAAGCAAATTAACACTGCGGCAGCAGCATCTTCCTGCCTTACCTTTGCCCGTTACTATGGAGAGTGTTCTAGTATGGACGGGTGAGATTTGAATGAACCCTCCCTGAAAGCTGTTCACTTCTGAGTGACTTCCCTGGAAGCCAGGCCAGAGCAAAACTTTCGCGTTTGTGGGGAACGCCGTGCTGCTGCCCACCTCTGCCCGCCTGCCTTTGCAGCAGGCAGGCTCAGCTGGCTTCTGACGCTTGAAATCTCCAAGGTTACGTGTCTCACAGACACTGGAATTTGGGTGGCGGTATTTCTGCTCCTGTCTCTGTTACTGGCCTGCCCAGTGGCTTTGCGCAGTGGCTTTTGTCCCCAGTGAGGTCCTTCCCTTCGCAGGGCCTCAGTGTCCCCAGCGCAAGCCGCACTCGTCTTGCTGGTAAGCTGCTCCTGCCACTGCAGACAACAGCAGGCTGTCAGAGCCCCTCGGTGGCCAGGAGAAAGCTTTCCTGCACTTTCTAATGGCAACCTCAGATAATTTTGAGGTATTTTCAAGCATTGCTTTATAGTCTTACGTACTCAGGGTGTATCCACACGAGCGCTGGAATGGAGGAAATCTGGTTTTCCGTGAATTTGTATCTCAAGGGCGAGAGCTGATACATGAGCTCCAAAAGAGAAATCCCCAAACCGGGAGCTTTGCAAGTGCTTTCTGCTGCAGGATTTCACCGGTGCCTGCATGCTCATACAGCAAGGTCCCTAGTCAGGGTCTCTCCCCCCACCTAGATGCTTACTTTTGCAGCCCTTGTAGGCATGTAATATCTTTTAGATTCTTGGTCCCTCATCAACTTCGGTTCAGGTTTAGTCATAGTTAGAGGTGAAGTCAGACAAACCGCTGACTGCATAAGCCTTAAAACCAGATGAAATTTTTCAAAAGGCAAAAAACAGGGATTGAGGCATGAATACCGTGAGCCATATAACTTTGTATTTAAGCATTTTGGATTTAGTCTATCAGGCTTTTCTCTGGGATTATAAAGAAAAGATATTTCCCCTTCCTATGTGTTTTATAGATGGAAGCTGAAGTTGTCACTTAATGATGTGACTCCAGGAGCATGTGTTCCACAGTAAAGGGCACAACACAGAACAGCATCGTAAAGCTTTAATCTCCCTGTTAATTATAGTTTTACAGCAGGAACTTTCTGTAGTCAAAAGAGCATTATAGCAAAGGTAACTTTCATTTTTCAAGCAGACTTCCAAAGCAAAACAAACTGAATGGAGAATCTCCCTTCTGCGAGCAGTGTGTCAATGCTCCCCCTGGCTCAGTCAGCCCTCAGTTATGAAGCTCAGGAGGAGAACAGCCACGTTGCCGCTGAAGGCTTCACATAGGCGGTGTAGCAGAAATACTCCAAAGTCACGGAGCTTTCAGACGTCCTAAGAGGAAAAGGGAGAGACTTAATTTCTAGTGGGAGTTCCTCCTTGGCAGTCGCCGCACATAAGCAAAGCCGCTCACAGTTTTTCTGGAGGTGAGCAGGGTCGGGGAATTTCACAAATCAGAGACAGGATCTGGAGAGGTAGCTGACCCCTGGATCAGAAACAAGCTTTTACTTTGCCGTGTAAACCACAACCCAAAGTAACTAAATTGACCTGTGGAGAAATGTGTGGCTGGCATTTTTTTTTAAGCGTACATGCTTGAAAATGACAAGGAAAAAATGTGATTTGAAGTTGTTGTGAGTTAATGACCGGCCTCTGCGGTGCTGAAGAACTGGTCTTTCCCTTGTGCAGTTGCCCCCACCTCCTGGGCTTGCTCCCCGGAGGGTGGCAGGGAGCAGGCTGCACTTCTCCCTGGCAGGGTCATGGTGTTTGCCAGGGAGGAATGGCAGGAATGTGCCCCTTTCCAGAGCGTGTTGTGCTGTGTACAAGGCTGTTTTTTCCTGTTTGCTTTGGAAGGTGTTGCAGCTCCAGTCATTGCTTTCACCTATGAATATTCTCACAGCAAGACCACTTGAAAATAAAGTGAAATTCCATTTGTTTGTTCTACTGGCCCTGCTCAAAACCAAGAGGTGCCAGGCTTTCTTGGCCCTGCTCGGTGTCTTTCAGCAGTCTTTGTGCCTGATTGAGACAGGACCCATCACTCTGGACTGCAGCCCTGAGGAAGGAGCAGCAGGGAGGTATGCCTCACCCAAAGCTGAAAGGACAGCTTTGATGCAGGGTGGGCATCTCTGCTTGTGATGCAGGTGGTGTCCTCCTGGCCTTTTGAAGTCCAGCTGGGTATCCTCTGGCTGTTTTGGTGGCTGGATCAAGCTCATATTGTTGAGCTTGATCCTGTATTGTTCCCACCCCATACTCACATGAAAAGATGGGATAAAAGATAACACCGGCGACAGATTGCAGAGAGCACACAGACCGGTGCGATAAACGTGACCAGAAGCCCTGCAGCTGCACAAGCTAGAAGTGACTGACCTCTTCCCATACAGTAAAATCTCAGCCCCATCAGCCTGGCGATGAGGGAGGTAAGCTGCAGGGCTGCAGCTGGGGAGCAGGCTTGGGGGAGGGGGCCTTGGGGGGCTGGTACGCACATGCCCTCCCCAGTTCCGCAGCTGCACAGGCTGAGCACAATGCTCGAACATGTGAAGAAGGGAAGGTTTATTTCACCTGTGACTTTCTGGTGGCAGCAGCATTTGTAAGACTGGGATAGAATGAATATGTCTTCATTTGGTAAAAGTTACTAGAAAATAGAAGATTCTGGGTGGATTTGTGGTAACTGATCAGAAATATGTGTTGCAAAGCCCTCTATCCTACTGAATTTAGTGATGAAAACTAATAAGTAGCTTGCTTTGAATGTCACGTTTGTTTGTACATATGCCTTATATAAGTATAGTAGGCTCTAGCAAGAGTCAACAGCTGGGACCTGAATCCCGAAACACTCGAACAGGAAACTGGGAGCAAGTCTACAACAGTGAAAGTAATTAGCTGATGGAGTAGTTTTCTTAGGGGTTTGGGCACTAATGTTCTTCTTTGGTCGCAGTACATATAACTGCATAATGGCAGAGTGATTTATGTCTAGCTTACAAATGACGATCGATGCCTTCACAAAACACTCAGGTTGAACATTGAGTTTTGGACTTGGTACAGGCGCTACCAGGTGGAGTTTTATAGGCTGGGCTACGCAGGAAGCCTGCGATCAGAGACATTCGGGCCGAAGGGGGTTATGAGTCAGGCTCAATGGTGTCATTGCATAGGCTGTTCTTGCTGGCACAGGCACAGATCAGTTTTCATCTTGTACACTTACAGTCTGGAAAAGTGTTTAATGGATTGTGGAGACTATGGTAAGCTAATCCATAGAATGGCACAAAAAAACTCATCTCGTCAATGGCATTTGTGTGCTTTTTTAAGGCAAGCATGTCAGAGAGTGGGGTAGAAGATGAGGTGGAGAAGGGATGTTTCTCATCCAAATCCTGCGTTGCATTGCTCTGGTTAAGTGTGCTAACACAGTGCTTAGAGGTGGTGGTAGGATGATAGTTCCACATTCTTCAACACCCACATTGGGTCACCTCCCTAAGTGAAGGGTGGAGATTGCTCTGTGCTGTTTTGTGAGGATGTGGTCCGGCGGTCAGAAGCACAATGGCTGTAGCCACAGGGACATCCTCTCACAGTTGTTCCTGTGGGAAGAAGTGGCCAGGGAGCCAGCTGGCTCAAAGGCACTGCCAGAGTGGGTTGCGGAGTTCTGAAATTAGTGAGGGCAGTAATAACGGTATTGATTGCCTGTTGCTTGCTCAGGCTGCAAGAAGCACAGCAGTATAAAAGCATTTTCCTTTCAGTCGTTGAAGTCTGTATTGATTTAGTCTGGAAGAATCCCCCTCCCTTGTCTTCCTGTAGTGAATACAAGGACTGGACCCTTCAGCCTCTTACTCAAGCCTTGTTCTGCATTTCTTCTGCAGATGACCGTCCTCCAATAGCCCGCACTGGCATGGACATGAGGGTACAGCCAGGGGAGCCAGTGATGCTGAGAGGCACAGAGAGCACGGATGACCAAGGGATAGTCAGCTATGAATGGAAACAGATCCTCGGCGACCCCTCTGTGGAGATGAAGGTAGGCAGCTGCAGGAAGGAAGCAGCTTGCTCAGTGTCACCTGTGGTCTGCTTTAGGTTGGGCTCTCACAGCCGCTGAATTAGAGGTCACCTTGTCCTTCCCTCCCTGAGCCAGTCCACCCACGAGCCTGTGCCCAAAAGCTATGCACCACTCCTCGTGGTTGCCCCCACCCTCTCGCACGCTACTGGGATGCAGCATTTCTTGGCCTCATCAGGTCTCGGGCTCCCTGCACCAGGACTCCATCTCAAACCTTCCTGAGCAACGCCTGCTCTGCATGGGTGGGAGCACCCATGAGGGCAGCAGCTTTGGTGCAAGAGCTGCCTCTGTTCCCAGGCTCCTGTAGTTCAGCAAGGGGCCTGCCCTTAGTTTTGCTCCTCTCCACTTTGGTGCTTCTACTCTGGCTCTGAAAGACCCAGTCTCAGGCTCTGCTTCTGTTCTTCTGGGGCTTTTCCTGGACTTTTCCTCTCTTTAGAGCATAGGTTCCTCCTATTTTATCTGAGCTGAAGCAGAAGTCATGTCTCCTGACTGGTTCCAAGATCTCTGGGGTGTGCACATTGTCTCTCTTATAGGTGCTACATGTGAATTGTGGCTTTAGAAGAGCAAATGATTACTAATAAACTTCTGCAAAATGCTCTGGAAAGCCTTGGAGCTCACATGGAGCTCTTGTGGCACCTTCTGGAACAGTCAGCAAATGAGTGCATCAGGCCTACAGCTGATTTTGAAGACGAACAATGACTAGTTCTAGGGTGCTGAGGGGGCTGTGGAGATCTGGAAGTGCTCCTTTTCCCTTCCCCCTAGCCCAACCAAAGCAACTTTCAGGGGCGGGGAGGAGGGGGCAAAGAGTCCTCTAGTATTATGCTGTGTTAAATACATTAAGATGAAATATGGCAACACTGTGTTCTCTTGAAACCTAACCAAAAAGAGAGATGGCATGGAAATGGAGACCCAGTATTGTTAGAAAATATAGGGGAAAAGTTTGTGTCAATAATATCACAGCTTTCTCTTCTGACAAAATAATTCACTCTTTTTTTAGAAACCTCTCAGCAGGCAAAGAAATAGGCACTCATTTCCATCTCTAAAACTAAATATACTTGTCATATTAAAAAATGAAAGAGTACATATTTCTTAAATAAACCTAGCTTATTTCCTATGTACTAAGTAAATGATTCATACTGGGTTTTATTTTTTAAAAAATCAAATAAAAACTGCAGGTATTTAAGTCCCCTCTAAAGATTTTTATTTTCCCTCATGCCTTCACAATGTCCCAAAATATGAAATATCTAATTAGGCTTGTGGTTTTCTTTCTCTCTGCTATTCCAACTGGCTACCAGCCCATGGATTTGGGGGGACTGTATAGCACTGAGACCTTTTTCATGCCAGACATCTACTTGGGGGTTTCCAGCCAAGCTCCAGTCTTGCATGGCTTCACTCACTCCCTCATTAGAGGTACCTTCTTCTGCATAAGCCTTTCTTTTGCATTCTCAGAAGCACGAAGAAGATCAGGTAGAAATCTCCAACCTACAGGCGGGGACTTACGTCTTCCAGCTTACTGTCACAGACACTGCACAACAGCAAGACTTCACCAACATCACCATCATGGTGCTGAATTCTGAGCAGACTGAAGGTGAGCCTAAGCCCGCAGATGTCTGGCTGGAGTCCCCAAGCCTGGGTGCTGCTCTGGCACTACTGGGGCTTCTCTCAGAGGGGTGGATGGGCAAAGAGTGCAACCAAGAGACCGGGCTTGGAAATCAACTTTTCCCACTAAAAGCCTGCATCTGACCAGTAGTGGAAAGTCTTTGCGTTCATGGTGGTCTATTTTAGGGTTTTCACATGCTCTCACAGAAGAGGTGGTCTGCAGTAACCCCATCCTATCTACATGCTATTGCCTTCTGCTGGGTGACACCAGAGTGGCTGAAGACTGGGATGCAGCTGAGGGTGTAAGACAGGAGAACCCGAAAGGTCTTGTTGTCTCCATGGTTTTGCTGTGAAGGCCCTAATTCCCTTCAGCCGCAGGATAGGTGGAGCCGTCTGCATGACATTCAAAGTGTCCTTGGCTTTATTTATATGTTTTACTTCAATGGCCTTGTTTAATGATCAAAATGTTCAGCATTACAAGTGCATTAGGAGCAAGGAGTTCTTGGAGAAATGGCTGACTTGTAGGGACTAAGCAGGGAATTTCTCCTCCTACCACAAAAATATAAGAACAGCCAGGTCAGGTGACGCTAACGGTCTGTCCAAAATCCAGTACACTGCATCCAACTGTGTCCAGCGATTGATACTTTGGAAAGAATACAAGAACATGACATGCTATCAGTAAATCCCTACTATGTTTGGCTGGTCCCCAAGGAATTTGCAGCTGGGAGATTTTTTTAACCAGTTGATAGTGTCTGTGTTTAAGAGCCATGGATGAATCCCTTTTTGACCTCATGTAATCTTTGCACAGCAAGCAACATCCTGAAGCAAGGAGTTTCACAGCTTAACTAGGTGGTGTGTGGAGAAGCAGCTCCTTTTGTTTCATGGATGTGGCACCTTCTAATTTGATTTTGTGACCCTGCCTATCATGTAAAAAAATATATATAGCGTGATTCTCTACTCACCTTCTCCATGCTGCTCAAGATTTTATAAATCTTTCAGACAAGCGTCCACGTTGTTGGTGAACTTTCCTTTGGAAGATTTTCTCCTGTGTATATGTGAAGGCAAGGCAAGCTAACCGGAACCTTTTATGTTAACTTTCTCGATAGAGCATTGTTTGGCTCCTAAGAAGGTGGGTTGGTGTCGGGGATCTTTTCCACGTTGGTTTTACAACCCGAGCCTTCAGCAGTGTGAAGAGTTCACTTTTGGTGGCTGCAAGCCCAACAAGAATAACTATTTATGGGAAGAGGAGTGTAAACTTGCCTGCAAGAATGTTAGAGGTGAGTCTGCTTTGAAAATTCACTCCTCCTTTCTCATAGGGTTGGGATGACCCCATGGTCAGGTACTGCAGCTTCTTGGCTGGCAGCTAGTTAGAGCCCAGAGAGCTGAGGAGACCGGGCTAATTATGCATGGGGAGTCCTAATCTTACACTGCTAACATATCTGACCCAGCTCCTGGAGCACTGCTCCCCTGGTCAGTGTCCCTGGTGTGTCTCTGGCTGCAGAAACCCTCACCAAATCTTTGTGGCATGCCTGAAACATAAATTCAGAGGGTAGCATTATGCTGCGGGGGAGCCAGAAGTGCTTCACCCCCAAAATGAAAGTAATCGTCTCCCTTGGCAGCCTCTTAGCTGAGTCTGAGGTGACATAGCACTGCTTCAGATAAACAGGCTGAGCCTCTGCCAGGCCCTTTGTGGTGCACAGCTTCAGGAGCAGGCAAAAGCCTTGGAAAAGAAAGACGGTTTGGGAATGGTCTAGCTAGTGGTGGGAAATTCCCCCGTGCTCTTTCAGGCCTGCCTAATGTGGGCACTACTCATCTGGGGGTCTCTGGGTGGTGGACACCCATATTTTCACTCCCTAACCCCTACAGGTCTTGCTTCCAGAAAATATGCACTTCCTAGGTGGGATATGAAGGCAATATAAAGCTGATCTTGAGCTGACAAAATTATGTGGTGGTAAATTTATTTTATTTTCCCCTTGTCTCTTCAGGTTCTGTTGGTGGGCGACAACAGCCAGGTGAGCCTCCTGTACCGCTGCGTAATCCTGCTGTGAGCTCAGGCTCAGTGTCTCACGTCCATTCCTGTGGCTTTTGATTAGTACTCAGTCAGTTTAGAAAGTCAGGCACTGGGGACTAATTTCTTTATTAAGCCTTTCACTTTCACATCATAGGATAATTCAGGTTGGGAATTAACTCTGGAGGTCGTCTGGTCCAATCCACTGCTCAAAGAAGGGCCAGCTTTGAGGCACGCTGGGTTGCTCAGGGCTGCATGCAGTCCAGTTTTGGGTATCTCTGACGAGGGAGATTTTTCACTTTTTCTGGACAACTCTGTGCCAGTGTTTGATGACCCTCATTATAGTTTTTTTTCCCCTTGTATCGGCTCACTTTCTCTTGTTTTAACTCGTGTCTGTTGCTGCTCATCCTATTACTGTGCACCTTCAAAATGAGTCTGTCTCTGTCTTTTCCATAAATCTCATGCTAGGTCTCGTGCTCCAGCCACTTGCTGAGTCTATGCTGGATTCATTCCAGTACACCAATATATTTTGTGCGCTGGGGAGCTCAGATGTGAGCATGATACTCAGCACTTGTGACCACCTCTGGAGCAGAGGGGAATAACTGCCCTGCTCCATTAGCTCTTGCAGCCTGGTGTGCAGGTTTCAGTTTGGCTTTCCTAATTTAATCCCCTGTGCTTGGGCAATGGCTCCGTATTCTTCCTGTGTATCTCATTCTTGCTTCCACCTTCTGTGTACTTTTTTGAGAAGAAGCATGGCTATTCCCAAAGCAATGTTTCATTTATAAACAAGAAATTATGTTTTTTCTTTCTTTTTTTTGAGTCTAGGGTGGCACTGAAGAGAGACCTTAACCAGTCTGCCTTGTTTCTTGTTTGCCAGCCCTACCAGCAGCTTTTAAGTCCTTCATAAAGCGTCTTTGTGGCAGGGAGAAAGAATGAATTTTAATGAGCTATCTGAACTGTTTCTGATGCAGTGTGCAATGGGAACTGTCAGTCCCCCTTCTTCAGGTGCAAGGATGGCTGCTGTATTGATGCCTATCTGGAGTGTGATGAAACTCTTGACTGTGCTGATGGATCCGATGAGAGGTATTGTGAACAATGTAAGTGCTTCAAATTCTGGCTTAGACAACTTAGCATCTGCCCAGGGATGAGTGCAATGTAAGTTACAGGTGTTGACTCAATACTTTTTGGTGCCTTCTGTTCTTATCTCTTGACCTTGCATTAACTCTTTCCATAGTATTGTATTTGCAGGTTGTGCCATCTCCCACATCTCTGCTGACCGCAGGAGCTGATCATGCTTCTGGGGTGTTTCCTGACTCTTAAACATTCTTTGACTCTCTTCTCTGCACCTGTCTGTAAGACTTCAGAGCCTGTCCTCCCCCCCCTCCAATATTTTTCTCACTGAATGGCCTTGTCTGCTCCCCTAGAGTTGGGAGGTGGGAAATGAAACCATGATTTCTCCCAGTCTGTCCAGTGTCAGAGTCCCCTTAACATCCTCATCTAAATGCACAGTGGCAAGCTGCCCAAGTCTGTAATCCCTCCTCCCTCCCTCTTTCCCTCTTCTGACAGAATTCCTATAATCTCTTCCCTATATGTGAGTGTTTTGTTGCCTTTTTAGGTTACAAGCATACGATTCATCTCTCTTGCCCTCTCATGTCCTACGCTAGTGGTCTTTCACACTTCTTAAAACCTGGAGTGATAGCAGTTTCCCCATACTTCTTGATGGGAAAAAAAACAAGAAAGCAGCCTTTGTTTTCCTTAGTTTTGTCTCTGTGTTTGTGGAATGGAAATTGGGAATAGTTTCTTGTTACTACATGTTGTTTTCCCCATGTTCCTCTCATAGCTTTGAGTTATTTAAGAACCTCAAATTATATTCCCCTTTCCCTGTCTTGTGATAGTAAAGCAATGTGCCAGAAAGCCCTGTCTGCCCATATTCTGTGTGAATGGAGGCATTCCTTTGGTATTCAGCTGGTGAGCGAAGTTTTAACATGAAATGTTTCTCTCACAGATGCTCGTGAGTTCAATAGACTGCAGAAAATCAATGTCACACACAAGCAAGGTACGTACTATCCAGAGCACCTAGGCTGACATCTGCCAGCATTTGCTTTTTTCTTCAGTCTGTTGTTTCATGGTGAAACTTGCTTGTGGAGGAGACAGGAACAGGCTGCCCAGGGAGGTTGTGGAGTCTCCCTCTCTGGAGATACTCAAGACCCGCCTGGACAAGGTCCTATGCAGCCTGCTGTAGGTGACCCTGCTTCGGCAGCGGGGTTGGACTAG
>Ga0181612_150506_pt1 | contig 12519 bp, 3 predicted proteins | sample HoacroProtozoa21_FD_119630 | JGI IMG/M metagenome (GOLD analysis project Ga0181612, IMG submission 119630) | Hoatzin crop microbial communities from Cojedes, Venezuel. Combined Assembly of Gp0051906, Gp0051904, Gp0051908 | reverse complement strand
CCATGAATAAAAATAGAAAACTTTTTAAGTACATAAATGAATTAAGACGGTCTTAAAACACATGTCCTACAGCATTTGCTTCCAGCAGTTTTGACACATTTGTCCGTCAGTATGTGAATCAAAGAGATTAGCTTGAAATTGTTTGCCTTGGAGAGAAGGAAAACACAAACCAAGAAAAAAACAGAGAAAGATTTTCTTTGCAACAACTTCCATTTCTTTCTGTGAGAACACTGAATAAACTGTTTTATGTACAAGTTGCCAGGCTGAACAATATTGTTCCCATGTTGAAGTTTCTCTAGTTGCCTGACACATTTGACTGCATGCAAATAATAATGCTTCCATGATGAGAAGGAGGAGAAAAATAAACACACCAGCATTTTGTATGCCAGGGATAAAGATATTCAATGCTTGAGAAGAAACATGATCAAAAGCTGCTAAAGAAACTTCTTCCTTTAATGAAAGTGTTACCAGAATACTATTTAGGCTTTTATGACAGCAAACAGATTGGCTTATTTTACAAGACACCTAACTGCAGGTTCTGACATTGATACATTAACACAATCTTTTTTGCTGTATCTCATTAGCCTCATATCTCATATCAGTAGATATAATAAAACTAATAGAGATTATTCTTCTCATGCCTCCCAAATAGCAAATGTTTCAAATGCAACTAACAGTAGCAACTCATAAAATACATTACAAAACCAAAACAAACCTCCCTAATAGTATTGTCACAAAACTACTTTCCGAAAAATAAAAATGTTTAAGATACAGAAATTCATTATAACAACACTGATCAGTTACAACATTTAGGGTTTGCTGCATTACTAGTCTTTCTGTCTCAGCTCAGTTGCACTTCCATTACACTTCACATGCTCCATTTGGACTTTCACAGGGCATGAAACATGGGACCTCTCATCTGTAGTACATAGATAATATAAAGAAGCTGAAGGCAAAGAGCAAGAGACACAGAAGGACAGTCACTGCAAACCTGTAAGAATAATACAGCATTGGCTTTGTGAACTGTAAAATCATTTCTAAATAAAACTGAAAACTAATATATCATACTTTTATACATAAAAATATGCATACATATACATACACATAAAATATATTCTTCTCTGATAATGTGTTCATTTATTACGCTGCAATAAGTTGTCACAATATCTTGTCTCATATCAAGCAAAACATCCCACAGTCTAATAGAAACAATGGCAAAGACATTTGGTCACAGAACTGAAGTGTTTGTCATCTGTGCTTGCCAACAGCAAATCCCACACCAGCTAAAGGCAGACAAACAGCCTTCTCTTCCACCGTGCTCTGGCAGCTGCCAAAAATCAAAATTGGACAGATCGCACATAGGAAAAAAATTGGGGGAGTTCAAGAAAAATTTGAGGCATATGGTCACTGTAGAACGTATAGTTATCATTCATTGTTTGACAAGAAAATGTTATTTTTCTATCTTTTATGTTCTATTTCTCCCGTGCCAATGCCTCTTATTGAAATTTCGAGGTCAAATGTGACCATTGCTTGCTGCAGGATGAAGATTTTTTTAATGATTAGGCCCTAATCCAACTCCAATTAAAGTCAGTGAAAAGACCCTAATAGCTACATTGAACCAGGCACAGTGCCAGTGCTTCCAGACTTTGCAAAAGCCCTAAACAAAGGTGCTTATTGTGCAGCGAATCCCACATTTGCTAATCCAGCTATCTACATCCAGCAAAGTGGGAGACACATTTTTGCAGACTGCCGTAACCTTGCTGACAGGCACTGACTGGCAAAAACAATGGGCAGGTTCACTGGAAAACTACTGGAAACAATAGGATACAAAACATAAAGCCACATTTCAACTCTTCTTGAATATGAAAGATCGGGGTTCTTGGTAAGAAGTGCTTGTGAATCTCCATTTGCAAGCAGTGGGTTGAACTGATTTACGGAAGCGGAAGATTACCAGGGAGCAGAGATGAAAGAGAAACTCATTAAGACTAATGACTTGGAAAACCAAACATCCGAGAATGTGCAAGACTGTCAGACCTCAGAATACAGTGAGCGAGGACAAAGATAACCAGCCATTAGCCTTCCTCAGCAGTACCTTACATGCACACTAGTGTCTAGATGTGGATGCAACCCACTCATGAGCAGAAGGATCCATTCTCCCAAGGGCAAGGGGCAGCAGGGATCCAGGTTTGGGAATGCTGCTGTCCGCCCCAGCCCCAGTGGTCAGCATTCACTAGACAGCAGAAGTGCCAGTGAAGTTGCTGCTCTGGGCTGCTGACCTTGATGGACATGCTGTCTGGTACCACTTCTTCTTGTGAATCTGGTTTGCCATTAGTCTTTCCTATTAATCTGCGCTTTGGAGACCATTTCTGCCAAAAGCTCTGACCAGGGCTGGTGAGTCAGATTACACTAAACCCCTGCAGCATCCCGGTTCTTTTATAAACAAAACATAGACACCCTCCCTCAAAAAAGAAAAAAAACAAAAAATGAAAAAAACCCAAGTGAATCCTCTCTCCCTTCCTTAAAAATCCCCTAAAAACCAAGACTGGCTCTTGCAAGTCCTTTTGCCAAGGAGTTTTCACCTATAACTGCAGCTACAAATACCTGCCTCACATGATTCCTTCACCCTGAAGCACAGAATCCAGGCAGGTTGTCCAGGATTTCTCAAACCTAATGAAGAAGACCATGTTTTCTTCAACTTTACAAACAGAAGTTCTTGAAAGAGAAATAAAAAAAAAAAATTGCAAAATGCATATCTAAATCACATTGCTCTGGGTCTGGCCAATTGTAATTGTCTTACCTATCCTGAAACTTGTATGAAGGGAGTGCTGGTGATTCTAGCATTTTCAGGGAGAGGCCACTTACTTAGGCCACTATGTTTTCTTCTCATTTCCACCAAATTGCTTAATAGATGTGCTTGATACAGTTTTCCTGTCAAAGTAGATAAGTGTTAAGTGGTTGTTACCTGCAGACGTTAGCAAGGATTTTGGGAAAGGATAAGAGAAAAGAGTCTAGTATTTGAACACAGTAGTACAAAGATGTGAGAGCAGGCAAGGCAAAGTAATTCAACGACAAGAACATTTTTAAAGCTGTAAGCTTGATGTCCCAGAGTCACTCAGAAAAGGCATATGTGACATCACCAATACAAAGCAAGGGTAATGATCTCTGTCCTGGTAGACATTGTATTCACCCTGTTACAGACTGGCGGTGCTGTGGTTGTGGGACCAAATGTTCAGCTGGTGTAAAATGGCTGAATTTCAGAGAAGCTGATGAAGCTGAATCAGACTATCACAGAATCTGACAATCAGAGAACTTGTAAGTTTTAATATGTTGAAATGTCATTTATCTTTGAGTGTATGCTCCAACAAGAAAATACCAAGCATATTACCAAGCAATATTAACAACCAGTTCAGAAATGTTTGCCCTTTTTAACTGCAATGATCCAAGAGGTTCAAGAGCAAAGACATTACAGCCTTGTAAATGCAAAAGCAATAGGCTAAAGGAAAAAATCATCATTTCTGTACAGAGTTGACGTGATGTAGAAGGTCTTTGCCAGCATTCCTGCTGTTAGTGGTCTCTAGCTTGTTATGCTGCAAAGAGTGGGTGGTCTAGGGGTGAATACAGTGCTCTAGGACTGAAGCAATTTGGAGATTATTTCCTGGTTTGGCATCAGGTCAAATGGTTATATGACTGACACAATCTAGCACTCGTCATTTTGTCTTTTTGAAATAGTTAATTACAAGACAGAGGCCGTGTCCTGCTGGGTTGGTACAGATCAGCAGAATAGGAACCCACTCTTGCTCAGCTAAGACTTCACTACTGTGACTTTATCATGAAACAAATAACATCATCTACATCTTTCTTGTAAGTGCTGACATTCTCAAATAACTGTAAGCCCCCAAAGGCTGTTCTGATTTCTAATGGTTAATTGAGGTTACATACAAGGTCATGTCTCCAGAACACTTTGTTCCCAGAGACTGTAGTTGTTAACAGACTGGGAAGGGTGAATAGAAACTTAGTTCGAGTTGTGAGTTTTGGTTCTGTTGTGTTTTTTTTCTTTTTTCCCCCAGAAAAAAACCCCACGTTGTATTTCTTTGTGGATCTCTAGAATAGATTATTGCAGCACTTTAAATGAAAAGAGCAGAACTTTTTGTATGCTATTCCGACTGCACTACAGACAACATTTTAAGAGAGTAGGTGCTATATTAAGTCCACATCACAGTGTTGTTTGTTGTGCCTTTGCCAGGTCCAATTAAGTGAGATTTATCAAGGCTGGCAGCAATCAGCGTGTTTCATCTGCTTGTTGAAAGGCCTGATCCATATTTTCTGCGAGAAAATTAATGGTTGGCCTGACTTCGAATACTGATCACCACTTCAGGTAAATAGTAAAAGATAAAGAAAGCTGAAGAGACCAGGACTCTGTGCAGTTTATTATCCTATATGCAAAAAGTTAATGATTTATTTTTGTTTAGTTTTGGACAGGCAAAATAAGATCAATAAAGAAGCAACAAGAAGGCCTGGATATGGCCAGCATGCATGACATAAAATTGGCAAAATATTGCTGCTTTCCATTAGCTGGAATCTGATACCGTTTATCATTTTACCGGAAATCTTTAACAAAATCAGCGTAACATCACTTATGTAGCGCATACCTAGTCTAACAGGTACTTCGCTAGCTTTCTATCTAGCCTTTCTATTGATCAACTGGCTTTTGTTGGTGGCTGTAAGAGAACGTTATAAGAGCCCATTGAAAGCTGTAGTGCTAGACCAGCAGAGAATAGATTGGTACAGCAGTGTCAGGAACAATCACAGAGTAAGTTACACTTAACGCTGACAATTTTAGTATAGCCCGCTATACAGAAAACATCGCATTCCGGAGTGTGGAATAATGGAAAGAATTCTGCTAATGAAATTGTTGTGACAGGCTCTTATCATTGTAAGAAAAATAAAACTTTTGCTCCATTATTCAAGGCACATGGTCTCCCAAAAATACTGACAAAGACTCTGTTTACCTATCTCCTTGCCTCTGGATTATATTGGCTGTCACTAATACGGATCAGTCCTTTGGGAAACTGTAGGCCATTCATCTGACAGCCTGGAGAGGTTGGTTTCTTCTGCCACTGCTTTATGCAGTGGCCATCCAGGAACACTTGATTTGCTGTTCTGCCTTTAGGGAGAGCTCACTGATCATCTGAAAACAGACGGAAGTTTTTTGTCTCTTGCAAAAGACAGCTTTTGTGTTCTTGAGCTGCTTGCTAGCCAACTTGATTTCCAACATTAGTGCTGTTCCCAAATAAAGACCACAGATTATGTGACATGGCTAACATTCCTGTAAATGAATGCTGACAGTACTGAAAGAATTCAATGATCTTTGTTATCTAAAAATTAAGTATTTCAGGGGAAAAAAAGTGTGACAGCAGTGATTTAGAATATGACAATTTTGTTTATCCTTCTAAAAGCAATCTCCGGAAGAAAACAAAGTCTGATGGAGAAAAAAGTTGTACCTATTTGGTCCTTTGAACTCCACTAAAGAAGTTCTTTTTTGACTAGCCTTCTACAACTCGCATAAAGACTATACTAAAAGTACTTGTAGAGCTACCTGAAAGAATGCAGCAGAGACCAAGCCATCACAAGTGAAATAAGTTTCATTAATTTAGTATTTTATTCTTCTGGTGACTCAAAGAAGCACCTCAAATCATTTTTAATACAAGGCTGTGGCCTCCTTTCTGCACAATTTATGACAGTAAATAAGAAAGTACCATTCCCTTCCCCACTAGTCCCCCTTTCCATTTGGAGACTTAATTTAGGAATTTCTATTGAATAGGCAAATTTAAACTAACGAATGACCAACAAAGTGAGAAAGGCCCAGGTCTATTCTTCATTCCCAAGTAAATTTGACATGGGAGAACTATTGTCTGATTGTTCCTCAGTACTCTTGCTCCAGTGGAGTCACTGAAATCCTCACAATGAATCTTAATTCAGACTCTGATGTGACCAAACTTCAGATGTCTGGAATTAGAGACTGCTTAACTAGACTGCTATGTATGACCCACATCCTTTGGATGCTATTTATAAAGACAAAATGGACTTACCAGGGCAAGATGGGACTTTCTGTCTCAGGAACATTTGTTTACTAATTTCCCATGGGTTTTCCACTTGGCCATACTAATTTCCAACAGAAATTTTGCTATAGTTTCTCTCTTTCCTCTTTGTCTTTAACTTAATACCCTTTCTGATCTATGTAATGGTTATTTTTCTTTTTTTAATTTAATTTGACCTCTGAGATTACTCGCAAAAACCCAGCATTTGTTAACAGTCACCTCCACCTGAGCTATTTAACCAGCATATAGTTTGTTCACAGTGGCAAGTTGTAGTAATTGCGTGATATTCACTGGCAAATACTGAGCTAACTGCAAAAATGTAATTTTATTAATAGAGCCAATAATAACGGAGGTCATTTAGTTAGGATGTGCTCTATCTCTGCCGAATAAGGATTTTTGTTGTTTCTTCTTCAAATGAACTGCATATGAGGAAACAAAGCATCAATTATTAAGCAGCACACTAGATAGGAGTTTGGAATCCTCCTGCTTATCCTAATCAGGCAGTGAATAGGGCACTCTTGGGTACTGTTCTGAAACATACATCTAAGCTATTAGCCACGTTCGTTGTGGCTATCAGTGTTCATTTGTTATAAACAAAGATAATGCATGCTTTGTTAGAGCGCAAAATCTGTATGAAGTATACACAGTAGCCATTACTTTCCTAGTAGCTGAAAACAGAGAGCAAGTTATTGGTGGTGTTAGTCTGTCCAGCAGTCTGTTCCAGTGTTCTGTGAACAGACAAAACCAGTGGCAGTATGAATGGGACATTCACTATTCTACATCCGCCAGATAATAAAGTCCTCTATTCCTATTTTCCAGGACAGCTGGAGGATATCCTGTCACTGTTACGTTGTGGCTTGTTACAGAACTGAAAGAATAAAGTCCCAATATACCATTTAAGTTCCCGCTCTTTATGTTGAGCCTGGTCTGTTCTGTGTACTTTGTATTTCTTACCATAGACAGACACAATATAGAATGATTCTGCTTACTTATTTTTAATTTCATGGTTAATCTTTCTATCATAATAATCTATAAAAATATAAAAAGAGTTCAATTCAGGTACAAATGTCATGAATGGAAAATGGGATTCTCACAACCTACCAGTTACAGTTGCTCAGTCACTTCTCGTGTGTGATATGTATTTATCATAATCACATGCCTGTTACAGCAAGGGACTCGTTTTGGGTAAATCTGATTCAGCACTGTGAAGGTCCAGTTTCAATGTTAACTTCAACAAACCACTTAGGGATCTGTTATGCAGTCTGCAGGAGCACTCCTGAGCACTCAGATTTCAATGTTTAAGTACTACAGTGGAACTGACCTCAGAGAAAGTGGTTACAGACTCCCGTGCACTGTATAATTTTGTATAATATTGATTACCTACTTAGATTCCTAGATTTGTGTATAGTTTATATATGCAGGTTCTATACATGTTATGTGGCACCATACAATTTTTTTTTCTGGAGAATTTGCTGAGGAAGCCAAACACCAAACACCAAATACCAAGAAGAACATTTCTGTATGAATATTGTGTGACTGGTTGGATTTTATCTGTTGTTTTTTTCCCTGAACAAAACAACAGTGATCACCTCCTTTAGACTCTTGCAACAGTTACTTAAAGACTCGCTAAGATCAAAGCAGTTGTCATGAAGGACATAGTATGTTACTGGAAAAAAAAAATCAAGATTTAGTTGCAAGACAGACCTCTCCTGGGTTCCTACCTTAATCTGCTGGACACTGGGTAGTTTAAGATTACAGTTTCAGTGTTTCAATTTTACCACCCCTAAAACATGAACAGCAGGCCTTGAGGGTGGTACAATAGCTGAGATGATATACTCAACACTATTTCAAGTATTCCACAAGGCAGGGATGCTCCTAATACCGTTTGAGGGACACATCTCTGTCTGCTGAACACTCGCATCAGATATTGCATTGCCCTTCCTCAGAGCCTGACTGTTTTTGAGCTTGGTGTGCTGTTCATACATGTAGTCAAGAAGTTGAGATGTATATTGTGTCAGGAAGCTGTTCTTCACAAGAATTATTATTTACACAGCAGTTCTTGGATATCAAGTATTACATACTGTTATTTTAGTCTTCGGTCTTTTATACTCTGCTTAAAAGAATATTGTACTATGCTGCCACAGATAATTGCTAAGTGTTTTGATTTATATGCTTGCAAGATAAAGTAGGGTAGAATAGTAGTGCAGCAATTAGTGCAGGTTAAGATTGTTTTAGTGTGCTTTCCAAACCACTTAAGTTGCCAATGTAGTTTTAGCAGTTAATTTTACAATACCCAAATCTCCAATAAAAATATCTCCTCTGTAATTTTATTGTCCTTTTTAAAAGACATTTTTGTGAGACTCAGAAGCAAAGCATTTATGTTGTCAAATGGCACATTTAATGGCTAAAAGACCTAAATATATATAATGCATTACCTTTTCATAAAAGATCTTCTAATATATTGTTGAGAGAATATTTTCCTTGCTGGCAAAAGTCAATAAATATTGAATACTATTTATGTTTATAACTTTTGTCTGCCATACTAAAGCAAAATCTTGAAAGCAAATTTGGTCAAGAGAAAGTTTTTAAGATTTTTTTTTACTCTTCGCAACCATTTTGAATTTGAAAGCTTTTAAATACCACAGAGCTACGTGTTCTACTTGTGTTTACCAGACAACATGCAATGCACAAGACATTGTGTAAAACTGGGTCTTTAAGTAGCCAAACCAACAATGAATCAGATTAGAATCTGTCATTCCGCAGAATCACTTCTTTACTCTTTCTCATCTTGGCTTTCTTGGTCCTGCTTGGTTTCATCACGTTTCTTCCTACTGGATTATTTTTTTCTTTACTTGTTTAGCACCTTCTTTTCCCTTCCTCTCCCAAAATGCATACTGAAATGAGGTTATTTAGACTTTTTAAAAAAGAAGTACTACCTCAATTAACAAATTTCCAGATTCTTCTGCTCTGTCTTACTCTACAAAGAACCTTATTCCAGAATAAGTCACTTTAATTTCTAGGCACTATTTTTTGAGGGCAGCTGGGGACAGCAGAATCAGAAAAAAAATTATAACAGAAACAAATCTAGAGTTTTATTGCACATTTTTATCTTCTATTAAAGTAAACCATCTTCTAAATTGGGTTTGAGTTTTTTATATGTCCTCCCAAAATATCAGGATGGGTTTTTTTTTTGCGTCTTTGTCTTTTATTGCAAACCTGTATGCCCCAAGCAATTTAAAAAGTAAACACATTGGTGATCTACACACTCCAGGTGTCAGAATTTACAGTAGGAAATAAAGTAGTGACACAAATTTTATGATCTTGGTACATAAAGGCCATAGAAGCATGCAAAAATTAACCTATTTTAGGCTTATCACTACAGTGAACTTAAAAGATAAGCTGGAGTGAGTCTTTATAATCACTGTAGCCTCAGCTAAACAAAATCCAGGTCTGAAATGCAAGGAGTTCACTAGCCAAAGATATGGTTGTTACTAAGTTAATGAGTAGGTATGACTGCACAGAAACATGCTCTTCTTCCTCTTGTTTCTCCAGTGAAAGCTGGCTATTAGAAATCCTTCACCCTTTGAGTGACTGATGCTTCTGCAATGTTTAATCTGCTTAATATCTGTCCCTATTCTTCCTGACCCTTGTAATGAATTCAGTCCTGAAGGTTCTCCAGTTGAAATGAGGACCTATCCTTTGCAAAACACCAGCTGCATCCCAAGGGGCTTACAATCTAAATAGAAGGCAGAAGGGCAAAAGAAAGAGACTATTTCACCCTCATTTGACAGACAGAGAGCTGTGGCTCAAGTACCTGAGTCATTTCCTCAAGTCTCTAGTGAAGTACTTATTAAATCACATCTCCTACATCTCACTTCAAGAAGTCTAAATCATAGCATTTCCTTGTTGAAGATTTCTACTAAACAAGGAAAAATAATTTTGTAAGAAAATTGCGTGTAGTAGTCAAAGAAATCTAACTGCCAACAACTATATTCTAGTGGGAAACACCAGCACTTTCTGAGCGCAAATTTGCTGTGGTTCCTCAACTGAGGATGAGACAGCACCTGGGAGAGGAAGGCTCCTTGGCACAGGGAGAAATCCAGGGAACAGGAGGGAGGGCAGCCTCCCAGAACATGACTGAAGCAAATTCATCTGAATTATGGCTTTACCACTGGGCTTTCTCGAAGGCTACAAAAAAAAAACATTGTAGGCACCATTGTTCTGCCCCTAATATGAGGAAAGTACTTGCTACGATATCTCAAAATTGAGCCAAAACAATTTCTGTTACTAGGCAGACTAACGATTTGGCAGTAGTCAAAAGCTAAGGTAGCAGCAGTACAGAGAACTCTGAGGTCTGAGAAGAAAAACTATACAAATACATCTGCTTTGATTTGCTAATGATGGCTCTCAGCCAGACTACTGATATTTGGATGCCTGGTAGTCACTGAAAAGTGACAGTAGTTATAACGCAAATCACAAAGACACAGCTATTTGGAGTGACAATAATTACATAACTGGAAATTATTTACTTTTATGTATTTAAACTGAAAGAACTTAAATAGGCCTCAGATTTGATACTATCATCAGAAACACAGCTCATTATGTATTGTGTAGGAGGTGTGGTGTGGATAAAAGAAAGACTGCTGGTTATTGGGACAAGATTTATCTGTATTACTCGGAACAAACTGAATATTAACGTATTTAAAATAGTAATTCATCTTTAGGGATTACAGAATTTATTGATTTCTAATGTAATATCAATACATGACTTTTTTAACTATGTAAACACCGAATGTGGAACAGAGTACAATAAAAAGAAAGCAGCAGGTAATTTAGGAAATGTTTGGAAATCCAGATCTTTCATTTATTGTGTTGTCCATGAAGTCCACTTTAAAGTACAAATTTGTCTGCTCAATGTACATTAATTCACTGACATAAAAATAATGGGAGACTAATTTTATATGTCTTTTGAAAAATTTCTGTACATTATGTACCAAATTTGGAAGTCAGTGGGATTTTATGAGAGTACTGGAGACCAGACTGTGTTCATCATCAATAAAATTCAAGGGCTGACAGGATGCAGTGTTATGCAGAGAAGTCCCGTAAACATGTAAATTCCTCATCACACAAATACAGCATTTATGGGACAGCATGTGATTTAAAATCAAGATTTAAATCATTCTCCATGAGTACCTTTCAGAAGAGGTTGAATTGATAGATATTACCATAACCTTGACAGTCAGTTATTCTGAAAAGGAACGATTTGTGTCATAGCTGAAAGTTATGGAGTTCTTCTTTTTTATCTCATTGGCTGCCATGGGGCTGAAGCTTCTTACATCTATGAAAAGCTTTAGGTGTCCAAAGTTGAATGCAGATATACCAACTGATAAACAAAACAAAGTGAAACACCACATATACCAATTACAAGCAGTTTTATGATCCAATTCTGGTAATTACTGTGGATTTCTACCTAGGTAAATTGGTACAGAAAATATTTCCCTTTTATTAAAAAACAGAAAACTGAGGAGCTTTTATTTCCCTGGTATATAAGTTCCCATTTCCTAATATAATGCAGTAGACTTATGGTGACCTGTTTAAATTTGTATGTTAGACACAAGACTAAATTTGGGTCTTTTTTATGCCAATAACGCCGTTGTAGTTAACCTGATATGCTGTTCATTAAACTGGTGCATAATCTGTCCTCTCACCCTTACAACTCAATCTGAAGTCAGCAACAGCTATTGTTGTTTAAACTTTGATATAAAAAAATTTGATTAGAAACTTTTGATGGATATAAACCATATTTACTTACTTTTTACCTTTTTTCGTGTATGAAGACAAGCCTATATGAATTATGATAAACAATGAGTCTGTTGAGCCAACAAAATGAGAATGATTTTGGATGCAGAATTTGTGGTTACTAAGGTTGTGAGACTACGTAGCAGTGTAAAAGAAGTCTTACAGAACACACAAAAAAATAGTGTCTTTTAAAAAATCCCAAACTACATTGACAAGGGAATAGCATATTTTAATACATGGATTAATTACGCAGGTGACGATTGCCAAAAATTTTCTAAAAAATTTGAGGCAAACTATTCAGCAAACCACCTTTTTTTTGCCAATCACCTTCAGAAAAGAATAATATTACCTTATTTTAGACATAAATTTCACTGGTGCTTTACTGCTCTGTCATATACTTATACCTAGAATAATTCTGTACAGAATAGGATAGCAGAACTGTTCAGGGTACATATAATATGTCTGCCCACACATCTGTGTTTGCAAATTAGCTTGCCAGAACTCTTCAATCCCAAATCAGTCCCAGTTATACCTATTACAAAACCCGTAACATTTGTTTCACAGTTCCTGATATAGCACTGCCTTGTAGCTGTCCATCCAAAGACAGTTTTCAATATATATG
>Ga0181612_139620_pt1 | contig 12519 bp, 6 predicted proteins | sample HoacroProtozoa21_FD_119630 | JGI IMG/M metagenome (GOLD analysis project Ga0181612, IMG submission 119630) | Hoatzin crop microbial communities from Cojedes, Venezuel. Combined Assembly of Gp0051906, Gp0051904, Gp0051908 | reverse complement strand
GAATAATTGAGGTACACACCCAAAATTAAAGTGAAAAATAAAAAAAAACCCCCCCCAAAAAAAATAAAAAAAAATTAAAATTTTTTTTTTTTTTTTTTTTTTTTGTGCTAATCAAAATGTTTAGCAAAGCACTCTTTAAATCTTTATCTTCAGTTCTGAAGTGTGTTATTCTTATACACCATGATTAATTAATTCCAACTTTATAAGAGCCACTAGAATAATTCCTTACTGCATCTAAAGGCTCTGAAGAACAAGTTCTCCCACTTACGTCAATTTTTCATATTTGTAATGACATTTAAGCAGTTTTTCCATTATGTGGAAGGAATTACGTGTATCATTGAAGCTGCCATTAATGATCATTACTCATTGTGTGTCCTTGTCCACTGAGATGTGATTGTGTTGATAGTTTCCAGGTTCTTGTGTTGAAAGAATTGTGTTTGAGTGTCTAGGGCTGGGTAATACTCTGACATACCCCTCTCTGCCTTTCAGTGAAAGAAGATTGGAACGTCAGGATCACAAAGCTAAGAAAGCAAGTAGAAGAGATATTTAATATGAAGTTTGGTAAGTTACATGTTACATGAACTGTTTTGTAAAGCTGCTGCATTTTAAAACTAATCTGTAAAAAGAGTTTTAATTTCTACTGTACTTATTTAAACATCAGAAATGTACTGGGACAGATAATGGAAATCTTGACTCCTCTTACCTACTTTTTACTGACTCTTCCCTAGAACTGACATAAATTACTCTATAACAAAATCCTAGGCCATAGTTTTTTCCAGTTGGGTGACAAGAAATAACGATACTTGCACAAAAAGCTTTTGGATGAAAGAAGTTCTCAGAAAAAAATATTAGGCACTGCCTAATATTTGTGTTATGTGTAACAAGATGGACCAAGTCCCTGTTTGCAGTTATTCTACAGAAAATAATAGAGAACCTATTTAAATAGTTCTCTTGGGTTTTTTTTATTACCTCTGAATAGCAGAGCTTCTGTAAGCCAAGCTTCTTAGAAATCACTTGAGATAAAATATCACCCATTTGAGTGTGTAAACTGTCATTAAATCTCTATTTTCAGCCCAAGCGCTGGGGCTTTCAGAGGCAGTGAAAGTTCCCTATCGTGTTTTCGAATCAAACCCTGAGTACTTGTACGTCGAAGGCTTGCCAGAAGGAATCCCCTTCCGGAGTCCTACATGGTTTGGAATTCCACGCCTTGAAAGAATTATCCGTGGGAGTGGCAAAATCAAATTTGTTGTTAAAAAGTATGTTTGTAATTCAGTTATTTTTTACTGCTGGTTTTGAAGTTATTTGATTCTCTTCCCAGCAACTTTAGGCTTTAAAAACTACCTAAATTGTGTTTCCGTGAAACAGAACGAACATTTTGCAGATATCTTTTATCTCATAAAAGCACATGCCTTCCCTGTTAAATTTGTATAGCTGTATAAATTGCATGTTTCATGCATCAAGTGTCTAGGGGGAACAGTGGCCTTGTACCTGGAAATTTGTAAGTTTGCTGTGTTATTTTTCTTGCAAGTGTAATTGATTGGATTGTGTTATTTCAACTTTTAGGCCTGAGCTTGTCACTTACTATTTGCCTCCAGGACTGGCTAGTAAAATAAACACTAAAGGTAAATAATAACAAGTATTATTTGCTGCCCTCAAATCGTAAATACTTACTTTCTGCTTCCTTAGCAGACTGAGAGATCTTTGTGGTTGAAAAATACAGGTGTTGGAAACAAAAGGCATTATTTAAGATGATCTAGCATAGTAGTCTCTAAATCTGCTATTATTTGAAAAAGTTACTCAAATTATAGTTTTATCTACCTTTTTTTTTTTTTACTTAAGATTATTCCAATACAGAAAATGGATTTTACCCAATTTGGACAACTTTTATTTTGCTATTAATGGCCTACACCACATTTAACGTATAGCTGTGAACTGAAGTAAAAAACAATGCGGATTTGTAAGAAAAGAATAAAAAAGAAAGTCTTTTAAGTTTGTCTGTAAAAAAATTCAGAAGTTATTTATTTTGTTATTTAGATCATAGGAAGTACCAAAGCTGTCCCTCACACTTAGAAACAGCAAAGTCTTCTGTTCTGAAGTAGTGGAGTGAAAAATTAGGTGTGGTGCCTGCCTTTTTCAAGAGTACTGAGCCTCCACTCATTTTAAGGCTGTGAGCATTGTGGTATTGCTCAGATTTTATAGTGCAGACTGTGCTTAGTACAGGCACAAGTGATGCTTCGGTCTGTTGGAATTTTCTGTGCAGGCTGTACATTGTAGAGGGTTTGTGCATTACAGCTTGTATTATATTGACTTCCAGCAACGAGTCCAAAGAGTTCAAAAAGGTCGCGAAGTCCTGCAGGCAATTCAAAGGTCCCAGAGAGTGAAGCTGCTGTTGAAGAAGGTATGGAAGAAATATCGTTAAATATTCTTCTAATGTTCTTCTATTCTTCTAATGTTCTTCTATTCTTCTAATGTTCTTCTATTCTTCTAATGTTCTTCTATTCTTCTAATGTTCTTCTATTCTTCTAATGTTCTTCTATTCTTCTGAGTTTTCATGGCTCGTAATTAACTTATACATGCACCTCATGTAGCACACTCAGTTTCATTTCAGGGCTTCGTATATGCTTTAATACAGAAATAGTTTGGGGGTTTTTTTTCTGAATAATGCTGGATTCCGTGCAGGTGATGGTTATGTAAAATGTTGGCGTTTGACAGCTTGCTTAGGCCTGTTATTCCAAGCAGACATGTGGGAACTGATGTAGTCCTGAGAAATGACAGATGTGCTTGGTAGTATCAAATGCTTAAATACAACCCTAGAAGAACTTTTTAAAGGTTTTTTTTACTCTTGATTCAGAAGTGAAGTTTTCTCTAGTAGTCAAGTTCGATGCGTTGTTCTTTTCATACAGTAGCTTGCTTCTGCTCTCTGCACATATATGTGTAATGTCTTTTTACAGGTCCGAATAAACCACAAACAACAGAGGTTCAAACTAATTCTCAAACCAATGGGTCCAATATGAGTTTCAAGCCGCGAGGAAGAGAGTTTTCTTTTGGTAAATATCGTGGGGATTAGCACGCATGCATGCTACTAATGTTGGTATAGAAAATCCTGGTGATTGTGTATCGGAGATATTTTTAATTCATGTTTTACTCTACAGTTAGTGAATGACTGAAGTTCTTGTTTTCATGTACATTCAGTTCTTCGTCATGTAGAATAATCTGCATCGGAGAAATCCTGGATGATGTATGGAGAATGGTGTACAGATGCGGCATGGGTCCATTAGATCTTATTAACTTGAATTTGGATCACTCTTGGATTAATTTAAATTTTAATCGTCCTTGCTTTAGTTAGCAGTATTTTTCAAAGCTTTGGGAAAATGACAAATTATGGGGATATAGGTTTAGACTGCAACAGAATGTTTCAGTGCTATTTGCAGAACGATAGCCATTTTGCGCATTTGACTGCCATAGTAAATCAGTTACCAAGCATTATAATTTATTAAACTTTTATTAAAATATTCTTCAAGGACTGATTCATTGTGTGAGTGTTGATTTAATTCTTCACATTTCCTCCTGGCAGAGGCGTGGAATGCCAAAATTACTGACCTAAAGCAAAAAGTGGAAAGTCTTTTTAATGAAAAATGTGGTAAGTTTATTGGTTCATTTTTACTGAGATGTCTTTCTTGTGAGCATGCAGTTAGATGTATGGCAGATATGTTCCCATGTTTATTCCAAAGGTCGTGCAGTCCTTGTGTACTTGAGGCAATTTCTTGTTTGAGTTCATTCTCACAGAGGTGGTTTGCAATCCTGTGTCACATTTCCACTAGCTATTTTATTTGGGTTTGGAAATGGAGAAGTTGTGGCTGGGGTTACTGCTTCTTTAATGACCCAAAGACGTAGTGACTCCACATCCTGGCACATCTTTTTAAGCTTTCTTTGCTCTGCTTATGAATGGGACTTTGTATGGCTTCAGTCTCTGTATGACCTGGTACGTTATGGGTGGTATCTGGAGAGACGCGCTCCATTGTATCCCAGCACTACTTCTAATGCAGGCTGTTTGGAAGCTAATGACTTTTGGAAGTGATGACTTCTCATTACTCTCCTGAGAGCGGTTTTTGGAGCGAGAGCACTAAAGTCACCTGCCCTTGGTGCCATTCCCTGACAGTGACAGAATGCATTGCCTGTAACAAAGTGGAGTATGGATGGGATAGTCTTGTATGCAGACCAAGCCAGTGGCATGAACTGGCTGCAAATTACTAATTTTCAACAGCAAATTATGATCAGATTTACTGCAACAGAATGAGTTATGTTTGAGACGGTTAATTTTCTTCCTGCCTACTCGTAGCTGTCACCAAAATAGGCAAAGCCTGCTGGTTCCACCTAATCTAGTGTGTATGTGCCAACTATTCTATTCCGTTTATACCCGAGGTTTTCCTTTTTATGTATATACACATCAGTTATCGAGCTGGTGGCTTATTTGCTCTGTTGCATTTCAGGGGAAGCTCTGGGGCTGACTGAACCAGTGAAGGTGCCGTTTGCATTGTTTGAATCCTTCCCGGAGGTTTTCTACGTGGAAGGACTACCCGAGGGGGTGCCATTCCGCCGACCTTCTACTTTTGGAATTCCAAGACTAGAGAAGATCCTGAGAAACAAATCTAAGATAAAATTCATTATTAAAAAGTAAGACTCCCATATGCCTTTGATAATCTATTCTATGAGAATTGAAATGTAGACCAAAAAGTGAAATTGTGTTGCCGAGTTGCTAAATTACTCTATAAATTTCACACTGGAGTATTTTTAGTAAATGAGAAAATGGTCAGAAAGCTCTTGTAAAAGTGGAGCTAGGTACTGCTTTGGCAGGAAGAGCAAGTCCAGATTTCTTAGACCGTTTCAGTTACCACATCACTGGTTTAGTTCCTACTGCCTGGAGCACTTACGGGTTACTCATAAAACTTGCTGGCAATGTACTGAAATGTGAGAAGTGGAGCTTCCTGTGTTGGGAGGTGTAAGAATTTATTTTTCTTGTCTAGAATAGGTTTAAGATAACCCATGTGCCAGTGCAGAGCCTCTCAGCCATTGCATTCTTGGCTGTATGTTTGGCTGAGAGGATATCACTTAGTTCCTGTCTTTAACAAATTAACGTTAGAAAATTGCGTTTTCTTTAATGTTGATGAATGTAATTTTATTACTGTACATGAAATGTTCAATCTGTTTGCAGGCCTGAGATGTTTGAGGCAGCTGTTAAGGAAAGTTCTGCTGGAAGCCCCCAAAGTGAGTTTTGCAACTGCTTAACGCTCTAGATAACAGCCTCTTTCAAGGATTAAATACAAATCAAGAGAGCTCCATGGTGTTAACGAATTCCTGAAAGATTCGTTCTACATTGTGGTGGTTTGGTTTGTTTGCTTGTTTGGTTTTAAGATGGGAAAAGCACTTACCAGTTACAGTTTAAATATAGCTTTAGCAACGGAGTATTAAATTTTTCAAGTTACTCACAATAATCATGCCTCTAATATATTCTTTACTACCTTTTATCAAAATGTCACCAGTAATGTGTGATTTGCAGAAGTAATTCAGGTCTAGAGATAAATTATTTGCTCCTAATACATAGGTCATCTAAATGACAAGTGCTCCACAGATAGGAGTGCAGATAGCCAGTAGAAAATTGTCATGGATACTCTTTTTTTTCCTTAATAATATTTTTATTTTTTTCTAATAATCTTTTTAGAAAACCAGCTAGGTAAAGATTGACATTATCTTTAATCTAGCTCTTTCACCTCTTGGGTTAGAAAGACAGAGTAGTGTGCACCTCCGATAAGTATGTCTCATTGGAAGCTGCTCACATTTTGAAAATGGAATTGGGTCAACTTTGAAAGCTTCACAAATATCTGTTATTTTGCAATATTTTCTTTGTGTATGACATTCAAGATTTTGGGCGCTCTACAAATATTTTTTTTTTTTAATGAATTATCTTAATTTTAGGAAAAAATAATTCATCTAATATAGCCAATACAGCAAGCACGACAACAAACACAGTGGTGAACACAGCTGCAGGTGTTGAAGACCTTAACATCATTCAAGTAACTATTCCAGGTGTGGATACTGTCTGCTTTCATCTCCTGCTTTTTGTGCCTGTATTCTTCATGACATTTGTTTAGTCTGTGGAAGCTTTTTCATATAGTCAAGCGAGTTCACTGAAATAGAAGTACAGTCAACAAAGAGCATAATTTAGCATAGTGTTTTTCCTGAGATGGTATTTTCTAACTTTCATGAATATCTATTCATTGATATCTCTAGAATATTCTTGGCCCAGCCCCTGGTTAAGAAATATGCCTCCTTTTCCTTTTTTTGTCTTGTACTGTATTAAATACTGATTTGCATCTTTTTTTAGCAACTTCAAGAGATCAGAATTCGGACTGAATTGAATCGCTGTGCAGACTGAACTGCTTTGTCTTAACCAACAGTGATGACTACTTTCTCAGACACATACTACATTCGTTAGAAACTGAGGGGAACGTTGCGTGCTCTGGCCATCTGTTGAATGTCGCTTTGCTTTTACCTTTCCCCATTACATTTACTGAAAATAAAACACAATTTATGATTTTAGATTAAGTGTACAAAATCATCTCTAGATAGTAAATTTAATGTCGGTCATGTAAATACTTTGAAACTTCTCATAGATTTCTTAACAACCATCTATTTTTTGTGTATTTGCACAATTCTGTGTTACTGCTAAAACTAGCAACAAAGACAGTGCCTTTTCAAAGCTTTGAGTAAACATGCTGCTAGGGGGAAAAAAAAATTCTGTTGAATTCTGATGCTATTCTAACCATTTCTTCCAGATGATGAAAATGAGCGACTGTCAAAAGTAGAAAAGGCCAGACAGTTGAGAGTGCAAGTAAATGATCTTTTTAGACGGAAATTTGGTAATTGCTTCTTACTCCCCATTTTTACATAGGAGTGAATGCAATTAATATTGTTCATATTGAAGTTACTGAATCATCACAGTGGGTGAGATGTATGATCATTAAAATGAACGAATTTGAGAATTATGTATGAATGTTGTGCTTTGACTTCAGAAAGAATCTTTCATAAGTGATGTAGGTTGTTTGGTGTTCTAGGCAAAAAATCTGAAGAGTATAGACTGATCTGTGTTTGCCCGCACCCGGTTTCTTTCTGTGTAAACATGGATAAAATATTTATTTTGCTGGCAAACCGTGATTCTTCTTAAGGCTTTATAGTCCTGACCTCTGAATACTTGGGACTAGAGTAATTTTTGAAATGTAACTTAACCTTTTTGCTGTGTGTAGCTTGTTTTATTTTTGCTTTGGAATTGCAATTTCACCTGAGTTTCTTGACCTGAAAGTCCTTCACTAGTGCTGTGTTGAATTGCTTTTCGTGCACATTGCAGGAAATGCTTTCTTTTCCTTCATGTTGCTATTTCCTTAGATATCCTGTTCTATGCCTTGTTTAGTGAAACAGAATCTTTATGTGGTGAGCTGTCAGCATTGTAACTAACGCTCCAGTAGTAATGTTAGTGAGTGAAATCCAAAACATCTAACTCTGTAGTGGTTTAATTGTCAAGTGGATTTTCATAGTTTCAAATCTGATGGAAAGCTTGGGTTTGCATTTAGTTTCTTAATTGTCTGGGGACATTTTCTTCAGTGCAGCCATACATATGTATATATGTACTTGAAAATAAACATGACCTCTCTCACTTAGGTGAAGCCATTGGTATGAATTTTCCTGTGAAAGTCCCATACAGAAAAATCACTATTAACCCTGGCTGCGTGGTGGTGGACGGGATGCCTCCTGGCGTGGCGTTTAAAGCTCCCAGTTACCTGGAAATCAGCTCAATGAGGAAGATTTTGGAATCGGCAGAGTTTATCAAATTTACTGTCATTCGGTACGTAGTTGTCATTGATGATGTACGGATTGTACAGATGTTGTCAGGACAGCCCTGTAGCTTGAGTAAGTTGAGATTCAAAAGCATGAAAGTTGCAGTTCATCTTTAAATAGCGGAAGGTGTTGGCTCCTTTGGATAACAGTGTGTCGGGTCAAATGAAGCCCAGGTCTTCATAACATGAATGAAGATGGAAACTCTTTGGAGGACATGTCCGATTTAGCACGACAAAGGGCAAGTTACTGATACTGCATGTTACAGCAAGTTGTCCTTTGAGCTTCACTAATAGTGTTGCTATTAATATTTTTAAGTATTTCAGTTGTGTTAAGATTCCTGAGGTGAGGTAAGGTCTTTGATAAATGTTTTTTTTCTCCACAAAATAAGTTTATTCAGAATATTTAAAAATACAGTATTGTCCAATTACTATATAAGTGAAATTTATTTGAGTATATTTGCCTAGACATATGTATACACACATGTATATACAAAGTATGTTTGTATGCATGAAGCCAGATAGATGAAATTTGCAGTCATACTAAGAAGGAGTTCAGGATTTGAAAATAAAAACGTACCAGTTTTTCTAACTTCTTAAATAATAGATTCCTTCACAGGAGTGTAAAAGCTTTGGTTTCTTTAGAGAGAGAGGAATTTATTAAATATGATTTTACTCAAGAGTCTGAATTCTCAACCCTCAGTCATGAAGCATTGTAACTGAAAGGACTCTTGCTTGGTACGTTTTGTTTAACTGAGGTCTGACGAAGAGCTGACTCCCTTGTTAATTAGCTGTGACTGAGGGAAGGATGTAGATCTTTCTGTGTATCTTTTCAGAATGCTAGTGAGCAAATGACAGTTCCTTCTGTTTTGTTCAACTTTCTGTTCATTTTTTAGCATGACCTTTGTTATGAACCATTAGGTGAGGCTGCCATGGGAGGGAGACCCCGTGCAGTAGATTTTAGAATTGGTAATTTTTTTTTTTTTTTTTTTTTAAACAGACCATTTCCAGGACTTGTGATTAACAATCGTAAGTATTTATGAAACACTGATGGCAAATGTATTTTTGTAACTTACCAAGATTAGTTTTCAACATTTCAGCTTACTGGCAGAGGCTCCACAGTGGTTGTGTGCATAACTCTCTTGTCTGTGTCTGTCTCTCTAAGATTTCCTCAGTGAACATGCGTGTGCATTTAACTTGAGAGCGGTGTGATAAATTTACTGAACAATATAAGATTAGCATTAACTTTGGTATGAAAATGCAAGATACTGATTTTGTATTTTTCAGCTGCAGAGTGCCAAAAAGATTTAGGACCCTGACTGAGCCACAGACTTACATGGGAGTGCCTACATTTTAGGTTCGGATCCATCACAGCAGCAGCTGATAAGCAAGAACTTTCCAGTAGCTGCCCAACTGTGTTCCAGTGAAAAATTCTGCATTCTGCTGAGACTGTAACAGTTTAGAGAGGCAGAGTGTAATTACCTGAAGTGTCACGGCCAGTTTGGCCATGTTAATGAAATCGTTTGGGAGGGGGAAGAAAAGTCTTAGTATTTTCAATTGCTTAAAAGAGTTGTGACCTGGTTTTTTAGATCTTATATAAAAGAGAAAAAATAAACTGCAAAACACTGTCATTACAGTGTCCCTTGTATCATGTTCTTTCTGAGCCAGTGTCAGATTAGCTAATTCAGAGGCCGAATAATCTACTGTCGTTAGTTTGGGCTTCCCCATCCTGAGCCTTAGCGACCCAGCATTCGTTCATTTGCAGCCAGCCACCAGTATATTCCAGGTAACATGCTGAGCTCTATGAACTGCAAGTATGAAGCATTCTCAGGAAGAGATTACAGCTAGTAACTCACACTGACCTGCTCACCAGTCCTAGGCACGCCTTCTTAGGTGGGAGAGAGATCCCTTTGTAAGAGGGAACCTTCCAGGCAGATAAATGTGTAATAGCATTTCCAGAGAATGGAGTTAGACAGGAAATAATCTGTTAAACTGTTGTCTGTCCAGCATAACTGTCAGCTTGTGTTGGGACTGAGGCTAGCTGAAACGCAGAGTAAGAATAAAAGAGGTATCTGATCATCTTCCGTCACTGCAGGAGCAGATTGGTCATTGAACATGTGATTTTTGTGCTGTGTCCGTGTTCATTAATTAAGATCAGAATGATCTGATACTGATAGATACCGAGAAGAATGATTGAAAGGCTCTGAGCCTGCTGCTTATGTAGGTGTGATGCTTTATGCTTGTTCTGAAGAACATGTGAGAACTTGCAAGCAAATTTTTGGTGCTTGCAGACGAGATAGAGAATGTGTTTTTCTGTAACAAAAAGTACTGAACTGCAGCTCAATCGCAAGTGTTAGTAACCTGTTCATGTGACAAGTTTCAGGATTTGCAGATTCAAGAAGTAAGATTGCCCTTGTGTTGCATGTGGGACCATTTTCATTGTGAAGTTAAACAGTGATCATGTCTAATCTTAGAGCTGATGGAAAAGGCTGAAGCAGAAGCAGCGCCAACAGCACCAGCAGCAGCAGCAGTACCACCAGGTGATGTAGAGCGTGACGCGTGTTCTTGCGGGAGGGGTAGGGTGTGGAGTTCTCGATCTTATTGGCAGCTGATATTAGTAGTCAAGTCCTGGGTATGCGCTGCTCATGATGAGCCATTTTATTTTAACAGATGGTATGCGACGTTGACTTTTATAGCTATTAAATATTCATAAATTAATAGAAAGAGCCATTGCTTCCTTCAAGCTGTGTCATTGGCGTGTTCCTTGATTTGATTTTTGCAGATAAGTGAGCTGAAAAGAAGGATTAGTAGGGGCAATATATAAAGCCGATTCAGTATCCATTTATTGATGTCTGCTTAACTCAAAGTATGTGCATGTCTACGCCAGACAGATGTTCAGCCAAGTGAAGTTTCCCTGTGTAACATGTCAGAACCTGGAATGGGGTCTTTCTGGAATTTCTACTCACTGCACAGCTCTGTAACCCCTGTTAGAGTGTGTCTAGGCTGCACGCACATCACCTGTCTTAATCTGAGTGGAGGACTTGGCTTTATGCTATGAGTAGCTAAAGAAAATGTAGTGGAGCAACTTCTTTTAGACCCAGTGTAGTTTCTGAATGTTCACAGACCTTTTAAAAATGTGTATCCCAAGTTGGTATAGTGCAGGAAAGACTTTTCCAATTGACTGAATAAACTGTTGCTCAAGGAAACTGGGAAACTAAGAGAAAATGTTCGATAAACATTTTAAGAGTAAAGGACACTTGTATGGTGGAAACAATGACAAAGGAAACTGCTGGCTCCTCTCTTTACATTTGGAGGTGGTGGAAGGGAGGAAAACAGCTCCTGATGGTCAGTGAACTTGCCGCAGTCTGTCTGTCTTTAGCACTGTTGAACAGGTTAAATGGCTTTCCCAGCACCTCTCCGTCCATAATCCATCAACACAGATAATAGAAAAATTGTTATGGAAGCAGGTGCTCTGTTCTGCACCTTCCCACTCTCCCCCAAAATACATGTGCTCACCATTGAACACAATATGAACCTGAAGTGGTGACTTTCTTTTTAAATACAGTTTTATATTTAGCAGTTTGAGTAAAGGTGGTCTAAACTTGGTATTTTCTGTGCAAGTGCACATTGTGTTCTGCTGGGGCTTGGTGATGTGTCTGCCACAGTGAACCATCCTCAGAAGAGAAAGTGTTAGTGTAGTGTAATAAATGTTTGAGTATTTTTTTGTATTTTGCTGCAGACTCTATAGATATACACATTTATGTCAGACAAAAATATTTGAGTCTGATCATAAGGGAAAAAATGAGACTTGTTTTCAGGGGAAACTTAATTTCCCTAATTTTTCTAAGATACTTATATGATATTGTTGAAACTGTATTCATATTAATGTGACTATATTTTTTTCGTTTAAGAGCCAGCTGAACCAAGCCAAGTAGAAGTATCTGTAGGAGGTAAGTGTTTGTCTTCACTTATCAACAGATATTTTAAAGTAAGTTTGGACAAAGTTACATCTTCTTTTTAAAGACAGCAGGTCAATCAAAACAACAAAAATAGGGCCTTTATTGGTTCCCAGCACATTTTTGCATCTGTATTAATATCTTGCTGCATCCTGTGAAAAATACTCTACAGCAAAAGTTATTATTTAAATAATTTTACAGAGGAGTTTTATGAATTGTTGTTCTTGGTTGGTGAGTCATGACTATATATAGGCTTTGAGGGATTGCTCATATCCTGAGCGATGCGTCTAGCTACTCAGTGTGGTCGTTTCCACAGTTTATGCAAGTGCATGATTGCCGTCATCGGGAAATTTGAATGCCATATTGGCCTCAATATACTGTGTTAGGGAGAGGGAGTATTGTTGTTCTTCCAGAACTTAAGCTCTGAAAAAGATCCAACTTTCCCTTTGTCCAAGAATGTGCTGGAGTTGTATCTTTTTCAGATGTTGATGTATGTGAGACCAAGGAAGCTGTAGATCTTCCACCCACCCTGTGCTTTTGCACGGTCTCAGAGCATTAGGCACACTGCAGTGACCTGAGAATTGGGATGCTGGTGTCTGCTGTGTGCTCTAGGCCTGTGAACGCTGCCGCGGCCACAGCCCCGGCTTGGCAGCCAGGGCCGGGGCGGGGGCGGCGGG
>Ga0181612_181046_pt1 | contig 12521 bp, 4 predicted proteins | sample HoacroProtozoa21_FD_119630 | JGI IMG/M metagenome (GOLD analysis project Ga0181612, IMG submission 119630) | Hoatzin crop microbial communities from Cojedes, Venezuel. Combined Assembly of Gp0051906, Gp0051904, Gp0051908 | reverse complement strand
CGGTGCAGCGATCCGTAACTCATCTCCCACGTTAAAAGCGCTGGAGTTAGGGCTGGTCATTGAGTAACAACACCAGGTCCCTGCTAGTGGAAGGGTCCTGCTTACCAGGTCGCTAATGGTTCGGCGCTCTCTGTGCTTAGAGTTTGTTGTTTGTGTTGGAGTTTTTCAGGTGTTGGGGTACAGTGTATATATTTCAAGCACAGTGAGCTCGTTTGAAGTTTCTCTTTGAACAGTAATGCTCCGCTCAGGCTCCAACAGTTGCTTTCTGAAGTCAGAGACGTGCCCAGAAGCGGACTCTTTGTCTTGCAAAGAAAGAGCTGGCTCTGTAGGTCAGTGTCATAGGGAGACAAGTCAGTGAGTGGCTCCTAAAACTGTAATGTTTTACGCTTGGATGCTTGCCCTCAATACATGGTACTAAGGAAGGTGTGAAATTTCTCCTTGCCTTCCTAGAAATCTAAGGAAATCAATGAATATTTCTGGGTTTTTTTTTCCCCCTCTCCTTTTTCTCCACTGATGTAGAGAGAAATTGAGTTATGGTTTGCTAGATCTTTGATAATACTTGAATGGTCTTTGCAAGTGTTCCCTCCTGTTGGTCACTCCCAGATGCAAATGAAATGCATGGTCTCTGTCAGGACCTAAATAGGCTGGGATCCAAGCTTGCAAATTTGTCCTAGAATGATGCTTTTTGGGAACGTCAGCTCCTCAGACGGTAGGTTCTTGGGAACAAACTTTTTCAGTGAACAGCTTCTGGCAAGAACAAATTTGATGAAGTAGTCTGAACATGTCCATGCCTTACCCAAGACAGTATTATTCTCTCTAGTTATGTTAGTAGTAAGTAAATGGCATATTCAAAGGTTTGTGTCAGTGGGTCAGAGAAGGTTAATGTGCTGGGAATGATGGAGTGTTTCTGTCAAAGACTTAGGAAGCAGACCTCACCAGAAGCTTGTCTGTTTTTTCTCAACTGTATCAGTTAATTTAGGAAGAGATATTACCTTTGCCTACAAAACTTGCCCCGAAGGATTTTACTAGTAACATAACTGCTAGCTAAGATTCAGTAAGAACTACCCAAAAATGGCATTAGTGAAAGATACTATCAGTTTAAGCAGGGATACAAAGTATTAAATTCTGTTGTATCAGATTGATTTCCTGTGCACGTTGTTTCTTAATGATATACTAATGTGCTTGGCTTTTCACCACTCTTCCAGTGCAAGTTCTTACTGTTTTCAGAACATGGGTGTTCGTTATTTCTCCAAGTGGAAAAAACCCAACAAGTTTGTCGAGGTAGTATAAGCTAGACAGTTACAGCCGAACCAAATATCATGCTTCATTAGAAAAAATACCAGCTTTGGTACTTACACCAAAGCCACAGGAGCAGTTTCTTTTTCTTTGCTAAGACTTTAACCACTGTTTAATGCAATACTTCATCTCCTGTGCCTCCGCTTTATTCTACCAATATTTACCTCCTTATTTGTCTGCATTTTTCCACTCAGGCACCTTCGTTTGTAAACGGGAGGAATTTGTCTGCCAAGCTTCAGCTACCCCCTAACTGTCCTCCAACAGCCTCTCCAAGGCCTGTCTACTGCACTGTCTACGAATCACTGTCACCTGGCAGCCCTGAAGCTGGAGGCCATCTGTGACCATGGACACTGCTGATTTATGTGAGCACACCCATTGCCGTTGTTATTCATGCCACCTTCTTCCACACATTTTTCCCTTAGTCACTCAATTTCTGGTCCTGGGAACATGCAGGGCAAGGAGTCTGGGGTAGGAACTGCCTAAAATAATGACTATGAAGTGCAAAATAGATATAGAGCTGTCTGAAAATTATGTTGACAGATAATAATATGTTTGGAGTGCTTGTTTGTCGAAACAAGATTGCATCAAATGTATTACAGAAGTGGAAATATCTACCAAAATATGTAGGCCAGAATCACTGACCCAGCCAAGGACTGGAAGGACTTTGGTGACTTAAATCACTCACAGACTTCAAAGCCAGACAAGCCTTCATCTAACTCAGGGTAACCTTGAAGCTTTTCTGAATGTTCTTCTCTTTCAGCACTCTTGGGGTCCACCAGAGCTCTGACATTTTTGGGGACATACGCTCTTTCACGTGGCTAAACCCCCCCACGCTGGTGGCTGAGAATGGGGTGCGGTGTGACGGAGATTTTCCTGGCAGATCTGTCCCCTGTGGGACTCCTCTGTCCCAGAGACTTCTTAAGGGACACAGCAGGAAAGCTTTATGGCTGCCACGTGTCTCTGGAAAGGGGCCAAACACTCACCCTTTTAGAAACTATATTAAGGCAAGATAGGAAAATATGTAAGTGGGAAGCACGTAAATCTGTGTAGAGAAAGCTTGTGTTGTAAATCAGAAAACACATTGTTTGGGAAAACCTGTGTCTAGCAAGCGTAAAACTAATCTAGTGGTAGTTCAGACATTTTCAAGGAGCACGCTATACTCACCAGCAGGGGCCCGATCCTGCCATCACTGAGGCAGCAGTAGTGCTGACACAGTTAGGACAGAATTCCCAAGCTTGTGAGCGAAGTTTATTTCTTTTTTGTGGCTGTAGATGACATGCAATGTCTACACTGCCCCAGTCCTGCCCTTTCTACATCTTCGCATGCCGCAGCAGCAATTCGAGGTGACGTTGGAGAGAGCTGGCTTATCTATGCACAAAGCTGTGCTGCAGAATCAGCCTGGCCGTTTTGATTTATTTTTCAAAGCTCTTCTGCATGGTTTCTGTCTTGATTTTCTTGTCAACATGATTTAGTGCAAGTCTCGGGGGATGCCTTGTGCATTATATGAAACTGGTGTTATTGTTGTCGGAGCAGACTCAGGCAAAGAGCTTCTGTTTGTGGAACTGTTTTATGTTTCATGCATTAATAATGTCAAACTTCTGAAGGAAAATCTGCTGGAACAATCTAAAGCTGCCTTTGCAGAGCAATCTTTTCTCTCTTCCTTGTAGTCTTAATTTTTCTTCATTCCTTGCTTCCTTTGGTGAACTGTTTTTGGTTTGACACTTGGCTGATTAATAGCTTCATGTCAGTGCTCTAATTTGAGCCTGATTTGCTCACAAGGTGCTGGGTGCGTTCGGTGACTCAGTGGGAGTGGCTGCTCTTCAGCACTTTTGCAAACCAGGATGCTTACTTCAATGCCTTAGTATGGGTTCAGGAGCCTGATTTAGGCTCCTATTTTTATAAACCAGAGTAATGACATCCAAGTGTATAAACTGATGTGTTCTTTGACTAATCACAGCTAGTATTTTTAAAGAAGATGAAGTCATTTAGCCAATTTTTAGTGGGATTTGGGTGTCTGGTGCCCTGAGCTTCTCTGACAATCCTGTCCTGTCCCTTTTGCCCGTAACTCCGGGCCAGGAGGAATTTCTTTCTCCTCTGTATCAGCTTTGCTGAGTATGTGTTTGGTTGTTCTGCTTGCTTGAAACTGCCATGCCAGCTTAATCTGGGACTTGGTGAATGCCTGCAAATGTGGGGACAGTCAAGGTGCGTGGATTACTGTAACTCTGATTTCAGTATTTGAGTGTACTGAATGTGTTTGGGGCTGTAAAGGGCAAACAAGGAGCTAACAACGTTAAGGTCTCTATGTTAGGCATTTCTCCAGAAGGTCCTGTGAATCTTTGGTCCTCCTGAATCTCTCTTGTTGCATAGATTGACCCAATGAACATGTCAGATCCTGAAACTTAGCAAGCTTCTGCAGGTGGTGTCTGAAGTGAGCTGCAAAACAAGGCATCCTTTGATAGGCGTATGAATTTGTATAAGCATAGGAGGAACTGCTCACATAAATCCTGGTGCTGCCACAGTGATTTATTACACGTGCAAACCTCTGAACATCAAAATGGAACTGTAGCAGTGCTGGCTAACGGCTGGACCTGGAATGAATGAATACTATATCATAATTCACAAAAGGAGTTCTGCTCATGTCACAGAACCAGAGCGCAGCGTGTGAGTGTTTTATCACCCTCGCAGTGACCTGAGAGTATATAAACAACTATGTAGTGTACACTGCTGTTCTACCCGTTGTCCTATGCATTACGACATTGTTTCTGTGACATCATACTCAGATTTACCTAATGAATGCAGTCCAGGTGCTACTGGGGTGAGAGATATCTGGTAGTACTAATTCATGCTTTAACAGGATAAATCTTTCAAAAATAATGTATATATGATTTTTTAAAATTGCCTCCCCAGAGCTCTGTGCAATGGACTAGCTGGTAAGTCAATACAGCTATTTCCCCTGGCCTGCAGCTTCTGACCGTGTGTTTTGCCCTGTCACCCAGAGCTTCCCGCTTTTCTTGGCTGTCACTCAGACCGCTCCCTCGTCAGAGTGGACCAAACCTGCACTGTGCCCCAGAAGCCGACGTGCATCTGTTCTGCCGAGAAGTTGGGACACTGACGGCTCTCAGCCTGGGGAGTGTCTTTTCGAAGAATACCCTGCCCCACGTTTATAGCTGGGCAGTCAGTATGAAAGCAATGTTGTCACCCGGAGGAGGAGAAAGTGCTCACTAATGAAAATAAGACCCCCATGCAGCACTGTTCTCTGCCGGTTACATTTTCAAAGTGGTGGTTCATTGGAGTGGCTGCAGCCTACCCTGGCTGAGAGGCAATGAATGTCTAACTGGAAAAGGAACAGCTTTTGCCTCTTACCTCAAAAACTGGTAAATGAAATACCATTGACTACCACAACTCTTTGAATATGTTGAAGGAGCCAAAGAGCTAAAAACACACAGATAATTGCAAATGCTAGTAGAAAAAAAAATTCAAAAGCAGGTATTACTTCTGCCATTTCCTTTGACAGTCTTCTTTAATATCATCTTCCCTATCTGAAATGACCGATGCACATGGCCAGATGAATCGAAGCCTCCCAGTTGAGCATTAGGAAGGCTGCACAAGGTGGGTGAAATACACTCGAACTCTGGAACTGAATGCCTCCGACTCAGGGACTGGATAGCCTCATCCCTCATATCATGGCCAGGAGCAGAGACAGTGAAGTGGTGTAGGCTGTGATGTACTGAGCAGCTTACCTGCAATACGTATTCCTCATACATGTTGCTGTCATCTATAGAGATCTTCAGGCAGGAAAATAGTGGAAACCCAAGTTGTGCTTGCTTGTTTCAGGTTAGTTGTGGTTTTGCTCCTTCAGAAAGCAGCCTGCTTCAGAAAGGTTAATGGTTCCATCTCTCCTGAGAGCCATCCGTGCATTGGATGAGATGGGTGACCGAATGATGCCTTGTGCCCCTATCCCAGAGAAAATTATGGAATCAACAGGACATTACCCAGTGTTTTATACTTGTTCTGATGAGTGTTTTATACTTGTTCCTTCTGAGGAAGGAGGGATGTTTCAAGAACCTTTCCTTCTGTTTTGAGGGAGCCCAGAGACTGGTCAGAGCACTTACTGGTCCCTGGAGTAAAGGCTGTAGGACTGATTGCTTCTTTCCAGTTCCCATGTTTTTTCTGTGGGCTGGGGCAGCTGGGTGGAATGGCAGTGCCACAGGGCTGCGCTGCACTGCTAGCAGCGTGGCAAGCAAAGTCAGCGATGTGAAAATTCATCTTTTGCCCCATCCATACACACAGATAAACATAACGCTTGCCAATAACTGGAGCAGGGGCATGGCAGGAGGAGAAAGACCATGGTCAAGACAACTTGAAGATGGCTGATCTTCAGCCTTTTGACCTAAGCTAATACGGCCTTTTGTCCTATGGCATCCTGAGCACTTTCAGAGCCCCTAGCCTGACACTGGAGAAAGGGCCAGTTCTCAAGTATGAACACAAAAGTAAGCCCAAGTCCTACTTATCTGGTCAGCTGTGACATTCGTATCACAGCGCACATTTCTGTGCACACCTCGGCGTTCCTGTACATACATCTCACCTGCACTTTGTAGATATTTGTAGGTGAAAGGTGCAGTCTGCAAAGTAACATCACAGAGCTCTACAGGTTAACACAAGGGGTACTATTTTTCTTACTCTGCCCTTATTACTTTATCAACTGCTCTCTGAAGCTCCAATAGCCTAGTAGTCCTGCTGCCAGTTTGAGAACTGCCAGGAAGCTGATGCTTTTACTGTGATCTTTCCAGATATGATATTCTTCATTTTTATTGCGTTATAAATCTCGGTCATAATGTGTTTCTAATTGGTTTTCTCAGGCTTGTAGGAGTAGGCACTATCTCTTCGTTTACCCTCACGTTTAGTTGTGAATGCATTATCACGCTCGAGGGATGCTTTCTTCTCTGTTCTGTGCCCCTTTTAAAGCTCCCCCCACAACTCAGGCAGTTTGTCTGCTTCTCAGCCCCCGTTAATCATTGCCATGTGTGCCTCATTTTGCAGCCCATACTCTGGGCCACTTGTGGCTGTGGAGCAAATGTGGTGGACACACATGGGTTGCTGGTCATACTTCACAGAGTGAGCAGACCACACACAGGCATGACCTCCAAAGGCTGAGGAGTCAGAGGGGGAGCACTGGCTTTTATTTTTGCACAGAAACTGATTACATGGTGGTTTATTTTAAAGGGAGATCCAGATCTCTGTTGGCAATATATCCCTAGGAATCTATTTTAATATGTATCCAGCTTGAGGTTAACCTCATCGGTTTAATCGGAGTTTCACAAGACAGGGATTTGGTCTATAGTTCTTTAAATAAAATGTGCTTCACATAGGGGATACAAATCTATTTGCGTGTTCCAGGGTGTGTATAAATAACGTGTAGCTGCTTTGAGCCGTTCAGTCGATTCCAAGATCCAAGCTGCTTAATCGTGTGGTTCTTCTAGGTTTGTAATGTGTCTGGCTGCTCCAGCAAAGATGGAACAACAGGGAAACACAAAGAAATGTGCTGATGTAGCAATACAGGAAATATGTTTTCACACAGCATGTAATTAAGGAGTAGAACTTACTGTTGATGAATGTCATCGAGGCCAAGGGTTTAGCAAGATTCAAACTGACGCTGGATTTTTATAGGCCCCTCCTGTAATGACTCTGCCTGAGCACAATAAAGAAAACCCCCAGAACTTTTCATAAGTTCTGGGTTTCACAGTGAAGCCTGAAGTTTGTGACAGTTTTAGAATGTCAGCTAGTAAAGAGATTAAAATCTGAAGTTTCTGTTAGACCTTTCCATGGTGTCAGTGGTGGCTTGCCTAAAATCTGAGTCCTGGTGTTTTCCCAGCACTGACTACTTATCCTGTTAGCACGCCCCGTTACTTTTTATTTTTGTATGCTTATGGTCCTGTCCAAGGGTTCCTAAAAGCTAAAGCAATGAATTGTAGTGGATTAAGTTTGTGTAAAATACTAGAATTAACATGTTGTGTAGCATGTCACCAACACAATTTGGCTACAGAATGATAAGTTGACTTTTCTTTCTCTTTCTTAATGGTCGTCACCCAGTTTGGTGTATGTGTAAAAAGGCCTTGTTGTGTTTCAGGAATATGCACAACTTTATAGACATTTAGAAACGATAGAAAAAGAAATTCACAGAAGTGTGCAGCACAAAATGAATAAGGAGACAACAAAGCCTTTCCCAATCTTCAGTGCATGCTTTGCACGCCCCGTTGGGGCCCTCAGGGAAGTGCAGCCCAGCGTTGCCAAGCCCTTACTTTGGAGGGGCCTTGCTCGCTGTGCTCTCAGTCCAGCCGCGCTCCGAGGGCGAAGGAAACGCAGGTGCCGGTGACACGTGCATAAACCCATCAGGCATGTAGATCGCGTAGTGTGTTGGGCCAGAGCTGGTGCTAGCTTGGTGCTAGCAGTTTGGAAAGCCTTCCAACTCCCTCTCTTTTCCTGCTTCTAGTCTGAGCCTGGAGACTTTGGGCAGCGCAAGCAGCTCAGAGTGCAATCCTGCTGCTGTGACTCCAAGGTATGACAAAACATTTCAGAGCATAATCATTAAGTGTGTTGCTAGTGTCGGGTTTCAACATGTTCACAAATCTTGCTCCATCAAAAATGCTGGCGTCAATGGCAGGAGTTGTACCTTGAGGTTGAAAGTTGCTCTCCAGAGTAGCCATCAGATCACCATTCCTTCTGCCAAGGTGATCCTTTTGCGTTGCGTTTTCTTCTATGAACCTTTGAAGGTTGATCTCATCAAACCCAAAGTAGCAGGGTTTGTGTCATTGACAATAGTCCTTTTAGAACGGCTTTCTCTAGACCGTTACCATCTAGTCTAGTAATTTCTATTTACATGAAAAGTACGTTCAAATTAAGTTAACATCTGGCATTTTCTGCAAACCAGAGACAATATGACCTCTTTCTCATTCTGCTGCAGTAGTCTCTTGCGCTGTTGTCCTCCTGCCAAAGACTGTTTTTGCCTAGTCAGTGAAGGCATGGGATGATCTGCTGATGTACCCAACTCATGAAGGGTTGTGTCTACTTTTTTGAAGCACTAGGAAGCTAGTGATAGTCTCTCTACTGCATGCAGTTAATTTTCCATAGCCACCAAGCACCTTTTACAGACTCAAGCTGCACTGAAATAACAAAGAAATTGATTAAATTCTCCAAGACCACATTCATTACAATCTATCTATCATAACAGCGAACATTCAGGCAAATTAAATGCTCAGTGGAAGGCAAAGCAATTTCTTTCATCTGTGTAGCTTCAAGCATCACCATAAAATGATGTTCACGAGGTGTAATGATTTTCACACAATGCATTGTGTGGCATAGGAACAAGAATGTAGGTATGTACATACATACATACGTGGGGTTTCAAACAAGAATGTGCCAGGCAGGCTTATATTTATCTGTATCTCACACTGTGATTGTGTCTATCAATATTGCTGGTGAATGTGTCCTATAAATCAGAGTAAAATTCTTGTTGAAGGCAAAACCATGAAGGCAATACCAAGTATGCTCGTGTACGCAGTGCGCTAAAACAGCACATGACAATGTTCTTAACGTGGTTGCTGCAGCCAGTAAAGCAGGAGAGGTCCCGACGCCATATCCAAATGTTTATTAAGTCAAGCTGTATGACTGATGGTTTTAACGCTTGTTACATTTGCATATATTCCCTTAGTTAATATGCAGAGGACAAAATTCTGGCCCCAAGCTTCTGGGTAATAACGGCAACCAGACTGACTGGGTACAGGAGGTTCATCATTGCAGTGCAGCATCTAAACCAGTGCCCCCAGGCTTCGCCCAGTAGTCCCCAGTGCTGTTACTCTCTCGTCACTTCTGGAGTATGCGTGCTAATTGATACTCTCTTTTCCTTTGGCAATCCCATCGGGGTCAGTCAAGCAAAGTACCAGCTAAATAAGGAAGCTGCTTATTTGTTAGGAATGGTCTGGAAACAGCCGGAGCACAAAGGCGATATTCCGAACACGCCACCGAAATACCCCAGCAGCAGCGACCTATGTCGCTATTTAACCCAGTGAGGTTTCATACGGATAATCCTTAGGTGGAAGCTCGCTATCTCCCTCCTTCAGCTGCACCACATTACCTGTGTTAAATGTTTATTGATTTATTTGTCAGAGATATGGTTTCTATTGATAAACATTCACAGACGAAGGCTTTTGTGCAGATCGGCTTCCTAAAATACCATGCAATCCCAAAGGAAAGCACTAGTTTAGCAACTAATGGAAGTGCTGGGATTGCAAAATAAAACTGTGATTATTTTAATAGCTTGGAGATAACGAAGGGGGTTTTCAGGGCAATCCGTAGGTGTGAAAGGACAGATTTCTCTTCTGGAATACAAAAAATATCTTCATTTGTGTTACGAAAAATGATTACACTTGCAGTCAGTGTCCTGTGGTGGAGCGCTTGGTGCACAGGACCTCGGGCTGGCAGTCAGAACAGCGGGATTTCTGTCCCAGATCCATGGCTCGGTGTTGGGCTGTGTGCCAGTCATTTCATTTTCTGAGTCCCAGAAAATAATAAGCTTTGCTTTCCATCTGAAACTGCTTTGAAAGCTGCAGAGGGAAGCTGACTCCCAGCTTGGTCATTAAGGGTATCCCAAATTAAATAGTGGAAGTGTTTCTATATGCTTATAAGGTATATGTCATAAAGATGTGGCTCTTTGATCCTTTGTGTTTGCGAAGTAAAGCACTGGCACTCCCAGAGCGGAGCGGTTTATTCAGTAAACAGGGAACAGCGAAAGCCCAGTGACTCAGGGTACATCTTTCACTAATGCTCTGCGATTTGTAAGTGTATTTCAAACAAATGCTAGCACAATGACTTGATCTTACCTAAACATTTCAGAACACCAGGGATTCCATATCCACAGCTTACTTCTCACTCATCAGTTTTAAGCCTCAGACTGAGACAGACATGGACTGCGTAGCAGAGCACAAATGGGAGGACTCAAGAGTTTCGGTTGACTAGCTGTGATAACTTTTAAAACAGTGCTGCCCCCAGTTTTCCTTTTTGCCTGTTAATTGGAATTAAACACCCTGTCAGAGGGGTGGTAGAGCAGGAGTTGCGCTCTGTCCTAGGACTTTCATACTGGTATCTTTGCTTAAGCCACTTGGTAGATCAGCTGTTGGGAAGCAAGTCAATGTCTAAGGTTTGTGGACAGCACTTAATTTACCTCAGTGGGATGGTGGCTGCTCAGAAGACTAGAAAATCCTGATTTTCAGAGTTCAGATTACATTGATAGCTTTGGGAATTGAAAGAGAAAGGGGGTGAGTCAACGAGGCATTACACTGAAACCTGCCACGGAGAATACAAAAGCCTAAATAACTAAACTGGGTACTGAAAGCAGGCTACCCACGGCAGGCTGGGGCTCAGCAGGAGTTAACATCCCCAGCTTCAGGTAGATTGGTCAAAGGACAAATACCTGGAGCTGCTTTGCTCTGTCCCTGGCATTACACAGGTATCATGTTCAGCGTCTGCTCATTAAGGGCGAGCGGCTGCCCTGCTGGGAAATGGGTGTTTGGGGAGGCTGGGACTGGAGAAAGACCCTGCAGCTCTAAACAAGTGTCCTACAGTATGTTTTAGTTGGGCTTTTGAGGGAAGCTTTCCAGGTTAGTTTAGTTTCAGTTTTAAGGCAGAAAGGGGGAGTACTCACACCGTATTACTTTATTCTTTGATGAAAAAAAATCTGTCTGTGCAATAGCAGGACTGTGAAAACCAGTTCAGTGATGCTCCCCAAATGCCTTTAGAGCCTTTAATGGAAAGCAAGATTATGATGATGATGACAACAACTATTACTATTTCAAAATCTGAGTGTGAAGTTTACCACTATTTATCATGATTCTTTACACAAGATAGGTCTGAACGTAGATCTAATGTTCTGTGTAAGCTTAAATCTCCATTATGAAGGAGAGATGAAAAGATCTAATTTTTCTAATTTTTTTTTTCTCAACCTTAGCTTTGTTTCTGCCTTTGTTTCTGTGTCTTTGTTTCTGTTTAATGCTGCTGTGCTCAGTTCCTTCACACTGCAAATGTTTTAGGCTTGCTGGGGATAGATAAAGATCCCTTCGTGGTTGACAGAAATACTGGCAGAAAGCAAATTAAATCCCAGCAGAGAGTAAGTGGTTTGTTACTCTCCCAGATTGCTTTCAAGACTTCAGTTTTACAAGTGAGCACACTGAGAAATAAACCTGGCTGCCAGTGGTGCTGAGCAAGAATCCAGAGGTCAGCAGTTGGTGATGGGCCTTGGTCTAACATATCACAAGCTTAGGTTCTCTGGCTTTACTCATTTCCAAAGATGTTTAGATACAGCAATCTCTCGGGTTGTTTCTTTACCTGTCTTTTGGTTAAAAACAGGTGTAAAGAAATGCAAAGGAGGCAGAAATCCTCAAAGAAATATCAGAACTTTTCCAGATCAGTTCAATTTGCGTTTAAATATCAGGCTACAGCAGCTGGATTGGTATTTCATCCAAAGCCATCAGCCTTACAGAGTTCTGAGTGAAGGAAAAAATCTGTTATCACCTGTAGTCTTGCTCTTGCATTTGTCCATGTAAACAGTTAAATCTGTCTCTAAACCTACATTCTTTCAGCAATTGCACTTTTAAAATCTGCCCCAAACAATACAGCTCATCTTGTCCTACAGGTTTTTAAAGTTTTTTCATGTCTTCACTCTCCTTTCCCAGGGTGGATGGGGCAAGAAAGGGCAGAAGAGCACTCTCAATTTTGCCGTGAGCCGAAGGGAAGAATTGTCCGGAGCCACAGACTGTTGCTGCTTGTCTAAGGTAGGAATCATATCGAATCTTGGAAAGGGGGATCACAGCAAAGGCAGCCAACCCAAGGAAGGTATTTGTACAGCTCGTTGTGGACATTGCACAGTGTTATTGATTGCTTAGCATTTTCCTCACTGTTGACTTTTGAGATCTGGCACGTTGGCTGGCTGAAGTTTCCAGCCAGATGAAGGTACTTTGCTGCCTGTGGAGGAAGGTGGGAGAAGTCTCCCTACTGATGAAGCTTGCTGTTCCCTAGGTCAGATCTGACCCCTCTTTAGGATGGGGTGTCCCTGTGAATGCTGATGAGAGATGAGAACATATCAGTGAAAGAAAAAAATACGTTAGAGTGATAGAATTGCTCAACCCAAACCTGAAATGCACTTGGGCTATTTTTGTACCCTTTTAATGTTGTTG
>Ga0181612_142604_pt1 | contig 12521 bp, 9 predicted proteins | sample HoacroProtozoa21_FD_119630 | JGI IMG/M metagenome (GOLD analysis project Ga0181612, IMG submission 119630) | Hoatzin crop microbial communities from Cojedes, Venezuel. Combined Assembly of Gp0051906, Gp0051904, Gp0051908 | reverse complement strand
TTTTTTTTTTTTTTTAAAAAGCAAGCTCTGAAAAATAATTATCCCATTATTAAAACGCTGCATTTAAAATACTTTTGAGATTGTTTTCCTGTGATTGAACCCCCTTCTGATTTTGAATGCATCACTTTTTCTAAATGGAAATTTAATAAGGGTCACTGGTAGCTAAGCAACTAATAACAGCTATTTGTGAATGCAAAGGTAGAGAGAACAATTGTTCAGTATTTCTTTTATAGCTGTAAGAAGTGGGGTTTTTTTAGATATATCTTGCTGCTCAGCTGGTCATTACAAACGCATTATTGAGATAAGTAATCAACAGCTCACATTTGCAAAGTACTGCTACAGAAAAGAGTACTATAAATTGGTTCTGAAGAAAGAGATGAGCTCAACCTATCAGAATTTCACTTTAAATGCTGCTATTCAAGAGCAGATCCAGAAGTCTTTAGTCTACAGGATATCCTCATCTGCTTTTCACTTTTAAGCACAACTACATTCCAGGTAGCTTTCGTTTCAGCGACTGAGGGACTGACCTTCGCTTTTGATTTCAACTGGATGTCACTAGAAAGACGATACTAACGTGACTCCTCATCACTGGACAAAATCTTCACACAGAAGGGTATGCCTCACCGAACCAGACCCATGGAGATTGGAAATGAAAACAAAAAATTGTATTTTAGCTGTTTCTCCCCCCAGCCCCTTGTAAGCAACAAAACAAAGCCTGAATAGAGTCATCTACTTTGGGAAATTGTGGCTACATTTTCCAGTTCCTGCCATCACCTTTCCAGGTCACTGAACCTGTCCAGGCACACTGCAAACACTGTTTGGTGAGGATTTGTGTATACACAAGTTCTTCCAGGCTCAGCCAGAGGACAGCGAGCCTACAGCTGGTCCACTTTGCTTGGAGCAAGTATCAGCCTACAGAAAATCCACCCAGTAATCCAGCACAAACTACTCCCTGGTCTCCACACGGAGGAAGTCACGCCTGTGTATACCCTACTCCTGCTGCAGAGACAATCCCAGCTGCTTCTGCCAGGTACAGTCGTCTTCCTTACGGAGGGGAAAGAATAGGAGCATGTATTTTGTGTGTATTACTTTTAATTCCCCATTCCTAGGAAAGTAACTGGCTTAGAAACATTGCTCTCCTGAACTGATTTTCCTGCTCTAAGAGCAGCAGAGGTACTGGGCAGTTAGTGGAGCTGTTTACCAGGCAGGCAACAGAATGTTCTGCACTGGTTAACTCAGAGCAGGGCTTCAGTAAAGAGGTTTTAGAGGCTTTCTGGGCAGACGGCTGAACCTTCTGCAAGTGCTACTTCCCTTGCAAGTTTTGACTACTTGTAGAGACCTCACCACAAGTACACTTCACAACGAAAAGGAAGAATCCAGTCTAGGAGCTTGTCCTATCAGTTTAAAATTCCAGCAGAAAAAAACAAACAAACCCAAAAAACAAGCAGATGCTGGTGCAGTGAAACAGGCAGCGGAAATGAGAGATTCCCAGCTATGCAGGAATCTGCGCCTAACGTGCTGTGTAAAAGCAAGGTGGAAAAAACATTTGCAAAATGCACTGGAAGCACTGCAGAGCCTGAACAAATTAAATAGATGGCCTTTCAATTTGTACTGCTATCTATGCACATCTACTAGTTCAAATCAGAACAAAGACATAAATCCTCGCTTATCTCTACAGCTCATGAATACTTCATGCTCATAATTAAGTGGCAAAAAATAACATTAGCATTCCACTGTTGGTGAACCAAACAACATTCTCTTTATAAGCATCTTACATGCTTTAGAATTCACCTGGTCTTTTGAAGACTTAACTTTTATCTTCAGTGTTTCTCTAGCTGATAATCCTACACTCTACCTTTCTTACAATAGCACAGCAAATCATGACTCCTCACTGGAGTTTTATATAAAGCTTGCCTTTCCCTGAGCGTTTCCACCTTCCTCGCGAAGCGCCCAGTGTGATCAGAGTGTGATGTTTGGAACGCTGCTGTCTTTCCACCCCTCTAAATGTAGCACGCTATGCTATTTTAACTCGAGAGTATCGGAGCACTTAAGCAGTTTCTCTGGAAACCAGAGATTTGTGTTGCCAAATGGAACAGGAACGCCAAGGCATCCTTCAAAATGTATGCTGTAACTTGCAAGAAAGAGGCAAATATAGAAAGGAAGACCAAGCGTGCTACGTAAGTGAAGTATTTAAGTTTTAAAGAAAATGAAAGGACATTTCGCATCTCATCCCAGACAACCCAGAAACAGAGCTGTGCAATTCTATAGCAGTCCTCAGCCGGTCCAGAGGGATGGATACATGACGCTGGAAAGGGAGCTCGTTAATACAAAGAAGTTTCCAGGATTTACAGGACGTCTTGCAGTCTCTGCGAGAGGTATGTCTCCTCTGCCCGAGCCCTGCTCTTCCCCACAGGCACAAACCCAGCTCACTCTGAAGGAAAGGTGGCCCTGGCCATTATCATCACAACATCAGGCAAGAATTTCTTTTGTACAGAAGTTACTGAGAAGCCAAACACGTGAGAACGTACTCGTCTGGCAGCGCATTATCAGTATCTTCCACTCAATATCAACTTCCCAAGGCAGGATCTTACGAGAATACTCTGGGAACTTACAGACTGGAACAGATCAGTGACAGCATCCCTGCTGCACGGCACCTCCCACTCTGGAGCTGCTGCCTGCAGCTGGGGTTCAGAAATCTTACAAAGCACCTCCTATGCAAGAGGAGACTTTTCCAGCGAGAATTACACTCCAGACTGTGCTTGAAAAGAACTAAAATTCATGTTCTTATTAACTTCTAGGATTTTTATTCATCCAGAGATAAAACACAGCAAAAAAAAATGTTTGTGTTGTCTTAAACTGCAGCAATATACTTTGTAATTAGTTACAGGACATTTCTTTCCTTGTCATTTAGTGCCTTCTGGTATTAACCACAAAGGAAAAAAGGACCACAGAAGTAGCATTTTCTATACCGCTCCCCATTACAAATATCTTTATTTAATAAAAGATATTCTAAAAATGCCTACCAGAGTCACACTTCTTGTCCCTTTCTTTTCTGTGCCTGCTTCGCATCCTATCAGTTTGTCTTTCAGAAGTTTTACAGTTTCTCTGACGTCTTTTCAGAGAGCACCAAAACAAAGCATGGCACTCCAGATGAGGTAACAGTCTATAAAAAGGCTGTGTTTTCCATTCTTTCCTTAATAAGCCCTAATGACTACTTCTTTGAGGTGTCTGTAACAACAAGCAAATACTTTCCCCCAGAGGTCACAGTTAACCCAGGATACATCTGTGCATGGAAGCAGTTTAAGCTGAGCCTGATGTTGAGCAGCTACCACACCCCATTTGAGTTTTTGGGGTCCTTTATGACTGCCATTGCTTCTCGATCAATCCAAGCAAACACGTCACTGACAAGTTCTGCTGCTTTATCTTTCATTCTTTTCTTTCAGGTCAGCACTATTCTTTGTCCAACAGCAGACTCTGGCATTCAGAGAGCTGCGTGCTAGCTTCTGCGGATCATTATGGAAAAATTTAACACCTTACACAATCTCTACCCTGGAAGACACTCCTGTGAATTACTGCCCTGTGGTGATGTTGCGAGTCCTTTCTTTTACTGCCCCACAATAACGCTGAAATCTCAGTCGCACTAAGCATCCTCAACTGCCACCAACTACACCAACACACAGGCCTTCGCCACACTCCACTCAAAGCAAGTACTCAATCTCCTGTCTTAAAAAATAGTACTTTGATCAGGTTGTACAACCCACGAAAAATAAGTCGTCTTAAATTCTTCTGTATGCACTTGGTTTATGGAACAGCTCATTAGAACACCAACAGCTAGACAAATAAAGCACCACCTCAACTCCTGACAACTTGGTTTGAACAGATTTTTTTCCTCCCAAAATTTATATACAGTGCAACCAAACCAGTGACAAACCGCTTGATTTATAAAATACACATTAATGGGTAAAATGAATCAATAAACTAAAAAAACCAAGCTGGATGCCTACGAGTTTCAAAAGGAGAAGGAGAAGAAGTTTACAGATTCCTCCCTGCCTTCAGTCTTACTTCGTAGCCTGACACTGCATTAACAAAAAAAATATTGAGAATGGTCTGTGTATTTGTTGGATAGGCAATAGAGCTGTTTTTACATAAAAAGATGTAAGTTCACATTTTGCATCTTACTGTTAGATGATATATATATTTTATAGCATCATACTTCTACTTTTCCTGGTAATCTCAGCAGCCAGGTCAATATTACAAACTGTTGTTGATATTAGAGTGTCACACACAAGTAATAAACACAGTAATGGAATAAAATCCTCCCTGAAAATAAGTTGTCACAAGCCTTGCTCTCTTTAGATTTAAGAACCATTTTTTTTGGCCTTATGCTGCTACGTACTCATGTTTAGTCCCTTCATCCTTTTATCTCTTCATTTTTAAGTCTCCCACTCTCACTACAACACAAAACCAGAAAAACTTACTCAACTAAGCCCATCAGCTGCACACATTTTTCCCCAGGGACAGGACGAGTGAGAACAAACAGTACACATCAGATACTGGTCATGCTATGTCAGTGCAGTGCTACATCATCACTGAGGGCAAACTATAGGGGCTATAGAGATTTTTGTGGTTTATTTTCTATTTATTACAGCTGTGCCACCAAAATAGTGCTGACTGGGAGAAATTATACCAGGAGAAATGTGCTTTTACTACTACTATTTATTTCAGCTGGGATTCAAGAAAGAGGAAGCCTGGAAAAGTGTAACTTCGCCAGAAAAAGCTTCACCTGCCCTACAAGGGTTTCCCCAGGATAACATACTGCTGTTCTTGTACTACAGACCCAGATTCATTTTGGCTTCACTAGGTAGCATCCTTCACCCAGGACCATATGACTCCATGAGCTTTTAACACATAAGCAATTTTAAAAGCTTAAGAAAGTAATATTATGATGTAAGAAGCTTTTTTCTTTTTTTTTCATTACAAAAAAGCCAAGCATCTAGTATGTCTAATAGCAGAGAAGTCAATACATTCACAACGGTATTCTTGCATTTGAAGCCACGTTTCACATTCAGATGTGCCTTACCTAAGCATGTTCTGACAAACACTAAACCCTACCGACACCATTTCGCTCTACATACTTGTCATGTATTACATTCTTTCCACATGTCAGTCCCTCCTTAATGACAAAGCACCATTTAATAGTACGGCCAGAATACAGTCGAGCATCAGTCAGCCTCCAGAAGACAGCTTCTCACTGCAGGACAACATCATAAGTCTGACATGGAGGAAGCTGAGCTGGGGCCCTCCTCAACTAAGATAAGCTGTAACAGCTCAGTCCAGCGTGCCAGCTTACACACGAGGTCCAACGTACATATGGGCATCTACAAATAATGCACAAAGGGCAACCTGTAAAACAGACAGACTGGTGGACAGTATCAGAGACAGGAACCAGAAAGTTTGGCTCCATACGTCAAGAGATGAGCAAGTTTAGCTCCATATTAAGTCACCATCCCTGGAAGTATTTAAAAGATGTGTAGATGTGGTGCTTAGGGACATGGCTTAGTGGTGGACCTGGCAGTGTTCGGTTTAAGGTTTGATGATCTTAAAGGTCTTTTCCAACCTAAATGATTCTATGTGTCAAGAGACAGACATGTTTTTCTCACTGGTCTTCCTTTCAGCTGCTAGCACTAGCCACGATCAACTTGCAAAATGTCATCTGAGGTCCCACTTTATCAGACATCACACATTTCAGTGAAAGTATCTGCAAAAAAGTGTACAGGGTCGTGTATTCCTGATGTTGTCAGAGCACACAGCATGAACACTGAGCTGAAAAAAATAAAATAAAATCTCAATTTGTACATGGAATGGGCATATTCAATCCAGTAACACCAGAAGCAATGTAAAAGAGGAACTTTTGCTGGTTCATGCACTTAAAGCGTAATCTCTGATGTAGCCAATACTGTGAGGTTAAGCTGCACTTCAACAAAATCAGGAGGGCTTCATTTTGGATTTATCAGATTTACAGACTGTAAAACGGGAAAAAAAAAGTTGTCTCAGCAGCCAGGTGAGCAAGAACAACAGAACAAAACCGAAGCAACCAATATGGTAACAAACCACTGCTGTAGCTGAAGTGAGAACTACAGGACACAACAGTCACTCCTCCAGTATGGCCTAAAATAAGATGATCTCTTCCCAGAGTCTGCCTTATGCTCTGAACAGAGACAAATGACTTCGCAGCTACCATCAGAAATCTTCACAGAGTCTGCCTCCAGACTCCTTTCTCCAGAAGACAGCTACATTTGATTGTTTGGAAAAAAAAAAAGAAATGGAAATGTGTAATAAACACTGTCTACTTTGTGTGTAAGGTGATCCCACAGCAGATGTATAAACTACGATTGCTAACTACTCTTTGCGGTCTGGCCAACAAATGTAAACTAGACACATATTAGTGTCTGATGTAGATATTTTTATAATCTGCAGACTGATCTCACACGGTAAAAAACTCACTGAACAGCTGGCACGGTTTACACGTATTGCATGACCACTGCAATGATTAGTGACATTCAAACAAAAACATGAAGTGCTGCATGCCCAGTCTTCAATCTACACTCACATCACGAAAAATGGAATTACTTTACCATACCAAGTATCATTTTTGTTTAATGGAACACGCAACGGATTAATGACAGAGTTGGATTTTAAAAAGGGCAACTATAAGCTGAAAATAAGGCAGTGCATGTATTTTAAAGTAACGAAAGACCCCAGGAATGCAGAAGCGACACTCTTATTTTACATAGCTTCACCATGTTTTCAAAATAGTTTAAGTACAAAAAGATGCAATTCTGCATGATAAATGTCTATAAATAGCATGTGAATGTAAGAGCTGGTAGAAATAGTGACTTTCTTTTAAAAAGTTTTAATAGCAATAATGAGTGTTCAACTGTCCAATGAATTTTAGGTCAGAGGTTTTCATAGTGAATCTCTCCAAAGACTTTGTTGTTACACTTGATAGATTTGTTACTATCGGAAGACTAGCAGTTGCAATGAAGAAACAGATCCAGTGGGACAATGTTTTTTAATACAGTTCTCTTCAGATTTTTAGTTACATCATTACAAAACCCCATTCATAGGTATCTTCACTGTCTTCTGCTTCTTCCTCTCTGAATTGAGCACAGGAACGGAAACTACACCTTCATACACATCATCTCATTACAAGTGCTGACGCTTCTAAGAAAGATACTGCCCACAACTATACTAGACGGGGTACATCTTCACTGCAGTTACACCAAGCAATGGTTAACTTGGCCCAAGTGCCACTGCTGCGGGCAGAAGTACGAGAGCTTCTTCAGTGCATAGTACTGTCCAAGACCGCGGCCTCTGCTTCTGTATCTGCCTGTGTTCACCTAGAATTTTACAACATACTTTTGTGTGTTAAAAAAAGTAGTCTTCTCTTCCCAGAAAATGCAGGAAGGCTTATTTGGTGTTTAAGCGAAACAGAAATTGAATCACTCAGGTCCTTCAACATATATCCCTGTCTTCACTCGAAGGGAGTACTTTTGGTCTCAAGTCAGATTCCCGGCTCTATCACGTGCTCCCAGCCAGCCAAGTCACTCTGGCAGCAAGCAGTTTCCAACACAGACAGATATTCTGTGTGCACACATCATATAAGCATACCAGGTTTAAGCATGGATTATAAACCCAGACAAACTGCTGAAGCTGAAGATACACAATAGCCATAGTAAAAGATTCGGATAAAAAAAATAAGTTTGCCTTACACTACCCAAGAAAAACCCTCTGAACTGAAGTCACATTGAACCATAAAGAACCAATCGTAGAAAAAGCACGTATCTTAATTTGAATAAAAATTATACCCAAGAAAAGTTACAATGTAAAGTTTTATCTCACCTCTGTGCATTATTTTATGCTTTTCTCTCAGATACGTGAGTCCTTTTATTACCTAAAGGCAAATAAAAGAAATTTTAATTTATGAAGCAAAAGATAATTGCATACTTTGTCTGTACAAGAATTCTAAGTGAATCCAACATCACAGAAATCCCAAAATGTAATCACTGCAAATTAGTATTTTGTTTTAATTTGTACCTACAGCTCAGACTAGAGAAACAGTCAACCAACCCCTTACTGGAAGTTTTGCATACAGATTTTGTTGCACAATAGATATGAAAATGTAACATGTAAAATTTTTTAATGTAATGTTTATTCTGTTCTTATCCAGAAGCAGCAGCTGATACAAATGCAGAAAATCAAAGCAAACACAATAGCATGCATTACTCATTCCAATGCTCCGAGCTACCAAATGACATGTACAAAGACTGCTTGTTAAAAGCAAGTAACGCACTCAAAAATCTGGTAGTGCTTCTCTCTCCCACACCCTTCAGACCTGAAGCTGCCGCCTCCTGCATCTGGCACTACCACCCTGGGACACAAATGTACCCACCACCCCCACCGAGAGCGACGAACACGCTTACCGCAATGCTAACTTTGCCCAGTATCTGCTCTGGAATTCTTCCAGCCTTTTTCAGTACTTGATCCAAGGAGCCGCCATCCTAACAATAAATGTTTGAATAGTCGAGCTTTAATCAAATTACTATAAAACACTTTAAACAGGACTGTAGTCTGAAGCCTAAATTTGGTGAGGAAAAAACTGTTGCTTTTCATGTTTGATTTAACATTGTTATGGTGCATATCTGAAAAAAAAAATTAGTCACTCCCCAGTAGGAATTAGTCAGTTTTATGTTTATTTTAAACAAACGCTTGGCCAGTAACAACATCCACTCAAATAAACACTTCACACAATGATCTTCCATACTAGCATCTGTGGTTATTATTAAGAAAGCACTGTCCACAAGTGGCTGTTGACCAAGCACTAGGAATTTCACAGATTTCTGTAACTTTTAGCCCAGTGCTATAACATGCCTTTTTTTTTTTTTCTCCTGTCACAGCCATCCTTTGACACCGTCTCCCCCTCCAAAGGCAGTGAGGAGGATTGGAGCACTATAAAAGATTTTATGATCCTGATTACAGGGATGAGAATTCATCACCCCAGAAAAGGCAGCGTTCTCTTCCCGAGTATAATAATATGTGCTAGTGGCACCCCATGATCATAATAAAACGCAGATCCCTGTTCTCCTCATCTCCCAGGTGAGACCCTACACTGAGAAAGTTGGCCCCTGGTAGTTCTGCACATCCGGGGTGACTCTGTCAGCTTCCAAGGATGGAGGGCTGATTTGGCACAGCTTTCCAACAACCAAAATAGGAAGAAAGAAGTTCCATGGTAAGTAAATCTTCCTAAGCTTCTTCGGTTAAATAAACTGAATGCACACAACACCCCCAAAGTCAAACATATTCCACTGTTGGCAAGAGCTTTTGAGGAGGAAAACTGTAAAAAAAATGCTATTTCTTTTTAGCAACTGATTCAACAATAGGCTTGTGCATAAGTTCTAGATTCTCTAGAATAGGGAATGTACAAAGAAGAAACTAGAAAGTTATTTCTCAAATAAAAATATCCTGTGGTGCATATCAGCATTTGAGATATCCCAATGCTCAACACAAAAATCCAGCTTGATAAAGTATTTGCCTTCTGGTTTAAACTATCCTTTGGAAGTTTTCATCACTACTTCTTTATGTAAAGAGAAAGCTAGAATGCAAAGTTTTATCATCTGAGGACTAAAATCTAAAACTCTGCTGAGAAGGAAAGTACATAAATATTTATTTGATCATGTATTTTTGTAAGAAGCACACCCACATACACCACACGGTTAAAAATACATCAACATTAAAAAAGTCTGTATAAATTTCTTGTATAACCAGTCTGCACTTTTGGACAGCTGTCTGCTGAGACACCAGTATATTAACAAAGATTTCATACGGAAGAAACATGGGCTTTTTGTCCCCTTCCCTTAGGACTAGCTCCAACCCTGGAAGAGGCTGAACACAATTCATTTGCTTAGTGTCGGCTGCAACCTTCAGTGTCTTTCAGGAGCAGACTGCAATCCTTTTGCCTGTTAAACACCTGCTGCTAAGTTATGCATCGATTTTGAATTTATGTACCCCAAAATATCAAACACTCAAATATTCAAGTTCCATGCCTTTTCCACCTTCAAATTTTCGTTCATATTCATACTTGTGTCTTGTAACTCACTGCTAAAAATAAGAATTTTGACTGGCAGTAATTGAAAGAAAGATATGTACAAAAAAGACAATGGAGCTTCTCGTCTAATCTTTTATCCAAAGGAGACCAAAAACTTCCACCTAATGATCCACATTAAGCCAACAGCTTAATGGTTTAATTAAAGCTACAATTTAAATAATCCACCTTCTCTTTCTATTTCATACCTTATTGATCAATTATTCTATAGCTAAAAACTTGTATCCAGTCTGACTTGGACCACATTCGGCACTAAACACCAGATTTCACACTGCCTTCTCTCGAACTGAAGAGATGTCTGCTGTCAGAGATATCATTCCCTGCTTAGGAACTTGCAAACCCTGAACAGTCTTGTTATTGTCTCTGACAAATAAACTGAGATTCTTTAGGCCTTTTATTTCTACATGTAATTATAGACCACTACATCTCTCTTTCGGCATGTGTGAACATACACACTCTTACGGCAATTGCAGATGTGCACATCTGTGACATATAATAATGTCCTCAGAAACAATGCCCAGACAGGCTTTTTTAACATCTATTTTCCTATTTTTCATTATTATTTTCAGTTTTAAGAAACTAACTTCTTTATAATTCCCGATAATCATCTGTATTTTGGGGTATGCACACCTTCCATTCGGCTAGGACATGCTTAAAACTGAATCATGATCACTTGTTCCTAGGCAACCATTGATTTCTTCTAAAAATTTCCGTATGAGAAGACCAGAGAAACATTAAAACAATCACATGTATTTTCCAGGGGGTCTGGGGGGGGATGTTTCTCTCCAAAGAAAAAATTTTGTCAGGGAAAAAAATAAAAAGGTCTTCAGATTTATTGTATTTCACACTGTTAAAAACATCCTCTACTAAGCAAGTGATTTAAAAGATTTGACTGACCTCTAATTACAGAAAATTCACTTTTAGTTTTTGGGTCCATATGGTTAAAAAAAGGCAAACAGATATCGAGAAGAATGTGTACTTTTCTATTAAAATGAAACACAGTTAAAAATATTTTCAGCATTAAGAAGTTGTACAAGATCCTTCCAGGCTTTTTCACTTCCTGTGCACTACTCTTAATGTTTGTATTTTCTGTAAAGTTTGGAAAAAAAGAGACAAAATATGGATTCACTCAAATAAAAATAAACTAGATTCTCATGATCATAGCTACTAAGGACCACACAGCTGTAATATCAGAGTGATCTGGTCCACTCTGCATAACACCAAAACTAAACCCAAAATCAGAACAAGTGTCCAGGTAGCAGAATTGGGTAAATATTTTTAAATCAGACAAAACAAAAAGGACCATGGATAAAGGAGAAGCAACCAGGAGGCTACATTTGTACAGCTTGAACTTCTATAGAGGAGCAGATAGTGGAGAAGGAGATAAAACAGATCATATCAATCCCAACCTCAGATTTGCAGAGTAAATCCAGACCACAGTATTTGATTCTTTATTCAGGCAGAAAGGTCTGCTTTGATAACTTCAGCCCTGCTGACACTCAGGTTGTGCATTAACGGTCTGTCAATAACTTCAAGCTAAGACAGACTTATACGGACTTACCATATGTTCCATGCAAATGCTGATTTCTCCATCACTGTAAAAAGCTCCATAAAAGCCCACTATGTATGGAGAGTTGCACTCGTGTAGAACTTGCAGCTCGCGAATGATCTGGTTTCGAATAGCCGGCTTGATCTCTAGATGAATTAACTGTAAAATAATCAACTCTTATTATTTTCTTTGTGCCAAACTTCGCTCCTGGAAGGAAGAAGCATGAGGTACCCAAGCAGAAATAATCAGGCAGCACCACAGATGCTTTTCCCTTGCTGTATTTGGTTCCCAGGCATATCGAGAGAAAGTGAAAGCTCCTCACATAAATAAAAAGAGAATTAAAACATCAAGCTACTTCAATTAACAAAAAAAAATATCAGTTCTCTTAAACTAGGTCACAACTGCTATTGATTTTAAAGCATAAAGCTGAATCATCGAGCAATACTCTTGCCAGAAGGACAAGTACGTTTTTGCACAGAAGCCACCTGCGCCCCAAGATGAAGCTCTGAAACAGGCGATGTCACTGCACTCCAGTGTATTCCCTCATTCTCAGTTTTTTTGAGTTCTCCTTTTTTCACGATCATCCACATATCCTTTTCCGGTCTGCAGCTGTGAAGTAAGATCTTAGGACAGGTGATATCTTTTCCATTCCTCTAAACTTATGGCCCAGAATACAGGATATTGTCGTTTCCCCCTGATTTATACCTTTCAGTAACTTCTTTTAGGCTTTCTGCTCATTAGCGAGTCTACCACCTTGTCTAGTGGAAGATGTCCCTGCTCACGGCAGCGGGGCTGGAACCAGATGATCTT
>Ga0181612_170899_pt1 | contig 12522 bp, 7 predicted proteins | sample HoacroProtozoa21_FD_119630 | JGI IMG/M metagenome (GOLD analysis project Ga0181612, IMG submission 119630) | Hoatzin crop microbial communities from Cojedes, Venezuel. Combined Assembly of Gp0051906, Gp0051904, Gp0051908 | reverse complement strand
GTCAAAAAGAGATTACATCTTTTTGCCTTAGAGGAAATCTTCAGGACATCTGGACAGCTATAAAATGTTCCTATTTTATGTTGTAATTACATTTTGAGATTGTTAGGCTAAGCATCCTGTGCTTTCAAAAGACCAAACTTCATGCTCCAAGTGTACAGAAAATTAAAAGATCTACCAAGAACTGTAGCTATGTTTTGGTTCGTTGTCACTTGTAACTCAGTATATTATAAATAATGGAAGAAGCAACATTAAAACATGAGCTCCAACAATTTTCACCAGGAGTCCAACAAAGAAACAGACCATAGGTGTTGACAAGAATTGTTTGGTGGAGAATGATATTGCATATTGCGGAGCCTGTGAACATCAGCTTTACATAAACGTCTTCCATATGAGACGTTAATCAGGACGGAGAGCTGAAGGATCTGAAAACAATCAACATTTCTCCTTTCAGACCCCTGATGATCGCGGCATCCCCATGTGGTGGGAGCAGAGGAGGATCCAGGGTAGCCACGGGCTGACCGGAGGTGGGCACATCTTCTGAGGTGTGTTGGGCAGGCCCTGAGCCGAGACCCCCGCGCCGCCCGGGCTGAGCCAGCCAAAGCAAGGGGCTTGCGTGGGGTAGGGCTGTGGGGGCCAGCGAAAAGAGCTTCTGAACCAGGGCAAACCAGACCTGAATGAGCCCCGGACAAGAGTTTCAGTGGTAAAAATGAATAAAAGGAGGAGTAGAAAGTGCCTGCGAGGTTTCAAAGAATAAATGCGAGGGGCAAGCCAGCAGCAAAGGAGGCAGAGCTGCGGATGTACAAACGCAGCTTACATAAATAGATGGGTTACTATAGTTCCTGCAAAATAACTTGGGTCATAAATTAATGTATTCACGAAGTTAATTTAATAGCTATATGCAAAATGTGAGTATTTCTACAAATATACTAATATGAACATATTTCATGTGTATATGACTATATATGAAAACACGTAAGCATGGTTTGCATATCTTTTGGACCAGAATTTGGAAGGAAGGAATAACTTTCAGAAAATTAAACAATTGTATTTGACAGTTTCTAAGTAAGATTTCAGTTTTGCATTTTGAAATGCCACTTTGATTTTCATAAACGCAAAATGAGTTTGGGAAAAAAAAAAAGGAGGGGGGGCAGTTACCCCTATTTACCTTCGTATAAAGATCTAGTGGTGGAATACGGTTTGATTGCGAAATATATGCTGTTCCCAAGGGAACTGCTGCTTGAAAGGACTCACTAGCCATGATTAGACTGATCAGACGATCATTTGCTCTCAGCTTAAGCTACTATAAAGCCAAAGAAAGGCAATTGACTTGAAGGGCCTGCATTACAGCCACCTGGCAAGCTTCTCTTCCTTGGGTGAAAAGGACCAAAACAAAATTGTTATGGCCAGAAGTTGGACATGTTATGGCCAAACTACGACCAGTGTATTGCTCTTTGCTCAGAGCAGCACCCCGGCTGAATTCAAGGGCCGGATTCGCAAACGTGGTTGATATTGCCTCATGGTGTGCTCATGCCATGCCCATTTAAACCAGCACTGATTTCATCAGTTTGTGTTAGGGGCAAAACTCGCCTTAAACCGTGTGGCACAGCAAGTTCCTAATGACAACAACTGTATTTTTTGGTGCTAAACTGACGAAGGCGGCACTGGCCAAGGAAGGCTCAGGGGGCCATGCCCAGATCCCACCAGCCTGAGGTGTCCACCGTTGCTAGCTCCTGCCGGGGAAGGCCACCAGGTCACCCGTGCCTGCACTGCTCCCAGCACCTGGCACAGGGATGCTCCGGAGGCTGGCAGGACCTCTCTCCCTCGCTCGCCCCCAGCCCTCCCCACCAGGGCTGGGTCTGCTCTCTCCTCACAGCCGTGTTACAGCAGGTCAGGTCTTCAGCAGGCACAACCTGGGAATGCACCGTTGAGAGAAATACTCCAAATTATCTACACTTTTTTCATGTTCTCTTTTTTTTTTTTCTCCCTCTAAGTGCTCTTGGGGGATATTTGTGGAGGTTTTGGGTTTTTTTTTCCCGCAAAGTGAACCTGAAAGATTAATGCAAAGTCAAGCAATCTACTTTTACTTAAACAAAGTAGCTCACACATAAACGTTCACTCCCCACCTCTTGGGGAGTGAATATTTATATATCGAATTCTGCAGTAATAATTTAACTCCAGAATGCCTACCGCCCTCCAGAAATGCCAATGCTATGCTTCCTCTTTCAAGTAACGCAGTGTATTTGGGACTTTAAGAGAGTGAGTTTAGAACAACCCCAAAACTGGAGTGTTTAATCCCACAAGTAACTACACAGAGCCAGGCAGGAGTGTCTTCGGAGATCTGCGAGTGCCTGTGCTCTGCAGGATGAGGCTCAGGATCAGAAAGAGAAGAGCAAATCTCTGCATCACAGGCCCAGCTTCCCTCTCCCACTCTCAGGGCTGTCACCACGTAACCCCAACCCATGGACGTTCTCATCTTGCATGGCCACAGAGCTGTGTGCTGGCCTCTGGCTGTGGTAACTGTGCTACATACCAGGTACTTTCTCTCTCCAAAAGTCCAAAGTAAGTTTTCCTTTCCTTGACCTTTGGCCAACACTCGCTGTCCTACTATAAATAATTCCCCACCTTTGTTTAAACTGTTAAACTGAAGGTATTTATTGCTTGTCATCATATTCCCCAGGATTTTCTTCTCTCTGCTAAACATACTGGTGATCTGTAGCCACTCTTCGTAAGTCTTACCCTCCCATCTGTCCGTCCTTCCATCCGTCCCTCCTGACCTGACCCCACAGACAAGTAAGGCATTTTCAGCCAACCTACAGGAAAGATGAACTTGTCTCTGGAGAGGTGGAGAAGGCAGGGCATGGCGGCGGTGCAGAGGGCAGGCTTGTCATGCACAGCTTACAAAGCCCACCAGATCATCACCATTTTCACTTGATGAGTTGCGACTGATCCCATCTAACCCTGCTCCCAAACAAGGCTATTATACCCAAGCTGCAGGACAGTCAAATTGCATTATCCCTTCTGCAAAACACATGGAGGAAACAAAATATTGGAGGATACTCCAGTGACAGCTAATGACATTACTGAAATTACTATAAATATCATCTTTAATCTAATCAAAAACAGTATATCAAAGGCATTAAAGCTGCAGATGCTTACTGTGCCAGGGGGGAACCAAATGAAGCCTTACAGATGTGTCATACTGTGAAGTTATATTTGCATAATAGAAAATGAATGCTGGTTGTATCTCGGATTTCTGCTGGTTTTTTAAACCGGGGTGATGTGGACGCTACATTTAGTGAAGATCTCTTTAGGTAGCCCAAGGTTCAGGCAGACAAACAAAAATACAAATCAGCTGCAGGCCTGACAAAGAAATTCCCAATGAACGGTCACTTTATCCCTTGCTAATTATTACCTGGTCTACTCTGTCGTGTATTTAATTAGCATCATTTCTCTTGAAAGTACATTTTGCTGAACTGATGATGACTGTGGGGTAAGAACCAACAAAGTAACATCAATCAGTTAATTAACTGGTTAACACATTTCCTTCCTTCTTAATTTCTGCTTTTGATTTTCATTTAGTTGTTTTTAGGGTCTGAATTTTCAGGATGTTTGTTTCTGGGCAACCAGAGGTAGGGATGGGTGAGAGGGGCTCTACCATAATGATTTTATTTTGCTGTTGCAGGAAGAGGATGCTTTTGTGCCCTTGCGGGGTCTCTAGCACCACAGTGAACACTTCTGGGAAATAAACTAACAGGTGTACGTTTATTAAACACAGGCACAATCCTGCTTACTGCTGGAGAAATGAACAGAGACAGCACACCTCCCACCGCTGGGCTCAGGTTTCCTCCCTGGTGCACACAAGAGCAGGAGATGCTCCCAGACTTTGGCACAGTGCTGCTTCCTGAGCTGGAATATTTCCAAAATGGCAGAGCTACAACAGCTTCGGGCTTCTGCAAGCATGAACCAAGCCACACCGACCAACCTGGTGATGCCTTTCTTCCCTCACAGTGTGTTCTCCCACATCAGCCAAGAGCACTGGGTTGCTGGGACTATGGGAATCTCATTAAAACAGGGACAGTCTAATAATGTTTTCATTTGACCTCATTCCAGCAGAAGGTACACAGCTAAGAGAGCCGGTGGGTTTTTCTGTTTTGCTTTAGGTTGTTGTCTGTTCCTCTATTTGGTCACCCCGCTCAGCAATGACTCCCTCTGTAGACCACTTCAACCTCAACCGTGTCCTTGCCCGAGCTGTTCTCGTCTCCCAGGAGCCCTACCTCCAGCTGCCCTGGCTTTGGTCACACTCCACCTTCCCTCTTTGGTGGCATGAGAGTAGCACTAGTTTCTGGTAAAGCAGTCCAGTTCTGTGTTACATATGGGTGATGTTGGTGTAGAGGATCAGCCAAGTGCAGCCCAGCCACCTCATGCAGTTGGGCTACATGGAAGGAGGTGTGGGTTCAGCAGCAACATGTCTCGTCTCCCTCCACTCTGCTCTTTGGTAGGAGATTTTGGGGTCATCCTAAATGGTGGCAATATCTGTTATCAGAGCAGAAAAGGGTGATACAGTCCTGGTAGCTCAGCATGAGCGTTGTGGAGATCCGTGGTCACCCCAGTAGGAACATTGCAGTGAGCAGGACAGCAGAGCCCTGTCTTCATCGGGTCGCTGAGGATGGATTTCCATGGACTGCACACTGGATTTTACATGGCACAAGGCCCACATGTGGTCTCTACTGGAAAAAATGGATTTTTCCCTAAAAGATTATGTGCCTGAATTTATTTATGCAGCAATTTGCATGAGGATATTAATTTTAAAATTAGTCCCCCAAAAGCACCAGGAAAAGAAAGCGGCTGACTGGAAAAAGGATTTCTGTTCAGCCTTAATTTAAAGTGGAAAATAATGTTTGTACTACCGCATGCCAAATTTATTAGAAAGACTTGAGATTATAATATAGAGCAGGTTAATGGCAGTTTTGTAACCTAATCCGCTGTTGAATTCTGATTTTAGCAACCATCTTTTCTGCTTTGGCTTAGAAGGTCTTTGTGTTTCCGTAAACTCCGTCAGATCCAGAGTTCAGAGTTGAAAGCTCGGTGATTTAAACTTGCCATGCTGATTTAAACTTGCCATGCTGCTCAGTGCTAAGGCCTAAGAGCGGTGAGTAACCGCAGTGCGGAGTCTGTCATGCACCAGGGTTTCCCCAGCTCCCCGCGCTGGTGACCAAACCCATCCCAGGGGTTCGCACCCTGGACCTGCAGGCTGCTGCCCAGGGGCTGCCACAGGCTTCTGGCTCTTTTGCAAAGGCACTAGACAGGGGCACCTGCACGCCCGCCCTTGGGTAACTCCCTGGAGCCAGGACACACCAGCAATTTTACTTGTAAACATAGCTCATTTTCTCCACCTTCAGTAGACAAGCATGTCAAAAGGCAAGCCCTAGAATCGCAGGCCACATCGCGTGGTGCTGCTGGGCATCCCCTTCTCCTGCAGGGCACGGGCTGCGGGCAGCCAGATTCCTCTCACTGCCCGTTTTCTCAGAGAGGACGGCAAGCAGAGAAGGAGATCTCCTGGTGTGGGCCCTGGAGGGACCCCCAGTACTTGAACTCAACCCAGCAGCATGGCCCGCGGGCTGGTTCTCCAGCATGCTTTAAAGGGGTGCTGAGCGCATCGTGCTCCGTTAGGAGCGGATCTGAGGTGCAGAAGCACCACACCGTGCTGGGTTTTTCCAGCTGCTTGAAAGGACATGAGTTGGCTGTGCCTCTTAAAAGGTGTCTTTAACTCAGCTCAGCTGAAAATGTTGACAGACACAGCATGGATTTAGTACTTTGACACTTGTGGGGAAAGACTAGGGAAGGAGGAAGGGGATGTCCGACAGTTTAGAAGGGGAATATTTAAGAAAGATCTGTGCAGAAGGAAGAAGCAGTCGGCAACTCGTGCGCCTAACCTACAAATGTCAGCTTTACAGAGTGAGTCAGTCTAAAAATAACCTCCAATTGTCTCCCAGCTACTCCAGCAGCACAGCAAAAGCGTAAGTGGTTGAGAAAATCACCAGAGGGGGGAAGAAGGATTCTCTGTCTGGCTTCTTTTTTCAAAAAAAGCCTATGCTTTTAGAAATTTCTGATTAAAAAATGAAGCAAATACCAGGCTCTCAGAAGGCTATATACAAGTTAATCTTGTTTAATTGTATTCACTCTATTTATTTTACTTCTGAAAGGCAACATAGTCGGAATTCCAGATATTCCCTGGAACGCTCTGAATGTAAAACATGGGTTTCCTTGCAGAATTGCATGAGAATATACCCCATCATCCAGACTAGACTCCCTTTCTAGACTCAATATTTTAAATGACAGTATTGAATATCTCTCACTGTAATTTGCATGCTTTCTTTTTTAGCAGTCTCCCTGCTCGTTTATGCCCTATGAACTATTCCTTTCTCTTTTCGGTGATCATTAAAACACAGTCTGTCTGTGGCAGCATGAAATTAATCCATGATAATATTTCAGAATCATTTTTAATGCATGATCCAGAAATCTGTGTATGATTTCTTCCCCTCCCCGCCTCTGTTTGAAGCCATTGCTCTACAACAGGTGCATGCTGGCTTCAGATGCAGTAAGAGCCAGAACAATGCCATCGCTGTTCCGTCCCTGTGCGCTACCGTTTGGTTGGCAAACCAACCAACCCAAAAGGAAAGACCTGACATGTGTGACATTGTAAACAAACAAGCAAAAATGCTTTTGAAAGACAGGAAAACTAAATACCTCTTCAATGATATATAGGACTGTTGCTTACCTGCAAATATTCCTGAGGTGGAATGTGCTGCTGGAGATTGGAGGGACTATTTCTCCTCTTAATGCCATATAATGCTCTGGTTTAGGATCTCCCTCCCAGCTGGGAATGGTTGTGCCATGGGGTCCCTCCACTGTGGAATGCGGATTTTCCAGAAGCTGAGGTTTTAAACAGTTAAGCCTGTAAAGTACCATTTTTGGAGTTAAAACATTCCTCATCCACTTTGTTATATTCGCCTTTTCTACTCTGTGAGTAGAAAAAACCCCAGTGGCATTCCTGACATATGCAGACTCCCAGTGTCTTATGGATCCAATGGTACATGTGTTGCCATAGCAAGAATAGCGCAAAAAGGGTCAAGCTTGCTACCAGTGATACTGCTGCTCTGGAAAGATCAGCCCCAAGGCTACGCGGCGGCATGTGAAGAGAGAGGCAAGGTAGCAAGAGGGGAGATGCTGCGCTGAAAGTACCCTGTGCCCAGGGTGGGATGATGGCAGGGGCTGGTGCCCCTCTAGGGCCAGTTCCTCAGCTGGTGTGGAGTCACAGGCACTGCTTCATGATGGGTTTGCACCAGTGGTGAGATTGGTCCCTCTCCTCCTAACAGCACCTGGGCAGGTCAGGTGAGCAGGACGTATATGACAGTGTCACACAAGTGACTCTTCCTCATGGGGAGACAGCATTAGGTACCTTCACACACGTACCCTTAGCTGGGCTGTACCGGACTGTAACGCCCCACGGTAGGGTGATGAATGCACCAGAGCCTGGGAATGCGAGGACAGCGCAGAGCTGGTGGCAGTAAATCACACATATGGGCACACTGGAAAGAAGCGGCACAGAGCACTGTTAAGCTGTTAATCGATTATGTGAACTTCCCCAGACTCACTGGAATCAGCCCCAGAGATGGAACCACACCGTGGAAATACAGCTAGACTTGGGCAGACCACCAGGTCTGGGCTTCAATCGTTCAGCGTTTCACTGTTGCAGGAGCTCCATATGTGGCTCAAACATGCCAGATGGCCTAAAACACACACTGTCCTGAACACTCCAACACTTCTCCCACCCTGCAAAGCCACCAGCCACCAGGCACGTAGTAAACACAGAACTGAATCCCCTTGGATGTGAGCTAGCAATGGCAAAATTGAGTGCTCGGTTCAAGAGATCAGTTCTCCAGTTTGTGTGGCAAATTGCTTTGTTTTACTCACTGATGCCCACTTCCCCAGTTCATTTAAATAACACCTCTCTGGGAGGGCTGATGGTAGGAGGCTTTGGTGACCGAGAGCCAGAGCTGTTTATATTTACATCATTGGTCTGAATCCAACAGAGACTGATAGTGAAAGAAAATATTAGCCATCTGCCCAATGCCTGATAGCCTTGCTAGCAATAAAACCAAGAGTGAATTAGGTATGGAGGTTGTCTGAATCTCCCTTGCTAGGGCTGGCCTTCCAGCTTGGAGAGGGGCTTTCTGGATGAAGCGGAGCCATCGGTCCTTTTGCCACCCTTACCACCTGCTGTCAGGCCGGCAGGCAGCTCCGGCAGCCTCCACTCCACTTTTATAAACACTGACTTGTTAAAAATACTGAAGGAAAAGTATTGAAGAAGGAAAAAAATGGCTGCGTATAAGCCATGGCCCTTTCTGGTGATGTATCGCACTGTTTATGAACTAGCAGATGCCACACAATGTCCAGTATTTATGGCAGCGCTCCCAAAGGCGCAGTTGGAAGGTAGACCTTGCCCGTTACTACATTACTGCAATGTTCTTCCTTACCAAAACTGAATTCTCTATTTTAATATTTCCCACTTGCAATTGCATTTTACCACATACTAAAATGCCTCAGCTGTAAAGATAATAGTCCATAGCCTTAGACCTGGGGTGTAGGTCGTTCCCATACTCGACTGTCATCACGGCCAGCGGATGCACAGGAGGTGGAAGGCGGCTGCCTACGGTTTTGCTTCCCCTTGGCAGCTGCAGCTACAGCGCAGGGACTGCCTTATCATGCCTTATCTCTTCTCTGCCTAGCAGACTGCCTTCGAAACTGCCACTGGTAATGAGAGACTAGTGGGGCCACGTCTCACTAGTTAAAGCCTCTCTTCTTGGTTTGACTAAGTAGATAAAATACCTTAAACCTGATTCAGAGGGTGGGCACGCCTGAGACTAGATGGTGCTCTGCACCCTCTGGAAGCTGTTGGGCTTGTAGCAGAACCCAGCAGCAGGAATGGGTAAGGAGAAGATGATGTTCTCACGCCCGGCTGGACAGCATGGCCCGTCTCCCCTGGCTGGGCCAGAGACCGCGCTGCTCCCCAGGGAAGCAAGGGGAAAGGCAGTATGCCACGCTGTGGCCTGGGGGCTTGGTCCCCTTTCTCCTCTGCTGTCCAGGCAGAGACCCCCAGCCCGCGTCTGCGTGCTAGGGGGGGACCAGTGGGCGACCCAGCCCTTCGCAACCTGCCGAGTAACGTGGGCTGCAAAACCGATTGCTCCTGGTGAGAACTGGGTTCCCCCCCTGGCGCCGAGCGCAGTGAGCAGCACCGCGCTTTGTGAGCAAGGCGTTTCAGCTGCGCGCAGTTGTTGGTGGCAACGTGTTTGTCTCTGCTCGGCTGGGCTGGTGCGTTTCGGTAATAATATCCCCTGCTTCTCACACAGGGATCCTGTGGCAAAACGTTTGCACCGCCTTGCTTTGATTGTGTGCCTCAGCCAGAACGGCCCCCACCACACGTAGTGGACTCGCATCGTACCGGCTACACTTTATCATGTAAGGCAGTAATAAATGTGTGGAGAAGTACCGTGCCTCAGGACAATTCGAGCACCGTGCAAAGGTCACTCTCCTCAGACCCTAATTGCTCAGCAAAAGTGACATTTAAATTGCATATCATTAAAATCATAACAAATTTATTTACCTCCTCCCTTATTTGGATCGTTTTTGCATACATTAAACATTTGATATATTGCATGCTATTGACGTCGGAATGCGTTTGCATCGTAAAATCATGTCTTGTGGAATCACGATGATAGCGGGTGCCAGGCTCCAAATGTTACTCATGCACTGGCTGCCCTAGTAAGAGCTGTCACAAAATCCCAACAGCCAGAGACAGCCAAAAATCTCCGAGCTTTGTAGCAAGACGGCGTGTTTTAAGACTAGCACACAATACTGCAAACATAGTGGAGTAAATCTATAGTGAACCCGTCTGGCCAGTGAAAAGAAAGCTGCAGCAAGAAACTTCTATACAAGCATGTGTATGTGCATCTCTGACTCAGTTCTTAAGCATTTCTTCAGTGCTAGCATTTGACATACATATGTATGCAAGTGTATAGCTATCACAGAATGGTAGGGGTTGGAAGGGACCTCTGTGGGTCATTTCTTTCTGTCTTAGAAGACAGCATTCAAGCCAATATATTTTAGGAACTGGATACACTGCTCATCTAACATGTCTGATAGGTGTTTTCTCTCTCGCTTGCCATTAGACTTCAAACACTGCCTTTAAGCTTCACCAGCCTGAAAACCACATTTGTCATGAGAGCTGTTATCATAGCACCTCTATGTTCCTGCTTGCTAGAATATGATTAGCTGAGGGCAAACAAGCTAAAAGCAAATAAGACAGAATGCTCAAATGAGATAGAACTATTTCAGGTAGCCTCAGTATTCTCTGCTTCACTTCTGTGTATTAATTTCCATTGTTCATAGATTTGTTTACTTACCTTTTTAACGTACGCTGGGACACTTGGAGTTGTGTACCATGTCAGAGAAAAAAGGTTTTGTGACTATAACCATGACAGCCTGACCTCAGTGCCGGCGGCTGAAGGAGATCTAGCTTGCCTTCTCAGCTGAAGATGAAATACGTCTAACTAGGTATTTCTCCATGTGTTTAGCTTCCTTCTTCTACATAGAGATTGTGGAGGACCGAGGAGTCATATGCTCTCCTAAAGCATGCAGAAAATGTTTATTTGCTGCTTTACAAGGCCTGAACCAAAGCCTACTGGACTCTTTCCAGTCCATTGAATTTTGGGTTTGCTTTGTTTGTTTTTTGTTGTTTTTTTTTTTTTTTAAAGCTGGGAGAATGTTTTTGGCAAATAACAAATCTGTCCAAAAATGCAGTTTTGAAGAAGCAACTTGCAGAATCAAGTCCAACTTGGTAAACAGATTTAGCTGGGAAAGAAATAGAAAACATTCATAAGAACATAACTGAGACTTTCCGTGTTTTTCTTTGGAAATGGTGTATTTGTTCCACGTGTGACATTACTTAAAGGCTGCAAAAAGGGGTCTAGGCTGGTTAGACCCTGTACTCAGATCTCTTCTTTCCTTTGTTTTTTCAGACAGGCCACTGAACCGATGTGTTCTATAGGAGTTTCTTACTGTTTTCCATCCCATCTTCTCTGTTCGTATCACCTTTGCTTGTTTCTTGCTGCCTGTCTTCATAATTTCCAGTGCTCCTCCCCTGCACGGATTCAGCTGAACAGATTCTAAACTACGAATCTCCAAATTCATTGCAAGCAAAAGATGACACCGTTAGCCAGCAGCAACCTCTTACATTATAGCTTATGCAAAATATGGCAAACACTGTCAACTCGCTGTGCTTTCCCATATTGACGTCAAAACACCGGGTAAAGAAGACTAGAGGTAAAATCTGCGACCTGTGCGAGCTTTGCCGATGGGTCAAGGTATTATTTCCTCTTTCCCACATAGAGGGCCAAAATGGACTAGAGACTCTCATCCAGAACAGACCCTTCAAAGTGTAACCCTTCAACCATTCAATGCTGCTGACAGCTAAACCTACAGGATGGCGTCCCGCGCCTCCGACAGGCAGGATTCCTTCTGATCAAAGCAAGGCAAGCCAGCGAGGGTTGTGTTTTCCTTTGCTGTGCTGGCCTGTTGCTGATCCTGGCAGATGTGTGAAGAACATTCCAGCCCAAGAGCAGGATCGGACCCCAAGTTCTTGGTTTTCCTGGAGACCCCGTTCTGAGGGCCCCAGTCCAGCACCCAGATGAGCCTTGCAGGGGGCCGGATGGAGGGGCGGGGGAGGCAGCTTCTGCAGGCGGGAAGGCTGTGATGCAGACAGGCATCCTTCTCCCAATCCAGCTGTCACACTCCTGGAACGACCTCTTGGTGCTCCAGCTTGCTGCTCCAGCGCTGCACGGGAGATGGGAGCGCAGGAGCGGCTCCCCGTGGGGCAGCTTGGCTTGCGCTTCAAACCAGGAGCAAGCTCTGGAGCTGGCTGCCCTGCTGGCTTTGATTGACTGCAGCTGGCTTCGCTTCTGCTTGTTTGCTCTCTGCTAGGTCGCTTCTGGGAAGGCTGTCGGTCTGACCTGTCTGCCTCCTTCCCCATGCTGAGCTCCTCCTCAGCGGCCTTGTTTCCTCCCTGCGAGCGTAACGGAGGCAGCCTGAAATCGCGCTGCCCTTTGGGTTTCCAAGTGGCTTTCCACCTATTTAATCTATCATTGAAACTTAACGTGGGGACTTCCTTTCAGAAAAAAAAAAAATAATCAAGGAATGGAGTGTTCCTCTCCTTTTATGTTGTCTGATTTTTAGCAACTATGCCCAGATACTTGTTTGACAGCTACAAGTCAGGAACTCAATCAAATGCTCGTACCAACCACGTATAGGAGTTTCCCTGGGACACCACACTCTCTTTCTTTCCTTTTTTTTCTTCTGCACAGCAGGAGGGAGTGGCATAATAGTGGATATTGGAAATGAACTCTTGAGCAGTGGAAGGGCCATCATTAGTGCTGACAAAAGCAGCTTTTGAGGCTGAGCCAAGAT
>Ga0181612_144287_pt1 | contig 12522 bp, 13 predicted proteins | sample HoacroProtozoa21_FD_119630 | JGI IMG/M metagenome (GOLD analysis project Ga0181612, IMG submission 119630) | Hoatzin crop microbial communities from Cojedes, Venezuel. Combined Assembly of Gp0051906, Gp0051904, Gp0051908 | reverse complement strand
GGCCCCCGGCCCCGGGGCGGGCGGCGGGCGGGCCCCGGCCCCGGGCGGGCCTGGCCTCCCCGGCGGGCCCCGGGGCCTCTGCCCCCGGCCGGAGCCCGCGAGGGGCCCCCGCAGCCGTGAGGGCGGAGGGCGGTTTTGTCCCCGGGCCGAGCCGGAGGACCCCGATAGCGAGGGCTGCACAGGGCAAAGCGGGCGCTGCCCCGGGCTCGTCCCTGACAGAAAACAGGCCGGAAAACGGGACAGAAAAGTGCTTTTAAGCGCTTCATAGGGCATCTCACCAATTCTGCCGTGCCCAGCAGCCTACCTGGCATCTCAGCGAAGCCCTGCGGCGTGCGGCTGCAGGTGAACAGGGATGGACGAGTCCAGCCTCCGCAGGTCACCCACAAGACACCCAGACGCTGTTCTGCTCCAGAAAGCAACGACGTTTGGTTTGTTTCTCATGAAGAACCAAACCCGCACGTTTCTGTTTGAACTCTTCACAAAGGAAAGGCTCAGCTGTGAACAGTGAAAAGGACGTTATGTTTCAACACAAAAACGACTCTATACGCAACAAAAGGACCGCAGTGTGCCTCTCTCTTTATTCTTTATTTTACAGTTCACAATTAGAAACCTACTGATAAATTACACGTTCACCCTGCCGTCTGGGGTGTTTAAACGCCTCGGAGTGGTGCAGCCAACCCCATGCCATCGCAGGAAGGTGGCTCAAGCTCCCACCAGGTTACGCAAGGCAGAGCGGGCAAGCAGCCCGCGCCAAACCCCTCCGCAGGCCCTGCTTCACCTGGGAAGCTAGCGGGCAGCAGGAATTATCCCCTAAAAACACATCTGAAATGGAAAAATAGACTGGGTATCATTTCAAGGTTATTTTTTAGACTTGCAAATGCTACAAACGTTTTTTTGGGGAAAAAAACCCAAACTTCCAGGGCTGCGGGTCAGCCGGGCAGTATCTGCAGGGAGCAGCCGCCCAGACCGGCCCTTTCTCAGGGCCTCACATCTTGAGCCATTCTCTCCAAAGCCTCCTTTCACAGCGGTAAGTTAGGTCTGTCCCCAGCCATGCATTTCAACATCTGCTTAACTTTGTACACAGCTGCAGCCACCAATTCAGATGTTTCACCAGTGCTACCCACATCCCTGCTCATTTGCTTTTCTGCTCAGAAGTCTCCAATTTCTCAAACCTTTTTTTTTTTTTTTGGCCTCCTGGTTCAACCACCTTCTCTTAAAAAGATGGCACACGCTGCACAGGGCATCTGCTGAATTTCAACAAGCTCCTGCAAAAGAAACCCTATGGAAAACACCAGGAGTTTTCATGTCAAGTCTAACTTTATAACACACGGGCGTTATAAAAAAAGCACAGTAGTGCTTGAACCTTCCTTGGCCAAGTGCCCCCGAATTGAGGATCGTGGTGGAGACTGAAGAGCTCCTCCAGCTGGCGCAGACTCTCTGCTGCAGTGAGGGCCGCTGGCTGCGTGCAGACCTGGACTGGCCGCTCCTTGCGGGACATGATCTAACCCAGTGCCGCGGGTGAAACCCAGCTCTGTGCCAAAAACCCACACAAAGCCACCGCCTCGGCACGGGGTAGGAGGGCAGCGCACTACAGTGGGGCGAGACTGCACCACGGGCCATGAATTTCACTCGCAAATTAAAAGACCAAATCCAGAGATGAGGCTACGCGTACCTGCCCGTAGATACTGGTGACAGACGAGTAATGGACAGAACACACCATGAGCATGTATTTGTAAAGAGAGAAAAAAAAAGCAGGGCAAATTGCCTTTGTTTCACTATTATGAAGGAATGTTTTACTGTTTTTTTTTCCTTGTATCCTTCTACAGTTGCTCACCTTTGGCACAAGGAATTCTATGTATCACAAGATTTAATTAATAATAATACTTCATATCAACACTCAGCACTTACATAGCGCTTCTCATATTCAAAGTGCTTTACAAAAGTTTGTGAGTCCTCACAACACCCCTGTGAGGTAGGTAAGTATTATTATCCCCATTTTACAGATGGGGAAACTGAGGCAGAGAGGTAAAGTGACTTGTCCAAGTCTTTATAGGGAGTGGAAACTCATGACGTAGTGGCCCTGTTCTGGTCTCCCTTACGGTGATGTAACACACACAAGCTCCCACAGAGCTATGCTGGTGTAAGCAAAACAATCCAACCCAAGTTTCTCTGGCTCCCAATCCTCCACTCCGATCAACGGACCATACCTGCTCCACCTAAACCAACGGTTCACCTTCCAAAACACCACAGAAAGTCCAGAGCGCAGCAGGAGCGATCGTAAGGCAACATTTACATTAACAGCTCCATAGCTCTGCAGCAGGTTGGACTACACACAGACGTGCTTCTGCCATGCCGCAAGAGTCTAAAGACAACTCAAGTGGTCTCCAGCTCTGCACCTGTCAGCTTTGAGGCTGATTCTCTTCTCCCTCAAGTTAGAATAAATCTAGAGCAAACAACGAGGCTGCCCCAGCGGAGAACTCGTATGAGATCCGAACCAGACCTTTTACCTGCTGCTTTGCAGGCACACGCCCCCACTAACACCTTTTCATTCTGGACAGCTTCGGCATGGTTCATTTCACTCCCTCTCTCCGAGTTTGTATCTCTGCATAAAAACAAACTTTCAACATTTCCAACTCATCAGCACCAGCATTGAAACAGCACCATACATCTTTCTAAGACCGATCAATATTTCCAGAAAAGTGTCCATGCATGCAAATATCACATACAAAAACATCAAGAGTGCTGGGAGATGATACCAAGCATAGAGGTGATCACAAGACAGCACACATTTAGTTTTTATTAAAAATACCAAACAACTCACTCTTACTGTAACTATGCCACTTAGATGATCGCTCTAACCTGCACAAGTACAGGTACTTTTCCTCCAACTATTCACCTACCTACCTAGAAAGAAAGAGAAATAGCAAGCGCACACATTTATACTTCCTCAAACTTGGCAGGCATGATTCGTGTGAATGGGAAGGGAAGGTCTGGGGAGGTGAGTGAGATCGTACACTGGGTTTAGGGCAGTGGAGTTTGAAAGAAGTAGAAGGTATCACATGCATCATTACCATCAGTAATCAATCTGATGAAAATAAACCCCCAAATTAGATGGATTCATGTATGACATCCACTGAAAATCTCAAACCCTAAGCACACTGAAGCTGGCAAACATCTTGTGCCACTTCACCTATGTCCAGCAAATAAGATCAAACCTTCAAAAGAAAGTAAAAGGAAGAATAAACCAGCCTGGAGACAACAATCTTCCACAAACCACTTCCCTGCATTATTTTCAAATACAGTTTACTCTTCAGCAGTTTCAGAAAGGAGTGGGGGAGAAAGAGACCCACTACTACTTTTTTTTCAAACTGGCTCAGCACCAGCAGCAGCTCAGTGAGAGGGAGAGAAAAATAATTCTTCAGATGTGATCCTTGGTACTTGATTAAAACGTTGCTTGCCAGCCGACGAAACCCTAAATTGCCAGAGGGTTCGAAGTGGAGTGGATACACGGTGCTGCTCACGCTCCTCTTCATTTGCTATGATATCTGCTCCGTGGGCCTCATCTGTATATCTGCAATCTAGGAGAGACCAACATAGGATTTTACTGGAGCACAGGAGTCCATTTTAAATCCTGCACTGGGCACGTCTGTGCTGCACAATTGCAGGGGCAAGCTCCACATGAAGAAAGATCCTGTGACTAGAAATGAGCCTGCTTAACTGAGATATTAGAAAGAAATAAAGGTGAATGTGACTGCTTTGCCTTTAGCAGAAGGGATAAAAGCACAAAGCTGTGCAGAAAAGAGTGCAAGCTGACACTGATTACAAACTCTCATGGTTCAAGTCTTTAGCCTGGTCCTGCTCACCGAGGGTCAAGCAGAAGCACTGCTCGATCAGCCACGGACAGGACTTTTTATCCTCTTAAGACAAGGCAGCCAGCTATCACTACTGATCCGGTGTCAAGACAGCCACGTCTTGCTCCAAAGGAGCAGAGTTCACACGAGGGGCTGCTAAACCTCTCGTGATCAAAGTCTGCTTTTGCAACAGGAGCTTTTATGTTACATATACTAGACTTTGACACTGCTCCTGCCTCCTCCTGGCTCCAGCTCAAAGCTGGTCACTTATTTCTCATTTCACAAGAGGGAAGTCCCTCTGGCGGCACAAGCACCCTTGGGGAGGTGCACAGCACTTGGCAGGATCAGGCCCAACACGTCATTTGGCAGCTGGTAGGATCCGACCCTGCTGCAAGGCTGTCAGCAAATCTCAGATGGCACCACCCAAAAAAAGGGCAAAACACCCCCACATCTCTCCCATTCCCCCCGCCTTGCGCAGTCCTTCTCCAGGGTCAGAGCAGCCTTTGCTCCATCTGCAGGGCTGGGAGCACCCCAAGCAGCGCAATCCCATAGCTGCCATAAGGGACGTGTAAACAAACGTGATCTCTGCTAATCCCAGCCCAGGCTCTGCTAAGCTCAGAGCTGATCCAGCGGCTGCAACGCTGGTTAGCAAACGTCAGGGCAGCAGTTACCCTCTCCACCTTCAGCCACCCACCGCAGAGCCCTCCAACCCAACCCCAGCCTACCTGTACGTGAGGTGGGGCACTGAGGACATATATGACAGCGTTAGCCATATCTTCAGCTTTGAGACACTGGAAAGAGAGGAAAGAGATTCTCAGTCAAAGGGCACCTCAGGAAGTTAACCACAAGATCACTCCTTTCCTAACTGTCAATAATGAATTTCGACAGTGTCACTGGGGCATGTCAAAAAGATGCAAGCAAGCAGGAAAAAGTAATCCATTAAAAATTAACAACGGATGTGTCTGGTGCTGATAATTCTCCATTTGCTGTGAATAATCTTCCTACTGGCAGAGTCATTCTGCCAGGTCAGGCATTGCCATCCTTACCAAAAATTGCCAGAGAAGCACAAGAAAGCCCATGTTAGCCACCTGCAAGACAACGTGCTCTCCCATCTTGTGCAGGCACGTTTGCTTATCATATTGTCTCTTCAATAAAGAGGTCACAGCCTGCAGAATGTCAGAGCTGACTAGTATTTATATCAAGGAACACCAAAATAAGAGGAAAAATATAGGGATTCGGAAACTGAACCTGAATGAAAATCTGCATAGTGTGTAAGTACCAGTGCAAAATCTGAGGTTTCAGTGCTGAGACTTTGAAGATGCTGATTACACCCTGGAAAGCACTGGGCACTCTGCAGAACAAGTTCCTTGTGCTATTAGCCAGGAGAGAGACTGTTAAACCATAATCAGAGCCACTTCCCTCTGTTTACATTTCTCCATGTCCTACCCGAATGCTCTCATAGGTTGCAGCAGCTCTCTCCGGGTCATTATCATGAAGTTTAAAAGCAAATCCCGTTTCCACCAGTCCTGGAGATATACACTGGAAAAAAGCAGAGCACATCCTAATAGGATTTGTAATTCCCCTTCAGTAAAAAAAAAAAAAAAAAAAAAAAAAAAAAAGAGAGAAAACTTTTTAGCACTGAAAAAGCAAAAAACCAAACCCACACAGCTCCTTTTCTATTGTTCTCCTTCCCCACCCTTTTTCTAGGGCAATAGTTTAAGAGAGCAGACTTTGCCTTAACGATTGTTGTGGCAGGTACCCCTGGGGAACCGCTGACGGGTACTTCCCTCTTTATGCCTCAAAGGGACAGAGAAGCAGAGAAAATTACAGAAAAACTTGCAATGCCAATTAACTTCTGGACACATCACTCCTGAGATGCAAGTTCTGAAGGAGAGCAAAGAGCCCAGCTGAGTGCCTGCCTCTGCTGTCACGAGCCCCGCTCGCTCCCCGACAAGCAACTGCCCATATTGTGCTCCCCTAAAGTTTATTATCTGACACAGCTAATTGCTGCTGTACCTTCTCCTCCCCCCAGTCTCTCTCCACCTGGGGAAACAGAGGCATGGAGCCCTCTCGGTGGCCAGGGACAGTTGGCCACAGGACTTGAACATTCCCAGTGTGCTGAGCACTATATCTGCACTTCCTTGCCTGTTTTCCAAAGGGAAAACCTCTGCCCCATAAAGCCTGCCAGCTCTCTACCACCCACAAAAGCAGGAGAGAGGAAGAGAGCCCACAGTACTCACTGTCGCTCGTATATGGGTCTTTGCTTCTCTGAGTTCTTGCCTCAGCCCCTCCGTGAGGGCTGTAACTGCATACTTGGTGGCACTGTAAAAATGCACCACCGACTGTGGCACAACACTGTGGCCGTTCATGCTGAGGAGAGAGCAGAAAGGAAAGTGCTGAGAGGTGAGAGGCAAGCCGAGTCCCAAGAAAGAACCAACAGGATACTCAAACCACTGCAACGAACACAGAAAGAGACACTGACACGATGGCTATGCGAGGAATTCCCCTCTCCTGTGGGAAACGCACACCAGAGGCTCTTCTTGACACGGTTTTCTGGAGCTGGTCAAGACGTTTCAGTCTTCAGCCTTGCACCATCACAAGCGGTTGGCATTATCCTTTTCTCCCTGGTTCAGTCTTTGTTGTATTTAGACCAGCAGAGGTTAAACAACAGTGGTTTGAAAAATCAACCATCGCAATCCTTGGAAAACTCCTCTTCAGGCACCATCAGCCCTCTCCAAGCTCAGAGATCCACTGCCTAAATCCTCTCTACGAGGCAGGGAGGAGGAAGCCCGTGTGGCCGATCCCACATTCCCCCCTTGCGTACCTGTTAATGTTAATAATATGCCCATCATCGATGTTTCTCTCTTTCATGGACTGGTAGGCCTCTCGGGTGCAGATGCTCACAGCCATCACATTGACCTGAGGGATGACAAAAGAAGAAGAAACTCAGACCAGCAGCCCTGCCTGGCACCCTTGGACTTGCCCCCCGCACGCCCGAAGCCGTGGATGCAGGTTCCAGTCCCCACCCCACGGCAATTCCTGCAAATGCCAACAGAGGGAAATGCACATACGCACACCGCACGCCTTGCACACCCCGCGTCACGCCGCAGCAGCAAGCGGTTTGGGCAGGGCAGGCACAGATCCCCCGTTCTGCGAGACAGCCTTGGCCTCTGCCAGAAATAAACGGACTTCACGGTTTTAGGGGCAAGAGTGAGGGTAGAGTGCAAAGTCAGGGAGAGCAAACCCATCTCCCCACAGTCAGCACTCGGTCCAGGAGACAAAGTTGTTTGTTTTGTACAGCACTGAGCACACTGGTGTTTGGGCAGCTGATGGGACACTAACAGCAGGTAATTAGGTCAGCTAGTTAATGAGGAAATCCCCAGATATTGCCTGTCAGAGAGCCAGACGCTCAGAGGCACTGCAAACAGGTCAAAGAGCGTCCCGTGCACAAATGAAGCCAAAGATCACATTATGCCATGGGGAGGGCCAGGATGGGCAAGTAACCTTGCAGATACGAAAGCCACCAATCTGTCACACTGTCCACTGATATTTTCCCTCAGCCCTAACTGGATAAGCCAAGGAAGAAAGGACACAGCAACTTATCCGGTCCTTTTAGCACAGGATCCAGAGCTTTCCAGGCTCTTGCTCTTTGGACCAGCACTGCCCAGCACCACTGCGGCTCAGATAACCCCAGCCGTATCACCCCTGCAATGTCCCACCGCTAACATGCAGATGCCTTGAGCATTTGCTGACCATAGAACACAGAGTTAAAGTTTCCAGGAAGATGGAGATACGGAAATTCCCACAGCTGGGATACAAAGCACCCAGAGGTGTGTGCACGACTGATGAGCAAGCCACCGCAGCAGCAGTGCTGACTTCTCAAGCGTACAGCGGTCAGAAAAGGTAGCTGAAAGGTAGAAAGTATCTGCTGAAGCCCTGTAGAAAGGATGTAACCATTTCAAGGCAGGATGCACTGGCAGGCCCTACCTAATGGCATGTCACTTTGCTAACTAAATGAGCAGGCCAGGCAAGTCTAAAAACACTGCTGTGAACTAAACTTCCAGGAAGAACCAAATTTCTGATGTATCATAAGTCAGATGCAACTACAAATGGGAGGAGCAGCAGGAACAAGGACTTGTGGACAGTGAGTGAAGGATACCTGGGAGGGCTGGCTATCATCATTTGGAAGCTTATAAACAAGAATGGGGCAGGCTAACAAGCACTTGCTAGCACAAAAGGACATGCAAGAGAGGAACATTAGTTTGGAGACCAGCAAGGATGAGGCAGAAAGGGATGGATTTGAGAGATGCAATTACTGAGCAGCACACAAAGGACGAGTGGGGTCAGCTGAAGGATCTTCCAGTCACTGCTTCTGTCTCAGTCATTATTTCCTATTCATTAGTAGAGGCCATGCTTACGAATTCTTGTCTTGGCGATAGATAAATAGCGTGCTTATCTGATCTTGGAGTACCCAGGCAACACAACAAGTAGAGTCATCATCCTAATCCAAGTGCACTTTGGTTGAGCACAGTCACTGACCGATCTCTCAGTCATCACACCTGGAACTACAGAGATAAATCCCCTGGCACCAGGCTGAAGATTTACCTTGGCTGTGTGAGGAAGAAAGGCAGCAGACATGTCAGCAGAAGTGGCACTGTACAACCACCTCAGCGCTGGAGCAAAGTCCAGAGCAGGGCAACCGAAGGCTTTTGGATTTCACAGTAAGGTGGTCAAGGAAAGCAGGAGTAACCCACTCCAGTCTGATATACTAACCAAGTGAGCGGCCAGTCCTTTCAGATATGGATCTGGGCAACTGTTAGTATAAAAAGCCTTGGTGACAAACAACATTTCCGTTTTCCTCCCTGCTCCAGAATACCCTGAACCCACCCTGTCTTTGGTGCAGTTGCTCACTGCTCCACTCCATCTCTGTAGGCCACTAGAGGGTAACATCAGCCTGAAGCCTGAGCCCCAGCTCCAACGCTGTGACTCACAGCGAGCAATGCTTCCTTGCGTGGGTAGAGCTACAACGTTTTGACAACTACTGGCAAAGCAAGATACTAGTCAACAACCACATGGGAAAGTCCAGAGCCTGTACGATAAGACACCCTGGTACAACAAAACAACTGGCTGGAAGGCAGCTGAGCTGGGATTGCCTCGCTGCCTTTTGCCAATAGCACCCACAGGATTTTCAGACGAAATCCCACTTCAGGATGTGGAACAGGCACTCAGGAACCTAAAAACATGCCTGTAAAATGAGCAAGTCTTGGGGCTGCATCGCTTCAAGAAACAGTCTAAAGGTCATTGTTATAAATATCCACGCAAGACGTTTTTCAACCTTGTTCTTATTTTAAGAACAAAAGGTTCAAAGGTCCCTTAGCAAAGATGGCCAACATGTCTGCGCTCTGCCTTTGCACAGCGTGCTGCACCGGGCAGCAGGCCTGGGACTGCCGCGTGTCTGTGCTAATGCAACAGAAACAATGAAGGCACATTTTCTAGTAATTAATGAGTTCCAGTTGCCAGGTTGGAAGAGCATAAAAGATCCTGTTCCTGGAAGCACTGAGCACTTCACTTCCCAGAATCAGCCTTTTCTAAGGCATCAAAATTAGTATCCCAGCTCCTAAGCACATATAAAACGCAGGTTACAGAAAACATATCTCTGCACAGACAGTATTAAAAGCAAGAAGAACAGAGCCTCGCTGATCAATGAACAGTGCCAAGAAGAATCAAACCTGCTTAGTGTCTAGAGGAGTGAGAGGATGTGTGCTGCAGTCCTCTGTGCCCTGAACAGTGCAAATGGGAAGTTCAGCTTGGATTCCTGGCTGTAAAGGTCAGTAGGTAAAATGGTAAGAAGCTGTTCAAATCCCAGAGCTTGGAGTCAGTGTGTACACAGCACCCAGCCCCGGCTACTCCCGTGCGGATCGGGGACGGCTGGAGGACTTTGCTCCAGCCTCACGTCAAGCACAGCCTCACAAACAAGTAGAGAGAAAAGGTAGGGCAGCTGTGAACCGAACGATGACGGGCTCAGATCCTGCCTGCAGCGACACGCTGTCTCCCGCACACCCACAGAATTTGCTGGCTGGCAGCGCTGGGCTCTGTGCTGCTGTAAAGCGACGGAGAGGCGATTCCCAGGGTGAGACTCCTGCAGCCCAGGGAGATGCAGCTCCCCCTTGGGATCAAATACCAGACAACCAGGAACTGGAATGCTAAAAAAGGAGGAGGAACAAGTAAATGATAACATGATTTTGACGGTTAGATGCTAAACAAGAAATTTTATGGAATGCGTATACCAAGAGGGAAGCCTGGAAGGAGAGGGCCGCAAATCTCATAAAAAATGCATGGAAACAAACAAAAAAATCAATTTACCAAAAAAGAAAAAAACCCCACTTTTAATTTAAGGCCCTAATGCCTCCTAAATGGATAGATCAATAGCTGTTTAGAAACTTCTCCCGTTTTGCAGGCCAGAAGTACACCAAAACTCTCCAGCAGCATCTCTCAAACCGCGCTGCTCACTACCACCTTTCTCCAAGGGACCTTTGGAAGAAGCCTCCCTGCTCCCGCTCGGCTCTGCAAAGCCCAGTGGCCCGTGAAAGGCGCTGGCAACCTTCCCCCGGCCTGACCCTCCGAGAGCTTCGGAGCATGCAGGAGAAACGGGCCTGGCGAGCGTTTCCCTGGGGCTGGTGTGCGACAGCGGGGAGAGCTGTCAGCGCAGATCCCTCCCCAAACCCTCCCCAAACCCCAGCCACGGCACGCTTGGGGAGCGAGATTTCCAAGCAGGGAGGTCACAGCCACAGAACTGGGGACACAGAGCAAAACCCTGAGCTGTTTCTACACTTACCAACAGGCTAAAAAGCAAACCCCGGGCTTGTCAGGCTGCCTAGGCTGAGGTGGGTGAAGCATTTGGCTCCGGAGGGTCCCAGGGCGTCACCTTCACATTAAAGGTGCAAGTGTTATTCAGACAATTACACACAAGCTGAGAGCAAACCCACCAGCTGCTGGGAAGCTGGCGAGAGGAAAATAATCTGCTAGTATATGAAGGAGGCCTGGGTGTCTCGGTCTGTTCCAAGTGCTACGACAGCATTTTTGCCAAGCAGACGAGAGCAGATGTAGCCATACAGATCACCTCTGGGAATAAAAAAATTCCCCCAGCCTGGTTTCCTAACGCTGCACTTGCAGAGCCACCACCCTGCCTCTCCTCCCACCCCATCCATCACCCCGAAGCAGCTCCAAAGGGTGCACACAGCAGCACCCACAAGGAGGGGGACGCCATAGGCTCCCAAAAATTTGAGCCACTGTAAGTACCAACACAGGAGTGTCTCATGCAGGACAATCCCTGTTCCAAAATCTTGCTCCCTAAAAGTGGTGGAATGCGAGTCAAAGGGAGCACTCCCACCTGAGCAGCCAGGGAAGGGAGCACGGAGAGGGGAAGGGCCTTTGGCTGGCAAAAGCCACGTGTCTCCCCAGCCTGCCCACCTTACAAAGAACAAAAGGTCAGAAGAACAAAGAGAAACAAGTGTGAGGGACACGCAGCATCCACGGAGGCATCCACACAAGACGCAAGGACAGCGACCAGGACAAGGAGTAGGTGACCCGCAGGGCCAGGCTTGCAGCGAGACAACGCTGGGAAGTGCCCTGCTTTACACCAGCTCAGCCTTAGCGACACTTCACTTAATTTTCTTTAAAGACTCCATGGCAACCGAGGACAGGGAGATGCGGCTGTGCAGTGACCCAGGCTGAGGGGTGCACAAAAGCCTGGCTGGGCAGACAATGCTGAGCTTGCTTTGGCTGCAGTCACAGCAGCCAGCAGACCGGCCAAAATCCTAACAAGAACTTAATTAGCCGGGATACGGCAGCTCTTGCCCTGGCAGCAGGAGTCTGAGGCCTTGATGTACCTCTGTTTTGGTTTACACAGCCCCTGAAACTGCTGCTGGATGAACTGCCACCGGCTGCCACAGGAGCCAACAGATCCCAGCTCACTCCACTGTCGGATATAGTAGCCCGGAGCCGACAGCTTCGAGCACCTTTTCAAACAGACATGTCTTTTCCTTCACTAGGACAAGCTCTCACAGCTGCGGGAGGTGCTGCAGGGTTTCGTCAAAGCCATGAGTTCGACCCTTGTTCCTGTGAGGACGATGCTTTCATGCACAAAAGTATACAGTATAGGAGGGGAAAAATCACCTTCGGTAAAAGCTCCTGTTTCAGCATCTCACCAGCCAGAGCTTCAGGAAGCCCAGTACAAAAGGGCTGTTGCAAGGGCACGCAGACTGGCCCGAGGTTGCCAGTGCTGGGCACCAGAGAAAAGGGCCACCACATAACGACAAAAGATGGAGAAGTCCCAAAAAGATGCACAGCAGCACGCAGGGAGCAGCGCTGCTAGTAAACAGCATGGACTGTTTGCACAGACTCCCAGTTCGGCATATGAAATTGCCTCATTCATATCCAGCTCTAACCAGATTATGGGCAGAAAATTCAGCTAGAAAGACAAAAAGCATTACAGCTTTTTAAGCCAAAAAGAATCTGCCCATTTTACAACCCACTGCTACAACTAACAGGATTAGCTACAAAAGCCAGTGCTTGGCATTCAATTTCCTATTTTACTGAAGCAAAAAAAAAAAAAGTGAGGCTCATCATCCTTTGCAAAGTCATGGAGCTAAAGGAAAAAGTGCTGCTGAAG
>Ga0181612_119996_pt1 | contig 12522 bp, 7 predicted proteins | sample HoacroProtozoa21_FD_119630 | JGI IMG/M metagenome (GOLD analysis project Ga0181612, IMG submission 119630) | Hoatzin crop microbial communities from Cojedes, Venezuel. Combined Assembly of Gp0051906, Gp0051904, Gp0051908 | reverse complement strand
TTTGTCAGTATAAACACCCGGAAAAAACATAGTTCAGGAGACCAAATCTAAACCCCAGGCTAAGTTTGCTAGATACCTACTTCTCATACCTTGCAGCCAAAAGGTTTTTGGAAGATTTTTTGTAGAAGCATTTGTAAAGCTAGAATTATCGGTTTGCTGGTACCCTGGTTGTTAAGTGTGCCAAGTCACAACTTTTTAAACATTATAATCATTAAAGTAAATTTCATAAACCAAAAAATGGTTCTAAGCTTTCAGAGTTTTGACTGTAGTACATCTGTTAATGAGCCAACTATTAAACCAGGTCAGTGGTTGTAATTTTTCTGCCACAAAAGAAAAACAAGATACCTTCATCAGCTCCTCTTCTTTGACTTTAATTCTTCTTTTCAGTTCTGCCTGAGATGCAGTTTGCCTGCAGTCTTTTCATGAGATATATGACATGGCTAGGAATTACCATTTCCAGAGCAATCATATGGTATCGTCACTTATGTTTCCTTTCCAAATGTGACCACTTCAGTTAGGTGAATGTAGTGCCTCTGTGGGATGGGATTAAAGAGTTAAGAAATCCTGGGGAGAAAGGAGGACCCTCTCCGGGTGACACAACGGCAGTGGTGACCAGCAGGTGGGGAAATGCTTGTGCTGTGAAGGGACTATAGAAATCGCAATACGTGCCAAATCTGTCAAGACTAATTATTAGTATTAACAAGAAGTTATGCAATTATCATCAGATCACAGTGAAATAGTGACAGCAAATTTAACAAGATGTTTATGTAGTTAATCCTTTGGTTGATGTATGGTTTATAAAGTGCTACAATGGTAATGAAAATGTCATGCCTTCAGTGAGGCCACTTCAATGAAATAAAAACAAGTTGGTGCATGGGTAAAAATGAGGCTGTGGAATTTTGCAGTGCTGCACTCTGCACGGTGCTGTGTTCCTGCTAGACCAAAACAGGATCAAGGAGGTCTGAAGTGAGAGGTGCTGAAAGAAACAGGAAGCAGGGAGAAGATACAGCTTCAGCTGCATCTCAGGTAAAGCTGCCCAGAGGCAGCTGGGGCGGAGGTGCCTGTTACACTGAAAATTTGGTTTTGAAAGACAGCATCTGGGAGCTGCTGTCTTGGTTCTGTGGGTGAAGAAGGTCCCAGGTCAACTTTGGCAGACCAGACAAGATTGTGGAGCTGGCATGCTGAGTCACCAAACTGGTTTCCCAGGCCAAAATACGCCTCTGAGAAATCCCTGGTCAGGCTAGAAGGACAAACCAAGATTAGGTTTGTTCTAAGTGTTGTCATGTCTGTGTTTTCTTCTCTAGCTTTGCTTCATGCTCGTGATCCGACTCTTAAATAAATAATCCTTGACTTTATTCAATAAACTTTGTGCTTCATGTTTTTTCCTCCAGTATTTAAAGTCAAGTCAGGTGACTCATGAGTCAGGCTTTCCCGAGCCCCAGGGCACGTGATTCCCATACCACTTACCGGTAGGAAAGCTGCTTTGGGGCTCACTGCTACTATTTACACACAGTGTGAAACAACTCCCAACTGAAGACCACGCAGTGAGCTGTTGGAAGAACTTTTCCAGTTGTTGGGAGGCTGAAGCCCGCCTGGGCAAGGGCCATTGGGAGCTCCTACGTCAGCCACTTGAGCAGCCCTTTCTGGCCATGCTTAGCCAGTACGAAGAGCCTCCCCAAGCAGAGGGCAGGAACTGCAAGCTGCACCCGACAGCAGACAGTGGAAACGGACTCTCAAGGGTCTGTATCACAACCCTGCCCTAACAAGCAAAACTGCAGGTGACCTGGATATTGCAATGAACTATGTTGTAATTAACTGAGCAGCTGCATCTATTCTTCTAGCCTATTTTGGCTGCAAATTACCTCATGTGAATATGCATTAAAAAGGAGATCTGGATATGCAATGGACCAGGAGCAAAGGTGTGAGCAGCTCATGGTTCTCAGCCGAGCCAGGAACTCACAAGGCTGTTGTAATGCCATCAGGTGCTGTTCCTTATTTGTACCACAAGAGGCATTTCTATGGTCAGATGGTCCTTCAGGATCAGTAGGTCATAGATATCCAGCTGCCTGTGCAAGAATACTTTTCTTCACCATCCGATGTCACTGGGATCTAGAGAGCCTGGCAGGTTCTCGTCAAGTCTTCATTTATCAACTCTGTGGTTGCTTCTAAAACTCTAAAACCACTTTGGATGCAAACAGTTTGGTCACACCAAACTACATCCTCAGCCATAATCTATATGGTCATTGTGTGGTAACTGGCCAGGGGAAAAACCGGATCATACAATCATATATGGGAGTATTTCAAATCTCTGTGTAGTTATCCATAGCTACAAAGGAGACAGAAAATAGAGGTTTTTCTGTCATTCCTTTATAAGCCCTATATAAACAAGACCCTTTCGGCAGATTTATGCCTGGGATGGCTGCTTTCTGAAGAGCAGCAATAAAAGACACACAAAGATGTTACATCCCATATTTGAATAGTCTTTGTCTATTTCTATGTTTGGCCGTATTTTCTCCTACCTCTTAGTCTCGTCTCCAATCTGCTGCTCATCTCTGTTTCTTTGTCATAGTCAGACAGATGTTGCCCTGTGCTCTGCTTTTTTTTCCTTATGACTTCTTTGTGTAAGGACTTTCACTTCTGTCTCCAGCCTACCAGCCCAGGTAACTGGTAATTTATCTCTTCTTTTCACTTCTTGCTTCACTTAACCTACCTCATAGCCTCTTCCTGGCTAGCTTTTCAAAGGCTTAATCTGCTGGACGTTTCATCTGGTACTTCAGTTCCTTCCAGTTACCTTCTGTAGCCCGGGTCCTAGAGCCATGACCTGCTTCTGAAGGATTCAGCTGCCTGTGGTCCAAGACCTTGCTGTGATACAGCACAGCTGCAAAACCTTGGCTCGGACTTCTAAGATTGCTTGACTGTGAAAAAGTACAGAGACGAGAGTCATGCAAGATAAGAAAGGTAAAACCGCAGGCAGAGGAAGATTAGTAGCTCAGGCATTCAAGAAAAAAAGCACAGTGATACGAAGAGGTATAAAACAGCAGGAGAAGATGAGGAGCTGGATGTTGGTAGGTCAGTGGTATCAAGGACCAGCCTGCCCAGCCTGATGTGGTGGAGGCTGGTCCTGCTCCACCTGCCCGGCAGATCTGGCAGCAAAGGCTCAGCAGACATCTAACCGAGAGGCAAAAGGGTATTAATCCTTACTCTAGTCGCTCCTCAATCTTAGGTAGATACGGAATGCATTAGCCAGTACATAACCATTTTGTACTTTTGTGTATGGGCTGCTTGCTGAGTTTCTTTGTGAAAGTTGCCTGTAGATGGAGGTCTACACAACACATGTGTGTGTTTTTGTCTCACTTGTAAGATCTGCAAGGCAGTGCCATAAAACATGAGCTGTTGTTGTACAGCCAGTTTCTTGTAGCCTAATGTATTACTTTTCTTCTGCGCTGCCAAGTTGCCCAAACCCTGTGCACTCTGTACGAAACCTGACCTGAGCAGAGCTCGCTGGTGATGGAACAAAAAGCACTGTTTGCCAGTCACTGAATATAGATTTAGGGGAGCATGCAGATATCCTGAGGGATCCCAGGCTCTGTTGGCAGGCAGCACTGACCTGAGTTTATCTAATCTTCGGGTTGAAATTCAGAAGCCCTGAGCGAATAATCACATTTTTTGGTTCCTAGTACAGCACATTACTCTGCAATAACTTTTAATTCCTTTTGGCAGTTAACTGTATTAACCTAAATCACCACTGTTGCAAGCATCTCAATACCTGCTTAAGGTCTGTTGCTTGCTGGAAAAATCTTTTCCACCAAAATTGGTGGTAGATTCTCATTTTCTGTCAGGACTATTAGCTACTGCAATGCCTAGAAGTTCCAGCGGGGGTTTGATGGAAACAGCCCTGTGCTGGGCTCTGACAGGAGGAATAACGGAACTGAATTGACATGACCAGGTTTTGTTGAAAAGCAGCTTAACATTTCTCCTGCCTCTCATACCAAATCCAAATTATCTATCATCTGCTGTTACCAGATTGAGATGGATGGAGTGACATTTTGATTTAATTTTTATTTTATTAATAACAAAAAACCCCATGGCAAATCTTGCCAGTTGAGTGGAGGACTTTTTACCTCCTTGGCTTCTGAAGCTACACCTTTGCTGTGATGCTGCACGAGGTGTCGTAATCTGCTTCCTCAGCATTAGATATTGGTTTCTGGCAGAGCTGCAATGCTGAACTTAATGGTGTAGTTGGGCAAATACTACAACAGTAAACACACCTGAGAGCTCAGAAGCATATGTTGTCTGTCTGAGAGAAACTGCATTAGGCACTAACTGCTTTGCTTCCTCTGAAGAAAATGTGGTAAATTCTTCTTGTGTTCCAGTGTTATGGTTTGGCTGCGGCCGGCAACAAAAGCGCCACGCGGCCGCCCTTCCCCCCGCCGGGGTGCGGAGGAGAATGGAAAGAAACAGGCAGAAACTGGTGGGTCGGGATAAGGGCAGTTTAACAGAACAGCAAACAGAGGGAACAGGAACAACAACGACACAGATAAGGAGAAAATAGGACACAAACTCGCACAACAGACCCGCTCTCCCGGACAGGACAATCACACAAATCACTGGGGAATTTGAACTTCTCTATTAAAACAGTTTGGTAGGTGCAGTTAACTGAAACCTGTAGAATGGTGAGTTGCTGCTGTAGGTTGTTCTCCATATTCTGTGTGCTAGCTCATGATGGGGGTGTGTACTACTAATGCATGGCTGACATTGGAGGACACAGTCTGGCTACAGATAACGAATCTGAAGGAAAAAATAAAATCCTTTTGAATTCAGCTACAAAGCTGGGGCTACAATGACTGGATATGTTTTCCAACAACTGTTTACAGAAAGGTTTTTTGCCTGGCATGGACATCGCTCCATTTCTACCACCCGTTTGTGTGACAGCTGTCACTACTGTCATTTACATTGCGCTAGTTCATGAGCATACCAGAATGTGAGTCCTTGGGTGGGAGGTACCTTAACTTTTTTCATGCCTGCTGGATGCATGACCTGTGTAGATTCATTCTCAGCACTTGACAACATGGAAGAATAACTTGTCTAGCTTTATCTAGAGTATAATATTGCGCAACCATACGTAAAAATAAAGACTGTAAATCCTTGAATTCTGGAATGATAAGGTTGGAAGGGACCAATGAAGTTCATCTTGTGCTGCTTGCAACGGGGGCTGAACTAGCTTCAAAGTTAAGTCAGGGTGCTTATGGCCTTGTTCTGCCAAATTTTAAATAGCTCCAAGAATGTAGATCCCCACACTCTCAGGGCAAGCTGTTTCAGTGTTTATCCATGCTCACCGAGAACCTTTTTTCCTTTTTATATCTAGCAGTAAGTTGCTATGTTGCAACCAGTGACCATTGCTCTTGTCCTTTCACTGTGCTCATCTGAGAAAAATGTGGCTCCATCTTCTGTATAGGCGCCTGTGAGGTAGAAGACACTAGTTTTGTCCCATTAACCTTCCTGTCTTTGGGCTAAAGACACCCCTTGCCCTCAGCCTCTGCTTGTGTATGCCCTGTACTCCAGTTCCCAGCCATGTTAGTGTTCCTCCACTGACCAGTTTGTCAGTGTCTGTCTTACAGTGAGAAGCCCCAGACTGGACACTGTTCCAAGTGAGAGTTTGTAGGTGCTGCACAGAGGGAAGTAATCACTATCTACTAGCGTACTATTGGGTTAGCCCTTGTCATGGCCTTGTGTTCAGCAAGTCTGCTGGTCCGTTTCTGCAGTGAGAAATATAAACAAATTTTTCTTTTCCTCTTGCTTCAGATACTTTTAACTTGGTTCTCAGCTGCTTGAGATTTTCCTTCCAAGTCTTCGCTTGGTCATTTGAGCTTAATGAGGAAGATTTTGGTGATAATTCTGTATCACCAGCTATAAACCTACCTTGGGCTGCAGTTTAGCTCTCACATATTTGTTCTTTCTTCCACTAAGATGTGAAAAGTGGGATGCAAATACAATTAAAGAGATGCTATTTTTTTTCAAGTGTATACTTGTTATGGTTCAATTGGAGATGGAGAAGAAAAAAACTGTAATTCTCTCTTTGTTTCCCAGTTCAGCTTGATTAATACCAGTTCAATGTGCCAGCGGCTGGCTCTCAGCTGTGTTCTCAGTTTTCAATAAGCCTCTTTGATGAAGTGCAAGGTTTGCAGTCCTTCTTGACCTGTATCTATTTCTTTCATTCTTTTTATTTGTTACCTCTTTCATTTCAAACCAAGGAGATGGTGTTGATGGTAGTGAGGTCAGCTGTGGACAATATGAACAGCTCCTGAATGTATTTTTCTTTTCAGTGTAATAGTTTGCAGATGTTTGGATAAATAAAGATTGGCTAAAAACATCAGAGGTGTAAACATCATTGTTTTCGTTGAAGTCAAGGGAAAATATTAATGCTCTTAACTGTGTTGAAAAAGACTGCTTTGAGATCTCTTTAAAATGTTAATTTGTTATGCCATGTCTTTATTAAAAAACAGTGTAGTCCATCTTCAATAAAAATTTGATAGTCTATCAAATACACACATACACTGATTAGAGGAAATAAAGATATTCTGTTCCTTAACTAGTTAATAGATTTTATTGCAACTCTATACTAAGTTGTTTCTTGGCACAGATTGGTATAGCATTAGAAGAAATCCTTATAGTTTTCCTACTGTGGGAAACCGTAGTTTCCTAAATCACAGGAAACTAGGTTTAGGAAACTGTAGCAGTTGGTGGGGGAATCAATACAGGGTTGGATTGACTGTAGGGGTGATTGAAAGCTTGCGTAAAATTATTCTTTCTCAATCAGTGTATCCCTGTCAGAACTTCACCTTGAAAGTATGCTTCTTCTATTTAAAAAAAAAACCAAACACAAAATCAAACCACATCATTTAAAATACAATTTGTTGCCAACGAAGAATTTTTACTACATCTTGAATTTTAGATAGTGCTTCTATTTCTCAAAGACCACTGTGATAACAAATTGAAAAAATAGCATGCAACTGGAACTATAGTGATGTATCAGAGCTATATGATTGCTGTCCTCAGCAAACTGACACTGAAGAGAATCATGCTCAACAATTTTTTTGTGCCTTGGGGGCTGATCGTAGTTAGCACCTGGTGAAAGGACATGGGGTTTCAGAGTTAATGTGGTCCAGTTACTGGTGGCTGCTGATTAGATAGAAGTGCTATGCTGTCAGAAAGGCTCTAGAACAGCATTTCTTTTTTTTTGCATCAGGATTTGATGGTCTAGATCTCAGTTTAGGTCTCTGCTCATGAAATTTATTGTTACCTTTTGGAATTTTCCTTCTGTGCCTAGCATACACCTGTGTCTGTATAGACTGTTACATTTATACGCAGTCCTGTTAAAGGAGTGTTAGGTAAAACAGATGCAAAGAAATTATATTTACCTCTGTGATCTTGAAGCTAGGCTTGATCTGAGTAGAGTTAGTAGATAATATTCAGAAGGCAAGAAGAGTAGAGATTTCAATAAATAGAGATGGAAACAAAAGTCTGGTGGTTGGATATTGGATTTGGGATACACTGACTCAGGCTCTTGCTCAGCTTCAGTCAAAGGTTTTTAGTGTAGATTTTACCTGCCTCTGGCAAAGAAACACTACTTGAACTTTAGATTCTCATGGGCCAGGCCAGGATTTCAGCACTCATGCAAGTTTACAAAATCTCTTCAGTGCCAGTATAGCACAAACCCTGACTTAAGTGCTGCCATGAGAGCAAATGACTTTTAATCAGTTTTCATGAGCAATGGTAGAGTAAGCATGATTTTAAATAACTACTTGCTTCCATATGTATGACTTGACAGGAATGCTGATATGAATTTTAATGTGGTCTTATGTGAAAATCAAAAACCAAGAAGTTTAAAAGCAGAGAAATATTCTTGACACCTTGAGAATAAGCTCTTTTTGCTCTTCTTTTTTTTCTTCAGTCAGCTGCACTCATTTTTGTTTTAATGCCATTTTCCCTAAATGAAACAACCCTTTTTCAGTCTCATTTTGAAAGAGTACAAATAGTGAGTCCAGAAAATGAGGTATATAAATGTGTGAATTGGACACAAAATGTCAACACGCAGTTGGCCTTTTTTGCATTTGCAGTTGTCAGTGCCAAGGGAGTAAGTGATATTCAGCGTTGGCTTCAGTGTTATATCATAGCCTGCCCCTGTGGCAGTATCCCAATAAGGCAGAGTTCCAGAGTGAGAAGTGCAGAAGAAAATGTCTTTTTTTTTTTTTTTTTTTTTTTGAGTTGTTTCATGATGTTTTTCTTTGTGTGAAGATAACACTTTGAAATAGCATAGTCTAAGCCAAGTAAATTAACTGCTAGTGCAAGACTTTCTTTTAGGGTGAGAGCTTTCAGCAGAGGAGAACGTAGAGAGGATGAATGCCTTAGTGGCTAGAATGCCAGACGTGAGTCTTGGAGACTGAGGTGCATTCAGCCTGTTTCTCTGACATAGAGTTCTTATTAAATTGCACTTTGCTCATTGCCTCTGCTGTTGGAAGGGCACTGAAAGCAGAAAGCTGAAAGGCCTGTGAAGAGCTCAGATGGTTAGCTATTGAAAGCCGTGTTGACACTTTTAGGATCAAAATTCTGATTTCTAGTACCAGCGTTCTGGTGGAGTTCAGAATGTGATGTAGCAAATCGCCCAAGGTTCAATGGTGGGCGTTTTGGGCAAAAGTCATCCACTAGCCTTTATACAAGGGAGTGGTGCCACCTATCACTCTCTAGGTACAGAAATAACTTGAAATCAGGCTCAAGAAGGAGAGGTAACCGTCTTGGACAAATATGGTAATCCCAAGGTGCATAGCCTGGAGTGATGAGCAGGATCATGCTATCCCACCAGTCTTTCAGAATCAATAGTAGGTGTTAAAGTGAAATGCTCCCCTGAGCAGTGCTAAATTCTAACAAACCTGTAAATGCTGCAGTGTGTTCAGTCTTGTACCAGACCAACATACACTGCACTGTCTTACCTTGAACTTCACTTCAAAACACTACAGCAAAAATGAGGTTGTTTTCTGAAAGTGGATCTGTGATTAAAAAGAAAAAAGCTATAAAGGTTGGGGGGGCTGGTTTTTAGCTTTTTTGCAGGAAAGTTTGTTTTCACTGTCTCTCAGTTGCAAGGCTGATGTGCCTCCTACAAGAAACTGCTTTTCTAGCAGAGCTGACATGACACCACTTTTATTGCCTGGAATACCTGTGATTCCACCTGACATACCTATTGAATACATGTGCTCTTTATTTCCTGATAAGCAAGGGAGGCATGCTTCATGTGAGCCATGCTGATCAATCAGCTGGGAGACGTTGGAAGAACATGAACTTTACTTTAAAGAAGAGTTAGTCAGTGCGCTGTCTTTGATCTTGGGGTTTCCTGAGTGTTGGTTGCATCTGCCACTCATTGTATGACCCTAAACACTGTTTTGCAGAATACATTTGTCGTTTAATTATTTCTTTAGAAAAGGAAAACCTGTCACTTAACTTCAATGGAATTATTCTTGAATGCAGCTCAGCTCAACTAGAGATTGTCTCTACAGCTCAGCTTTCTCGTTTAGAATATATCTATGTGTATGTATGAAGGCATCAGTCATCCTCTTCAGTGAGATTTTTCAGATGTGTTTTTGATATATAATAATGAATGAATGTTACAGAAGAAGCAAGAGACTTTTTTTCCCATTGTTGACCTACTGCACAGCATGGGGCATGCTGTCATATATTGCATTGTCCAGTCCCTACCATAAGTACATGCATAGTTAGAGTGACTTTCTTAGCATTACCCTCTTACTTTTGTCCAGCACATAATAAAGGTATTCAGCTGTTTAGGAAAGAGTATCTTATTCGTATTTCAAGAACATGTTTGATTTTTTTTTTTTAAATTCAAAAATCTACTTTGTTGTTGCCTTGTATCTAGTCTCACTAAATTACAATGGTTTTGCTTATTTAAAAGTAAAACTATCTGCAGTTGTGCTTAAGTTTATGCCTTGCCTACTTTTGTGTGTTTTCAGTCCTTACAGGTGCATAGATGGAGACTTCTGTACACTTTGAGCTTGGATTTCAATGAATTTAATGTATTGATTTACAGCAATGAAGGTCTTTATTTTTGTCAGCTAATCCTTTCTTAAGATTTTTCTTGAAAAGCTTAAATGTTTTATTCAGTGTTAGTCTGTCTTGAAAGAAAGAGAACAACATAACTGGAATTAACTGAGCTCAGGAGAATATTTTGGTTGCTACTTTTGGTTTATTCTGACTGCTCAAAGAACAGAGGCCTGACAACAGATCTTTGATTAGGTTTCCTACACTTGATAAATGTTTCCAAACTGTCTATTTCTATTACAGAAGACAGAAAACTTGATCAGCCCTGGAGTGGTAGGATGTCTTGCAAATCTTGTTCTTCCCCCTAGTATGCAGTCACACCTCTTGATATCTTGATGTGGACTTGCTTCAGGGGAGACCTTAGTCTTTTATTAACATTTGTAGATGATTTCATACATTAGTGCTGACTTGTAGTAATCTGGTTTTGAAAATGTTTTTTTTCAATGTCCCGTTCGCTTCCTTTTCAGTGTTTCCTCTGGTAGGTCCAGTTTTCAAATATCAGAAGTTCTTGACCAAGTATCTAAATATACTCACAAGCTTTTAAAGACTAAATGAAATAATTTAGGGAATAAAAATTGTGAAGTGTTCTGAAACTTGACGTTATCTGACTTGTTCAAAGGCTTATGGGAGACTTTTGAAGTGCTAAACCACCGCATTTGTGATGCTTCTATGGGGAAAGAAAGGAACTCTGTCTAATTTAGTAGAAAGAATGGAGAAGACTTGAATGTAGCCATGTTCTAGACAGCTAATGTTAAATTAGACCTTTAGAGCTGAACTAAGACAATAAGTGCATGCCTTACTTTTCAGACTTTCATAGCCACATGTGACTATTAAGATACCAGGGCTTTCCCAGAGCCGGAGAGAACGGTGCTACTCAGTGGAACTGTCTCTTCTTGGTTTGATCTGTATCTCCCCGCAGATGGAATGAATTGAATATGGTAAATACCAATTAGTATGGCTTCTTGATGCAGTTAGTTTCTTGGCTAAGACTTGGAAGATATCTGGCCCATCTCTTGCTGAAATGTTTGTGAATGAGCACGGTGCTATTTTTGGAGCAGAACTGTAACAGGACAGATTATTTTCTGACTCACTCAAAACCATTTAAACAGCGAGGTTCACATCCTGCTGAGTGAACGTGGGGTGAATCTGGCAGCTGTTGAAGAAAGTCTGTGGATTCACTATACAAGAAAAGAGTGTGCCATTAAGCACATGCTATACTGGTGACAGTTTCAGCAGTTGCAATTTAATGAAAGGGAGTGTGTGTGCGCGTACGCACATGGTGTAGAGACGCGTGATTTGTGTGTATAATTTGATACAGAGGTGTGGGTTATAGTTTGCCTGTGGCTGACTGAAGATGCTTTGGATAAAAGAAGATCTGCTAATGTGCTGGTAAATTTATTATTATCCAGCAGCAGAGCTGAACATCATGCTTGGTTTATGGCTCCTTTTTTGCCTTCTCATGACTTGTCAAATTGCTGCCACAGGGTGTCAATGTTTCAAATCTACAACATGGAAGGGACTGCAGGTATATAAAATTAATTTTTCCGTATGCAGCCATTTTTCCTTGACTGCAAAACTTCAGTAGTTTCTTGGTGGGAAGCATTAATGTTTATCTGCATTTGTTTTTTTAGGAACTCAAGAGTTTTTACAGAAAACTTCATTGAGCATCATTCTGGCTTAGACAACTTGCTGTGTTGAATGAGCCAAGCTGCTGTACTTGTTACCCAGCAAACTAAACACGTATAGCATGGGCTGCAGGGTAGAACCGTGCGTTGAGTTTTGCTGCTGGAGAGATTTTTTTTCTTGTTGCAGCTTCTGCATTTTGAGTAACTGAAAAGGAATGATCGAGCATAGATAAATTTCCTACGTATTAATGATTTTTGGACTTGTTCCAAAGCTTATTGAGTTAGTGGGAGAGTCTCGCTTGCTTAATAGCTTCCGAAACATTCAGATGTCTAGCAATTAATTCAATGAGTTGGCTTAACCTAAGATCACTGATATTTCAAATATGTTATTTGAAACTTGACACTTTTAGCAGAGAAGAGCTTTGTGTGTTGCTTGCATTCTGCTTCTGCTCCTTGGGCATTGCTAATGCATACTGAAGGTATATGAATTAATGATTCAATGAGTGAAGAGGAAAGGTTATTGCTCACCATGCTTAGTTACTGCAGTATGCCTCTATGGTTGCTTTGATACTTATCTTCCTAAATCTCAGGAAAATACGTGTTGCTCGATGTATAGTGTCCCAGGATTAGCTGGGAGAGTTCAACCACCCATGGAATGGTGACCAAACTGTATGTACTGTGTGATCCTTACCAAAGCAGGTTTACTGTTACCGGGAAAGCTGCTCCCCATTTACTTTTTCTCCTGCTGCAGAAGAGTTCATGCATCCACAGCTGCATCATATTCTTCCTTTCT
>Ga0181612_118689_pt1 | contig 12522 bp, 10 predicted proteins | sample HoacroProtozoa21_FD_119630 | JGI IMG/M metagenome (GOLD analysis project Ga0181612, IMG submission 119630) | Hoatzin crop microbial communities from Cojedes, Venezuel. Combined Assembly of Gp0051906, Gp0051904, Gp0051908 | reverse complement strand
TTGCCAAAAATAAATCCAGCGAGCCGTAAAGCCCAGCGGGAGATTCCCGAGCAGGGTCGGGCATGACGAAAAACCTGAGAGGGGTTTTGCAGGATTTGGCTGTTTTCTTGAAAACCCCCGCCTTTCGAAGAGGGGGTTTGTTAATATTTGGCGGTTTCTTTGAAAACCCGGCAATGACGGGATGCGGGTTGGCCTTGTGAAGCGAGACCAAAATTGGTTTTTTGCGAAGCGTTTTCAGCGGAGCAAAAAATAATTTTGGCGAGCGTCGGGATAACGCTCTGAGATCCCCGAACGGGTCGGGGATGACGTTGGAGCGCTGGCCTAGAGGAGCGACGACAGGAATTGGTTTAAGCAGAGCTTTTCCTCCTTATTCCCTCGGCAATTCAAGCAAGCTTGATTGCTCTCCGGAACTGCGTCGGCTTTGAGGCACCGTACTCAAAAATAATTCCTGCGGAGCGGCAAGCCATGAGATTCCCGAACGGAGTCGGGGATGACGGGATGAGAGCCGGGGATGACGGGAAAGGGGATAAAAAAAGCGGCCCCAACAAAGAGACCGCCTTAAAAATAGAGTAAAAATCTTACTTAAGAAGCTTCTTGATAAGATTCCAAACAAACAGAAGAATAACAGCACCGATGACGGCCCTAACAAGAGCGCCAACCCAAGTTGCACCGCAGAAACCGCCAAGTAGCCAGTCACCTACGATACCACCGAGAAGACCGATGATGATGTTCCAAATGAGACCACCCTTATCTTTCCAGATAAAGAAGCCTGCGAGCCAACCGGCGAGAGCACCGATAAGCAACGAAACGATAATAGATGTTACGTCCATAATTAAATAGATTTAAGTTTTAACGCCACTAATATACAAAAATATTTTTAAATTCAACGCAAAGCTCTCATAGAATTTAAAATCGCAAGCACAGTAACACCAACATCAGCGAACACAGCCATCCACATAGCGGCAAGGCCAAAAGTGGCTAGAACCAGCACCAGAACCTTGATTGCAATGGCAAACCAGGTGTTCTGGCGGGCAATGCCAACCGTCTTACGGGCAATGCGCAGAGCCACAGGGAGTTTGCTAGGTTTATCGTCCATCAATACCACATCGGCTGCCTCAATGGCGGCGTCGGAGCCAAGGGCGCCCATGGCAATGCCAACGTCGGCCCTAGCCAGCACCGGAGCATCGTTGATGCCATCGCCCACGAAAGCTAGCAGGGAGCCTTGAGAGGCGACAGCAGGATCTGGTTTTTGGTTTGCGTTAGCCTCGAGAGGCGAGACTGAATTTGGTTTTTGGCAAAGCCTTGCCAAAAATAAATTCAGCGAGCCGTAAAGCCTTACCAAAAACGAATCCTGCGGAGCAGTAGCAGATGTGGACATCAACCTCTCCACCCACGCAACCTTATCGGCAGGAAGCAGCCCCGCATGAAACTCATCCAGCCCCACGGCGGCCGCAACACTAGCGCCAACCTCCTCACTATCACCCGTCAGCATCACAGTCTTAGAAACCCCAGCAGCCTTAAGAGCGGCAATAGCAGAAGCCGAATCCTCCTTAATAACATCGGAAATCACGATATGCCCAGCGTACTCCCCGTCAATTGCAACATGCACAATGGTACCATCCTTCTCACACGGATGCCAAGCAGCCCCCTCCGCATCCATAAGCTTGGAATTCCCAACGGCAACCCTCTTACCATTTACGCTAGCAACCACACCCTGCCCCGCAATCTCTTGAGCATCAGACACTTTACAATCATCATGTTCGTTAGGATAAGCGTTTAGCAGCGACACTGCAATGGGGTGAGTGGAGCCCCTTTCAACGTGAGCCGCAAGATGCAAAAGCTCATTCTCACTGAGTTTTTCGGGATGCACAGCGCTCACCTCAAAAACACCCTTGGTAAGGGTTCCCGTCTTATCGAAAACCACGGTGGAAACCTTTGAAAGAGCCTCCAACCAATTGCTACCCTTCACCAGAATACCCTTTTTGGAAGCTCCGCCGATGCCACTGAAGAAGGCAAGAGGCACTGAAATAACAAGGGCGCAAGGGCAAGATACAATCAAAAAGCAAAGGGCCCTATAAAGCCAAGTGCTAAAGCTAGCGCCAAAAAGCGGAGGCACAACAGCCAAAATCACTGCCAAACCCACCACAACAGGAGTATACCAGCGGCAGAAGCGAGTGATGAAATTCTCGCTCTTGCTCTTATTTTCGGAAGCATTCTCAACCAGGTCCAAAATCTTTGAAGCGGTAGACTCCCCAAAGGGCTTTTGGACCCTAATTCGAAGCACGCCGCTAAGGTTCACACAGCCCGAGGCTATATCGTCGCCAGCCTGTATCTTTCGGGGCACACTCTCACCCGTAAGTGCCACAGTATCAAGGCTTGAGCTGCCTTCAACAACAACTCCGTCCATAGGCACTTTCTCCCCGGGACGCACCAGCACAATCTCCCCTACCTCAACGCTCGATGGGTCCACCGTCAGTACTTCCCCACCCCTTTCAACATTGGCTGAATCCGGCCTAATATCCATTAGAGAAGATATGCTCCTGCGGCTCTTACCCTCGGCAATACCCTCGAAAAGTTCGCCTATCTGAAAGAAAAGCATTACAAACACAGCCTCCGGGAATTGAGCCTCGGCGTTTGGCAAGAAGCCAATGCAAAGTGCCCCAACGGTGGCTATAGTCATCAAAAAATCCTCATTTAGCGGCTCCCCTTCCAGCAGGCCTTCGATAGCCTCGTGGATAGTCTCCCATCCCACCAAGAGATAGGGTATCAAATAAAGGAGCAAAAGCTGCCAAGTGCTTAAGTTACAGGTCTTTTCAATAATAATACAGGCTATAAGAAGCACCGCCGCAACAGCTATCTTAATGATGCTGCCGCGAACCTCGCTCTGCTCGCCTTCATGCTCATGATGATGTTCGTGTGCCATAGTCTTTAATTTTTTCTGATGCAAATTTAGGCAAGTGCGCACACTCCAGGCACAAAATCACCATAAATGATGAGTGGAGCGGTAAACCATATTCATTTTTTAGCTATATTAGCAGAGTAAAAATTACTAATAAGATGAAAAACGTACTTGTAATTGGTTCCACGGGCCAGATTGGTTCGGAACTTACCATGGTTCTTCGCAAAAAGTATCATCAGGGCACTATTGTGGCGGGGGATATTCCCGGCGCAGAGCCCAAGGGAGACCTGCTTGAGAGCGGCCCAAGCGAGATAGTTAACGTGGTGAATCCAGCTCAGATAGCAGAGGCCGTAGACAAGTACGACATCGACACAATCTATAATCTGGCGGCCCTCCTGTCGGCAACGGCGGAGCGAATTCCCCTCAAGGCCTGGGATATCCAGATGAACGGGCTTATCAATATTTTGGAGGTAGCAAGAGAGAAGCATTGCGCCGTGTTCACCCCAAGTTCGATAGGTTCCTTCGGGCCCGATACCCCAAGGGACAATACCCCGCAGGACACAATCCAAAGGCCTACCAGCATGTACGGCGTTACCAAGGTTGCAACCGAGCTGCTATCGGATTATTACTTCCATAAATATGGAGTGGATACCCGCAGCGTGCGCTTCCCAGGGCTGATTTCGTACAAGACGCTTCCTGGTGGCGGCACCACCGATTATGCCGTCGAAATCTACTACGCCGCAGTTAAGGGCGAGACCTTCGTCTGCCCCATCGCTCCAGGCACCTACATGGATATGATGTATATGCCCGATGCCCTAAAGGCCGCCGTGAACATCATGGAAGCCGACCCTAGATATCTGGTGCATCGCAATTCCTTCAATATCGCAAGCATGAGCTTCGACCCCGATGAGGTATACGAGGCAATCAAAAAGTACTACCCCAACTTCAAAATCAAATATGAGGTAGACCCTGTGCGTCAGGCAATTGCCGACTCTTGGCCAAACAAAATGGACGACACCTGTGCCCGCAAAGAGTGGGGCTGGGCGCCGTCCTATAATCTAAAGAGTATGACCAAGGACATGATTAAACACCTTAAAATCAAACTTGGGGTTAGCGAAGACTAAAGCCCAAGTTTCTCCTTGGCGTAAGCGGCAGTAAGCCTAAATGTCTTTTTATTTTGCGATGGAGCCTCAAACATGGCATCCGTCATGATTTTCTCGCAAATGGCACGTAAGCCCCTGGCTCCCAGCTTGTTACGTAGGGCCTCAGAGACTATTATATCCAGCACTTCAGGCTCAATAACCAGTTTGATTCCGTCGAGTTCGAAGAGTTTTTCGTACTGCTTGAGCACGGCGTTTCTAGGTTCGGTAAGAATCCTCTTAAGTGCAGGGGCATCCAACTTGTCGAGATAGGTAATCACTGGCAAACGCCCGACTATCTCAGGAATCAGACCATACTTTCTAATATCCTCAGGCTCAACGTATTGCAACAGATTATCCTTGTCAATTTGCTCTCTGGAAGAGGGGTCGAAAGTAATCACCTGGGTGTTTAGCCTCTGGGCAATGTGCCTTTCTATGCCATCAAAAGCTCCTCCGCAAATAAAGAGGATATTTCGGGTGTTCACCTGAATGAACTGCTGCTCGGGGTGCTTGCGCCCTCCATACGGGGGAACATTCACCACTGTGCCCTCAAGGAGCTTTAGTAGCGCCTGCTGCACGCCTTCGCCCGACACATCCCGGGTGATGGAAGGATTATCGCTCTTGCGGGCGATTTTATCTATTTCGTCAATAAAAACGATGCCCAGCTCGGCCCTTCGGGGGTCATAGTCGGTCTCTTGAAGCAGGCGCGATAGAATACTCTCCACGTCTTCACCCACATAGCCGGCCTCGGTAAGAACGGTGGCATCCACAATGGTGAAAGGCACATAGAGCATCCTAGCTAAAGTCCTGGCTAGCAACGTTTTACCCGTACCAGTAGGGCCCACCAGCAGCACATTGGACTTCTCGATTTCCACTCCCCCAATCTCACTCCCCGACATATTGCTAAAAATGCGTTTGTAGTGATTGTACACCGCAACCGAGAGCAGCTTTTTTGCCCTCTCCTGCCCAATCACATACTCATCCAGCACAGCCTTTATTTCCTTCGGTTTGGGAAGATTCATTAGGGTCTGCTGTAGGTTCGGTAGCTTTTCTGCCATTATTTCTTGGGTTTTAGAATTTTATCCACCATACCATATTCCAGCGCCTCCTCGGAGTTCATCCAGAAGTCCCTGTCGGCATCGGCAAACACCTTTTTAAAGCTCTTGCCGGTGTGGGATGCTATGATATTGCAGAGTTCGGTGCGCATCTTCTCTATCTCCTTTGCGGCAATGAGAATGTCCGATGCCTGCCCTTGGGTACCCCCCAGAGGCTGATGAATCAGCACGCGGGAGTGCTGCAAGCAGGCACGTTTGCCCTTTGCCCCGGCGCAGAGCAGCACTGCTCCCATAGAAGCGGCCTGCCCTGTGCAGATGGTCTGCACGTCGGGAGCGACTATCTGCATGGTATCGTAGATGCCAAGGCCGGCGGTAACAACTCCACCGGGGGTATTTAGATACAGCGAGATATCGGCATCAGGGTCTGTGGAAGCCAAAAATAGCAGCTGAGCCTGCACCACATTTGCCACATCATCATCTATGGGAGCGCCTAGGAAGATAATTCTATCCATCATCAACCGGCTAAAAACATCCATTGCGGCCACATTGAGCTTGCGCTCTTCGATGATAGTGGGGTTGATATAGTCCATATAACGCTGAAGGGTCGTGGAAGATATTCCCTGACCCTTTACAGCGAATTTTTCGAATTCGGTAGCCATGTTTACTTAAGTTCTCTGAATTTCTCGGCGCTAATACGTTTTGATTTGAGAGTAACCTCTTCCTTGAGCTTTTCGAGCACCTTGCGATCTTCGCTCTGCTCGATTATACGATCAAGCTGACGACGGTCAGAAAGCACTTCCTGGGCCTGCTGAGCGAGGATATCCTCGGGAACATTTGCCATTCCGTACATGGCATACTGGTATGCCACATAGCCGCGGGCCTCCTTTTCGAGGTCTTCCTTCTCAATCTTAAAGCCGTAGTTCTTCATGAAGGCATCGCGAACGAGCTGCCAGCGGAAGTCCTTTAGGAACCCTTCGAAGTCCTTTTCAACGTCTTCTTTGCTTACCTTACCCTCATTGGCATAGATGAGCCAGCGCTTTAGAAAATCCTCGGGAAGAGCGATATTTGCCTTTTCCACGAAGTAATCCCTAATGTCCTTGCCTACTCTCCACTCGGCCTCATTGGCATATTGAGCCTTCAAGCGCTCTTCAACCTCCTTGGCAATATCCTCGTCGGTCTTTTCCTGCTTGTTTTCCTCATAATATTTCTTTAGACCGTCAATCATGGGGGCCTTGTCCTTCTCGGAGAGGGTGATGCTGTATTTGTTGATTACATCGTCCTTGCCAGCGGCTATGCTAACCTCGGGATAGATGGCCATATCGAAGAGAAAATCGAAGTCCTTGCCGTCTTCCCACTCGATTTCGGGCTGGGTTTCGCTGGGGATGGGTTCTCCAAGGAGACGAAGCTTCTGCTCGTCGATAAACTTCTGGAGTCCCTCGCCAATAGCCTCATTTACAGACTCGCTAAGTGCCTGAGCACCATAGAATTTCTTAATAAGTGCGGGAGGTACCATACCTTTGCGGAAGCCTTTGAATTCGGCATTCTTGCGGTACTGGGCAAGTCTCTTGCGTTCCTTCTCCTCGTAATCAGCCTTCTCTATGGTTAGAGCGAGCTGAATGTTCTGGTCGTCAATCTGATTTTTCTTGAGTTTCATATCGTTAATATTATTTTTGAACTTTCTTAGGATAAGCTATTCGCTCGTGGTAAATCTGTGAGAGATAGCCTTTTATAACTTCTTTTACGGTTTGGAGCTCACGTACGGTGATTTCGGCATCCTCAAACTGTCCTTCCGACATCTTGCTATCCACCATATTCTCCACGAAGTCGTTAAAACTCTGGGCGGTGTACTCCTTAAGGGTTCTGGAAGCGGCCTCAATGCTGTCGCAAAGCATGAGTATAAGTTCCTCGCGGGTGCGGGGCTTGCGGCCGTGATACTCGAAGTCCGATGCGTGGTCTCGGGTTCCACCGGCCTTTAAGTACTTGCTATAGAAATAGTTCTGACGGGATGTTCCATGGTGGGAAATGATAAAGTCGATAATTGGCTGGGGAATGTGATTCTTCTGAGCGATTTCAACTCCATCGGAAACGTGCTTAATGATGTCTATCGCACTCTGAAGCGGCGATAGCCCGGCATGGTATCCTTCGGCATCCTCAATTCCAAGAGTTGTCTGGTTCTCAATGAAACAGAGGGGGTTACGCATCTTGCCAATATCATGATAAAGGGCTCCTGCCCTAATGAGAGGCACATTCGCTCCAATCGCACGGGCTGCGGCCTCAGCCATATTGCTAACCTGCAGCGAGTGCTGGAAGGTGCCAGGGGCCTTCTTCTCCAGCTCCTGAAGCAGATGATTGGATGTATCCCCAAGCTCAGCAAGCCTATTGGGCGAAATGAGGTTGAAGATACGCTCGAACAGGAAGATAAGCGGGTATCCCGCAATGGGAAGCAGCGAAGCGGCAAAGAGCAGAATAACGGCCCCAAGGGTGTTTCCGCTAATCATATCTATACATCTGAAGCCCATGTAAACCACCACCAAAACGGCAAAAGTGATTAGGGCGTTTACAAACTGACGCCAACCCCTATTGAGATTGCGGCCGGTATAAAGCGACACCGCACCTGCCACAAAGAACATCACATAGAGCACTATTCCATTATCGGCAAACATCGCAAGCGGCAACAGAGCAATGGCATAGCAAGGCAGAATCAGCTTGTTGCCAAAGAAGGGCTCCAGCAGCATTGCGCAGAGGGTGAATGGGATAATGTAGATAAGGTCGCTCTGGAATCTGGGCACCAGAATACCCACCAGCATGAAGGCCGTCACAATTAATAGCAGGTAAGCAAGCTTATTGGATGTTCCCAGTACAGAACAGTCAGCAAAATAGATACTTAGCAGCAGCAGTACCACAAGTGCGAGGGCAATTATGCCATTTCCCAGCCAGAAAAGGAACTCGGAGCCGCTGTAGCCCATGCTCACCTCATATTCTTTCTTGTAAGAATCCAGAATCTGGGCAATCTCGGCGGTAACTATCTCATCCTTGGATACAATTAGCTGCCCGGCGCGCACATAGCCTGCGGTGGGAGATACCTGCCCGCCCGATTCGGCCATTACCAGCTCTGTGGTTTGTTTGTCGTAAACAAGGGTAGGCACCAGCAAATCGTAGATGCCCGCCAATGTCATGATAGAATCCAGCTCGGCCGTTGCCGTTGCATTCCACCTATACTTTTTAAGGGATTCTCCGACCCTACCGCGAAGTTCGGCCTTAGCTTCCGACACGCTGTAAACATCATCGGCAGGATAGGCCTTGGCCCTCTTGTCCCTTTGAATGTAAATCACCTCTGGAGACCCCGATGTGCCGTTGGATACGATGCCCTCGTCGGAAACGATTCCAGCATCGTAAAGGTCTGACATATAGCTTATTATGCTACTTTTAAGGACATTGAAATTACCCAAGTCGACATTTTCGGCCTTCTTTAGGTTAGCGTCCCTGACTTCAGTGGAGAACTTGTAATAAGGCACAAAAGGAGCCTGGGTATTTCCCATCTCCTGCAGCATCTGCTCGTCGGTTTTTAGAATCGGAAAATCGAAGGGTGCGAACAAGGTTTCATACTTCCAAGGTTGGCCCTTTCGATAATCCAGGCTCAATTTTGCGATTCGGGGAAGTGCGAACAACAGAACCAGGAAAAGGATTGCAAATGGCAGCAGAGTGCGAAATTTGAAAGACTTCTTCATACTTAAAACGGGCTATTTGCTTCTTTGTGTATATACTTGTAAGTCAATCGGTCCAAGATTCTTGGAGCCAACTGGCGAGTGAGCACGGTGAGTTGCCCCAGGCCAGTAAGGATTTTTTGCTTGCGGCGATGGGCTATGGCCCTTGCAAGCTTCAGAGCGCATCTATCGGCACTCATCAGTTTGCTCTCGTCCAGAGGGGTTGCCCCTTGCATAGAGCCATCGGCGAGCAGGGCGGCGTTCCTAACGTTGGATGCGGTGTACCCCGGGGCAAACACCAGCACATTGAGTCCATCCTTAAGATGCTCTATACGAAGGGTATCCAAGAAGCCCTTAATGGCAAATTTGGATGATGAATAACCACTGCGGGCTGGCAGGGCGCTGAACCCTGCTATGCTAATCACTCCCACCACCTGTCCCTTGCTCTCAAGCAGCCAAGGCAGGGCATATTTTGTGCAATATACTGTACCCCAGTAGTTTACATCCATAAGTTGGTGTAGTACCTTAAGGTCAAGGTCTTTGAACATGGCCCTCATCGAAATGCCGGCATTATTCACCAACACATCGATTTTACCAAAGCGTTCAACTGTCTTTTCGACCAGTGCCTTGCAATCTTCCTCCTTGGAGACATCGCACTTCACACACAGCACCTCAGGGCCTACCGAAGGGGCATATTCCTCCAGTTTTTCAAGCCTGCGGGCGGCCATAACCACCTTGGCTCCCATGCTCCCGAATATGCGTGCCGAAGCCAACCCGATACCCGAGCTGGCTCCAGTCACGATTACTACCTTGTCCTTAAAATACTTGCTGTACATTATTTATAGCCTACGGTCATACCTGCAATATCATCGCCATCATACTTCCCGGCGTCAAGTTTTGCCTTGATCTCCTTGAAGGCGTTCAGAGTATACTGAACATCTTCCATGGTGTGGGCGGCGGTGGATACTATTCTAAAGATAATCATACCCTTGGGAATAACCGGGTAGATTACCATTGAGCAGAAGATTTTGTAGTTCTCACGAAGGTCCTTGGCCATCTTTGTAGCCTGGGCTATGCCGCCGTAGATATGAACGGGAGTAACGCAGGCCTGGGCCTCTCCAATGTCAAACCCTTCTTCCTTGAAGCCGGTCTGAATGGCATTGGTGATTGCAAGACACTTCTTTCTTAGTTCATCTCCCTCAGCAGAGTCAATAATCTCCATACGCTTGATATTGCCCTTTACGAAGGCCATGGGAAGGCTCTTGGCATACATCTGGCTGCGTAGGTTGGCACGAAGATAATTGATAATCTTGTGAGGACCGGCTACGAAACCTCCGATACTTGCCATACTCTTTGCGAAGGCTCCAATATAGAGGTCTACCCCATCCATACAATTAAGATGTTCGGATGTTCCCCTTCCGTGGGCACCCAGAAGGCCGAAACCATGGGCATCGTCAATCATGAAGCGGAAGGGATATTTTGCCTTAAGAGCTACTATCTGGTCCAGGATTCCAAGGGCGCCGGTCATACCGAACACACCCTCGGTGATTACCAGCACACCGCCGCCGTTCTCCTCGGCAACCTTGCTGGCACGGGCTAGAACCTTCTCGAAGTCCTCGATATTATTGTGACGATATTTGTACTTCTCACCTACGTGCAGACGGATTCCGTCAAGTAGGCAGGCATGGCACTCGGCATCGTACACAATCACATCGTGACGTGCGGTAAGGGCATCTATGGTTGAGACGATTCCCTGATAACCAAAGTTAAAGAGAAATGCGTCCTCCTTCTTTTCGAAGTCGGCGAAAATCTTCTCAAGTCTCTCATGCTCAGCGGTATGGCCGCTCATCATACGGGAGCCCATGGGATAGGCCAGACCATACTGTGCGGCAGCCTCGGCATCGGCCTTGCGTACCTCGGGGTGATTAGCCAGGCCCAGATAGTTATTCAGGCTCCAGTTGAGCACCGGAACCCCGTTGAAGGTCATGTGGGGGCCAAGTTCGCCCTCTAGCCTAGGGTACATGTAGTATCCGAAACCCTGCTGGAAATATTGGCCAATCGGGCCTCCGGAGTCACGCTCTATACGATCAAAAATGTCTAACATAAGATTTAAGTTTTAGTTTTGTTATTTAAGCATCAATATTTGCGTAATGTGCGTTTTCTTCGATGAACTGACGACGAGGCGGCACGTCATCGCCCATGAGCATGCTAAAGGTCCTCTCGGCCTCGGCCGCATTCTCAATGGTAATCTGCCTCAGACGTCTCTTCTCGGGGTTCATTGTGGTTTCCCACAGCTGCTCCTCGCTCATCTCACCCAGACCCTTGTAGCGCTGAACGGTGTAACCCTTGTCAGTGCCCTTGCCAAGCCTCTGGGCGGCATCTTCCCTCTGTTCCTCGGTCCAGCAGTAAATTTCTTCCTTACCCTTCTTTACAAGATAGAGAGGAGGGGTTGCAAGATAAACATAGCCGTTCTTGATGAGGTCGAACATATAACGGAAGAAGAAGGTCAGAATCAGGCAGGCAATATGGCTACCGTCCACATCGGCATCGGTCATAATCACCACCTTATGATAGCGGAGCCTGCTAAGGTCCATGTGTTTTTCGCCGGTTTCGTCCTCTGTTGCCACCCTTACTCCAAGAGCGGTGTAGATATTCTGGATTGCCTCACTCTCGTAAGCGCGGCCCTCGACGGCCTTTTCTACGTTTAGAATCTTACCTCTCAATGGCAGAATAGCCTGATAGCGGCGGTCTCTACCCTGTTTTGCGGTACCACCTGCCGAGTCTCCCTCAACGAGGAACAGTTCGCAAAGTTCGGGGTCGTTGCTGGAGCAGTCGGCGAGTTTGCCAGGAAGCCCGGCACCCGACATCACGGTCTTGCGCTGTACCATTTCGCGTGCCTTGCGTGCGGCGGCACGGGCCGTCGCAGCAAGAACTATCTTCTCGATAATGAGTTTCGCCAGTTTGGGGTTCTCTTCGAGAAAGGTGCTGATAGCCTGCGAAGTGGCCTGAGACACAGCCGATGTAACTTCCGTGTTACCGAGCTTGGTCTTGGTCTGGCCCTCGAACTGGGGCTCTGCAACCTTAACGGAGATAACTGCGGTTAGACCCTCTCGGAAGTCTTCGGGGGCGAGTTCCACCTTGGACTTTTCGAGCAGCTTATTGGCTTCGGCATAGTTCTTTAGCGCACGGCTAAGGCCCATCTTGAATCCCTGAAGATGAGTACCGCCCTCGATTGTGTTGATATTGTTTACGTAGGAGTAAATCTTTTCGGAATAACCCGTATTGTACTGAAGCGCTATATCAATGGGAATAATCTTATCGGAATTTACGCAGATAGGGTCGGGAATAAGTTTCTCGGCGCCGGCATCAAGATAATCTATAAACTCCCTAAGGCCATTCTCGGAATAGAACACGTTGCTGCGGTAAACTTGTTTGCCGGTAGCCTTGCTCTCGCCGTTTTCGTCCTTAATGAACTCGTCCACCATCTCACGCTTGTCGGTGAGGGTAATCTTGATGCCCTTGTTAAGGAAGGCCAGCTCACGAAGCCTTGCTGCCAGAGTATCGTACTTATACACAATGGTTTGCGTAAAGATTGTGGCATCGGGGTGGAAGGTTATGGTGGTACCGTGGTCGCTCTCGGAGCACTCACCCACTACCTCAACAGCCGTTGTGGGTTTGCCCTTGGAGTATTCCTGGCGGAAGATTTTACCTTCGCGGTGAACCTC
>Ga0181612_164655_pt1 | contig 12523 bp, 9 predicted proteins | sample HoacroProtozoa21_FD_119630 | JGI IMG/M metagenome (GOLD analysis project Ga0181612, IMG submission 119630) | Hoatzin crop microbial communities from Cojedes, Venezuel. Combined Assembly of Gp0051906, Gp0051904, Gp0051908 | reverse complement strand
TCTGATAGAACAGCATCCCCAGTCCGTGTATGTGTACCTGTTTCTGATTCACTGGTGTTGCAGCAGAACAGGCGGTATTCAAACCAGAACCAGTGCATAAGGGAGAGGCAAGTGTTAATAGCTTTCTGCCTGAAACCCCAGCAACTCCCTTTTCAGCCTTGAACTTCCCATTTAGATGGGAAAATAACTGTGGGTAGTTGTGTGGCCGGGTGGCAGAGGCAGTAGCATTAATATTTTGTGCTGCATACTGCCTAGATTTTGATGCTTTAGAAAACTTTTTGCCTTTTTTTAATGTCAGAAAAGTCCTAGGTCCAAGGTTGCAAAATCTTACTGAAAATGAATGAATTTGTTCCCGAGTTAACCCAAATGAATGCATTTCAATTCTCTTAAAAACAAACCAACCCCCACCCCAATTAATAAACACCTTAAAAAAATATATACGTCTGTACATGACTACTTCTTTACGTGCAAATTTGGACTCTTCATGAAAAAGAGAATGTTGTCTTGCTTTGACCTAGCTGCTATAAAACCTGTGTTAATGTGGCCTGTCTAATGTCGTACCCTTCTTCTGTACAAAGAAAATTGTGATGACTGGAATGCATGTCGTCAACTTCTGTAATCAGGGTACTTGAAATATTTACAATACTGTGATTACTGTAAAGCTTCTTGTATATACACACACACTGCAGCTGCGTGATATATTTTTGCCTTTGAAGTTTACATCCTGGTTTGTCTCCTGTTCTTGTTTTTTTTTGTTTTTTTAACTAAAGTTGTTTGGTAAAAATGAATAAAATACAAACTTCTTTATCCCCCATCTGAGGTTTGCCATGTAGACATTTATAAAATATCCTAGTGAAATAAGCAGGAGGAAGGAGCAATCATGCAATGTTTAAAGTTTTTCACAGGCCAAAACCAAACCCTCCAGCGTCTACTGAAGCTGCCAAATTCTGTATCAGGGGGTTGTCTGTCAGGAGACTCAAACCTTTTCATGGATCCAGCAAATGGAGTTGAGCAGCAAGGGTATATGTCTTGGAAAGGATTTGCTGGAAAGGCCTCTGTGTTTGGAAGGGGCACCTCAACTGGCCGGGACCAACCTACAAATAACCACCTACCCATGCTACTTTCAGTAGATACGAGATGTAGAGGAGTTTCAGGGCAAGTCTCAGCAGTCTGATACATTTCTTTTCTGTTGTGTGCAAGAGCTGTGAACAGTTGGTGCCATCCTTGGTTGAAAAAGCTGGGGCTTTGTAGAAGCAACTTCTACTGCTTGTTTCAGACCCTGATAGTCAGCCCAATGGGAAATAATAAGGTAGCCCAGAACTATTACAGCTGTACTATTTCCTATCTGATGGGCAGAGTTCACAGAAAACCGTCTAAACCCTGATGACAGACTCATTTAATAGAATCTCATATTTTATACTGGGTATATCTTGGATTGAGTGCAGGGTATGAAACTGGAGAGGATTTGGTGGCACGAATAGGTGATGCCCTCTTGTAACTGGATTGCCCGGCATCTGTTGCCTGCTCAGGAGGAGGTGGTGTGAAAGAATGTACCCACCCAGCAATAGGCAAAGAATCTTCCATCTTGGATTGCTCCTTGCTGGGGGTCTTGTAGAATCTTTTATGCTGGAGAACTCCGAAATGAGGAGTTTGTAAGTGGTTTTGCTCCTCTGGCACCGGAGAAATACCACAGCAAGAAGGTATGGATTTTGCTTTATTGCTAGACTGAAATTGTGGAATAAAGTTCCTCTTTTTCCACTGGGATGAAGGGTGGTCCTAGATCTTATTCTCTGTGCACCTGTGTAAGACGTGATTATCTTTGACCTTTTCTTTTCTCCTGCAGTCTATTGTCTGTTTAAAATCTGGGTGGTTGGATGTAACTCCTGCCGAAGTTTTGCTTGCCCCCCCTCTCTGTGGAAAGGCGCAGAGCTCAAACCTCACGTTGCAGATGCTGATTGTTGTTAATTCGGTTCGGGTTCTCCGGCAAGAAGGAGAAGTGAAGAGAAAACAAAAAAATCATGCCGGCATATGTGGCCGTGTAGCTTTTGTCTTCCTTCAGAGCTGAGTGCTCCTCTGTTGGTGCCTGGCTGACTCGCCCGGCCTGCACTGCCAGGCTGTGCAGTCTGTCTTCCCTAACAGGTTTTAACAGGTTTTTTTTTCACCTCTGTCTGAGAATTTTCCATTTTGCAGGCTTCATTTTTTTTTTCTTAGGCGTCCAGTCCCCTCCCCCAAAGATTGTCTCTTGTGTGTTGGAGTACATAAACTACCTCAAGGTTTTCTTAAAGAATAGTGGAAACAAGCCCACTAGGCCTCCCAGGAGGAAAGGGCAGTGAGGTCAGCGGTATTCCTTTTGCTTCCCTTTCAGTTTTGTTCACTCCTATGCCTTGTAAAACAGCCAGGAAGATTTGTCATGAATTGCTTTTAATTTCCTCTTGTGCAGAATATAATCCAATATGGACTTTTATTTTTGTTGCAATAAATCTACCAGAAGTTGTTTGGTATGTTTTAAAACCTTAAAACAAAATGCAAACTGAAAAAACCACCCCAAAACCCCACCCAGGTGTTGCAAGTATGTCTTGGGCCTAACTTCACTCAGTCTCATTATTGGTCTCTCATTTGTTTGATCCCCATGTAGTTAATGGTTATTGACTCATGGGATGCAAAAAAAAAAACACCCTATGTTATAAATATGAATTTAAATGACTGTTACGAACATCTTCCTTCATAGTTGTCTGTAGACTATTGGGGGGACATCGTGACATTAGCAAAAGTGCTGCAGGGAGGGATAATCTGCAGAAAGGGGGAAGAAAGAGTGGAAGGCTGGGATGATACAGTTTTGTTCCCTACCAACTTATTTTCTTACCTGATGGTTTTCACTTGAGCCTAGGCTAAGAACGGGGAATGTAGCTTTTTTCTTTCTGATTACTGTTGTATGTTAGCATCCTCCTTCCGTTCTCAATGCGAGTTACGGAAAGGAGAAATGGATCAGGTGGCCATGGTGGGAGTTAACATGTGCCGAGATCCACAAGAAATTTTCACTCTGAAAATGTGCTGTGAGTTGCTGGAGTTTGTTGCATGGCATTACATACCAAAGTAAATGACAATAAAAATGGTGTTTCGCTGTGCTGGTACTCTTGTTACCATGCAAGCCGTGATTTTTTTCCATGCTTTGAGAAACTGAGAACAACTTCAGCATGTGTCTCTGAGTCCACAGCTGCTCAGTGACTTTCTCGTGGTCTTGCAGGAAGCCAGAATGAGAGTGAGGAATAGCGTTTTAGGCTCCTGATTTGGAATCCACTGCCCCAATCTGTTATATCAAAATTGCTCTCAAAATAGTGCCACTTGGTGCTACCTGTGTGATGAAAGCGTTTGGTCTCACATACACAGCTGTGTTCTGCTTGTGCTGCTTTGCCTTTTGCTTCAGTTAGAGCATGTATATTCCCCACCTCCTCCCAACCACCCGGTACATGATCCTTCTCTCCACAGCTGGGATTCCAGAACGAAAGCAAGGCTTAATCTTTAGATGAGAATATGAATAGTTACTGTGGAGCCTGGACTTTAAATACAGTCAATTGTCCTTGTGTTTTCAGTGGCCAGTCTGTCTTCTCCAGAGCAGTCACAGCTTCTCCTTTCCCTCTCGCTTTTTAACTGGAATATTTGCGACCTTTTAATAACTTTACTTGAATTGTTATGGATGGAAAGTAGTTGAGCTGCTTGCAACACAGTATTTAAAGGTTTAATGTGTAGATTAAGAGTCTGTGGCTTTCACAGTACCTTTTGGTTTTGATTCCTCTCTCTAATCTAATTTCATCAACATCCAGAGTCTCTGGCAATGGAAAGTAAATGTGAAGTGTGAGAATGTCTCATTCAGACAACAGCTCAGGTGTGCAGTCACTTAACTTTCCAAAGGCTTTGTTGTAACTTAAACAGTGTGTGTGTTGCTCTGATATATCCACAGACCTTGAGGATCTTCTTGGCCACTTCCCAAATACAGATTATTATGACCCTCAAACTTCTTGGAACACAGTATTTCCAGTTTGCAGTGATTTGTCTTTGTATAGCAGTGGCTAATTACGGCAAATACTCTCTGAAAAGCCTCTTAAAACTTTAGAAAGAAAAGGTCATATTTTCTCTGATACATACTTTCCTAAGCAAGCTGAGTGGGGCATTTGTGGATATTTGTCTAAATCACTCCTAGTCATACACATCTTTTTGCACTATTTTGTGCCAGAGCTGTTTTCCTAAGCCTCCACGTACTGGACTGGCCATGAGTGGAAATGGACTGCTGTCTTCCATCTTGTCTGATAAAGTTCAGGTATTTGCTTTAGCTGTATGGAGGCTATGTTTTGCCTTTAATTCATCTAGTGTAATAGCCAATGAAAGCTGTGAGGTGGATGGATACCTGTGCAAGAAGCAGCGGTCCGGCTGCTGAGTGTGCAGAGCAGTTACTGGGTCGGGTGGCTTAGCACAGCCCCAGAGGTCACCCATAACTCTCACAAGAAAGCTTCTTCAGGGAAGGGCAACAAGCTTACAGCTGAGTTTTCTCAGTTCATAGGCTTGTTATCGAGCCAGCTTATTAAAGTGGCAAATGCAGTCTTTTTTCAGTATGGCTGAAGAGCCAGTTCCTTTTAATGTGTAGCACGCGAGTCGGCTGCGATGCTCCCTGTATCGGCAGTCAGTCCTGTCTTGATGTATCAGATAAGTATAACAGTTTATAGAGGGCTGAGGAAATTCACTTAAGGACTGGTAAATACCGTTTGCCTTATCTCTGTTAACCTAAACAGTTTCTCTAAATGGCTGGTGGTAAATGATCTTGACTAAGTTCTATGAAAATAAAGTATTTAATTTTCAATTAGTTCAAGAGGCCAGCCAGAGTTTACTTGTCTATGATGGTAAGTTCTCAAATAAATCACAAAATTGTATATGGGTGGTCTTGAGACAGGCTAATTAAATATATTAGGAACCTTAAACTCAAGTTGAAATACCAAGATTTCTCTTCCATAGTTTTTTGTTCTTAAAAGGTTAGGGTTTGTTTTTTTTTTCTAGAATTATATAATCTGGTGTTTTACGGAAGTTGTTACCAGAAATTGTAAAAGTTTCAGCATCCCCTCAGAATGATTAGAAGAACAATTTAAGTGTAGTACTTCTGCAAACATTTGCAAGAAGCTGGAGTTTGTTACTTTGTCATCTTGTAGAAGCGGGGACGGATCAAAGGCTTTTTCCTGCTGATATCTCATTTGCTGCTCCACGGTCAGCTGGAAGGATAATGAAGAGGCATGGAGTCTTGGATGTGAGAGAGATGCAACCCTTGACATTTTATTGCAAAGGCTAGAGGATGACCTGCTTTCTCAGGGTCTTGCCTAAAGCCAAGTACAGAGCACTTGTTCAGTAACTTCATGATGTGTTTTTGATGGTGTTGCCACGTCTTGTTCAGCTCATGATGTCTTGCTGATTAATATTACAGTTACATTTCTTTTCAAACTTTGTCATCTTGTTGCTTTACCTTTGTTCTAAAACACTAGGAACATCTCTGAAATATACTTTCTCTTGCTTTGCTTGCCCTGTGAAATCCTTTTGATTTTATAATTGTGAAAAAGCATGTTTAAAACAAATTCTGCAGCCACCTATCCTTCTGGAGGGGATGGAGGGTGACTGCCCAGGGCTTCTGAATGACTCAATACCAGTCATCTGTGCTTGTGAGCATGTCTTGGTTGCTGCTGACCTCTATGTGAGAGGAGGAAATGATGCTGGTGGCCTGCTTCCTTCTGTAGTCACTCACCACTCAGACAGAGCAACTTCAGCATTTCTGGTGCTGTTGCCATGATCCCTGTAACATAATGCGGGTCAGGGCACTTCTCGCCGAAAGGTGGGAAGGGCCTGTGATCCTCTGTACGGTCTAGGATTCTTCAAAGCCTCTGTGCCAGTTTAATATGTTTTTCTTTCTGTAGGAGGAAAGAAAAGAGAAGCTGAAAGTCGTCTTCATGTTGGAAAGAAAAAAGGAGGATCAGCTCATTAGCTGATTGCTTAAACTTACAGCAGTTTCGTCTGTGATGCAACAACTAATTAACTAAACTAACTAAAATCACTGTTAAATATCTATTCTAGAATGAACAATCATGACACCATTTTGTAGAACATCTGAGATCACATTTGGAGGTCATAAAGTATAGCTATGGGTGTACTTGTTCCTTCACTGCTTTAAAAGGTTTCTTTGGGTTGAACATTTCAGCCTTTTAAAGGACCAAACACAGTATATGAACTATGATATTCTTCAAAGATGAAGTATAAGAAAGAGTCATAGGCATTTTCTAAAATCAGTAAAGGAGTAAACAGACTTGGTTGTAATCCAGACTTGCCTTTCATATTCAATGTCCTGTATTTTTTGTATTCATACAGAAGTCTTTCCCCTATGCTGGAAAGTCCTGAAGTGATGCAGAGCTGTACTTGCACAGGAACCTTTGTCACTGGGTGGGGAAGTTTCATAGAATCATTAAGGTTGGGAAAGACCTCTAAGTTCATCAAGTCCAACCATCAACCCATCACCACCATGCCTACTACTACCACCATTTGCTACTGCCTCACAAATCTCTTTACCACTGTTGTTCTACCAGAACTTTTCTCTAGCTGTGTGTGGATCATAGGCTTTTGTGACTTTAAAAAACAATCCTTACTGTTTATGAATGCAACAGTGAGAATGAGGCCTCTGGAAATAGACCCAAATCTGTATTTGTGTGTGGGAGCATGTGAGGTTTTATGGTGGTTTTCTTTAATCTGATGTCTTGAGACAAGCAGCTGCGGTGGCTATAGAGTTGCTCAAAGGGCTGCAAAATTGAATTAACCAGACATGCTTCTTTTACTGATATTTAGAAACCAGTGGCAACTCTGACACTGTCCATGGTCAGCTGAATTTTACCCAGTTGGAAATCCCAGTGCTGTTCTCTGCAACGGAGAAAGCTGAGCCGCTGGCCAGACCGTTGCCTGTTGACCTTCTGTGGTGATTTCCACCTTCCCTGGGGAAGGCTTTCCTGCTCACTGAGGGCTGAAGGAGTTGGTGCCTTTGTTCAGAGGAATCTTCTGTAATCTTGAACATCATGACTTAAAGTGGAAGAATATAGACCTGGGCTTCCAGGTTGAGCTTTTTTGCATCATCTTCTTTGGGACCCAAATAATGCAGACTGAACAAAAGTTACATTTGGCCTAATGATTCGTGCCTCATTAGAACTGTCGTTTTTTTAATATAGAATCTATACATAATTCATATGTTGGAAACACAGCAAAGGAAACTATAGAATGTGTAAGTGGAAGAAACAAAAATGAAAATGCTTAGCTATTCACAAAACAGCTGACCAAAGCACTGTTTTCTACTGGAATTACAGTGCTGGGACAACTTATAGTCTCCATTTTTAGTCACTGACTCTTTCCTTTGAAGTCCAGAAAAAATAATGACAGTACTTGTATGTCTACAGGTGCAGTATGAATACATTTCATATAATATTTTAAAATCTGCTAGGTTTTCTGTGGTAACGTGTCAGGTGGGGTTTTTGACACTGTATATAAAGACAATTAGAGACTTGATCACTAAGGCTTAGAAGACGTGAATCTGATGGATAAAATGCCTGTCTTACTCCTTTGCTTTTTTCTGTATCTAATTGTTTAAAGATCAGGTGTGCTAACAGCAAAGAAGAAAGAAATATGTTTATCCCAGGCTAATGTAGCATCAGCTAAATACACAATGTATTGTCATCTTCCAGACTAGCATAAAAAATGCAAAACTCCTGAAGGGCTGGAGGATGCGCAGCAGGGGCAGGATGGCGGCCACCTTCCTCTGCATCCCAGCGCTCCCTGCCAGTTCCGCAGCCGGGTGGAAAGCTCCTCCAGGGATGGGGCATGGGCTGTCCTACGCTGCTGAGCTGCTCCCAGGCATCTCCCCTCCTTCTCTGGAGACTGTGGCATGCATTGCTGCCTGGATAGGTGTCATTCCGGGCTCGTGAAGTCAGACGGCTAGGCAGGGGCTTTTCCCCCATCTGCATGTGGATGTTGTCTCAGTAGATAGCCTCGTTCATTTTCCTTTCAAATGTGGAGATACTTACCTGTGTCACGGAGCTGAAACTAGACCATGTCTCTTGGTACATGGCCTCCTGTCTTCTCAGGCTGCAGCTGTGCAGCTTTAGTTACGGTATGGAAGCAAAAGTAAGGGAGGGAGAGTTGATGCTTGCATGCAGTGTAACAGCATACTGGTCATCAGCGGTGCCAGTAAGATAGGTGCGTTTTGCCTTCGGTATTTATGCCAGGAGGTGTCGAGCTGAAGGCTGTACCTCCCAGGAGAGGGAGCAGGATGGTGGCAGTGGCGTATGGCTCTGCCTGCAGCATAGCAGAAGGCTCTCGCGGCTCTTCAGGATATTTCCAGTTACCTGATGTGCTGAACATTTTGTCTTTCGGCCTCTCAGATCAATGCAGATGCTAACGTGCTCTCGGAGCAGTTTAGTTTCAGATTTGTGAAACCTTTCTGCTCGATGATTTTTTTTACTATGTGCCTTTCACAACTGGGATGTAAAGACCAGGCTCTGATAGCGGCAGCCTGAGGGAGCCTTAGCACAAAACACGTCATGAATGAAAATCTTGGGTTGATCCAGAAGGTAGGGTTTGCATTTCTTTTGGGATGGCTCTTTTGTTGTTCAGTCTGCATAAATATCAGATCTCACCTTTACTGTGCTCAATAAAAACCTGAATAATTCATGCAACTCTGACTAGCGGTTGACAAGAAGAAGAAGCAGCAGCAGCAGTGCTCTTGCAAATTTTGTCATTACTGAGATGGCTACTTGTTAAGAATTAAAATGAAGTTCCTAAAAACTGAGAGTAGAAAAATTATTTCAACTGGAAGCATGTTATTGCTAGAAATTTTTTCTTTTTTTGCAAGTGGACTTGCAAATCTTGTTAAACAGAAGCGTAGCGATAAGAAATAGAAACCATTTAAAAGGAAGGTGGTATTCATGTGTTTCCTGTTTTATAATTATTTTGTGTTTAGCTTAATTTGACAGTGGCAAGATTCACATGACCTAAAACATCCTTTTGAAGCAAATTTGCCCATTTGTATGACTGTGCTTATTAATTCTGCATTTTGAAGAAATCCTTTGTGTGTTCATGAAGCAGCTTACTTTCGTTATGATACAGTACATTTTGAATTATATACTGCTTTATTTTACTTCAAATACAAATACTGCTTTATTTTACTTCACTTACAGGAAATGAAGTATGGATGACCTGAAGTTTAGTTAGTAATAGGCAGTCCTTGTATTTTTTGGTATTTAGTTTGTACAAAAAACATGTGTATGAACAGAGTGTGGGAAATGTACATTTCTCTCTTTGTATGAGTGAAGAACAAGGTTTTCATTGCTACCCCAAGGAGTAGGATTTAGTTTATAAATCTATCCCTTCTTTTACAATGTAACAGCTATATTACTCTTCTCCCTTGGTCACTCTTGCATGAAGCAGGAAAAAAGATGCAAAGCTTTCCTTGAAGCTACACAATAGCTACACTGTATAAAAGCTGTTAAAAGCACCGATGTGACCTCTAAGTTTGGTTTCTGTTGAGAATGTTTTTGTTGAGCAGTCTCCAAAACTAGGGGGAAGGTCTAGTGGTGAGGTGGAAGGAGGAGATGAATTGTACTGGGACCCCTCCAAAGTGGTGCCATCAAGGCAGCTTCCTAGGCCCGCATATGTGTGCCAGTTACACCATAATTCCATCTCGTGATAAGAGATGATGCCAAGCATCTCTTTCCCTTTCCCAGGCTCTCTTCTGTTGCACTTTCCAACATGAGGAAGCTTGTGAGTGGCATCTATCAAGGGTGCCGTGGTGCTGTGCAGCCCTGCCATGGCTGGGGGTGTTGGGTCCTGGGTGGGCTGCAGAAGACACCTGCGTCTGGGCTCCCTCATGGGCTCTCCTAGTTGAAGAAAAGGTGCCTGAAAGTGTCCCGTGTGGGAAATGAAGGTCGTGATGGGGTTTCCAGGTAACGTGTTGAGCTAAGAGGGAGGGATATTATTCATCATCACCTTGGTTTAAACTCAGAAGCAAATCTAGAGGTTGGAGAATTGAGAAATGGTACCTAGAATGGGTGTTGGAAAGAAGAGCTGAGCGTGCATGTGCAGAACAGAGCAACAGCAAGATATGTGTAGCTCCTGAAAAGGCTGGCACTTGTCCTACTGAAGCGATCTGTATAATGTTACCATAGACTGCTGACAGTACAGAATTTTGATAGATTAAACTGCAGTTGGTTTATATCGATTTTTCTCTAAGGGTCAGTAATTCCAATTGAAGGTGTAGGTCTTCAATTAAATGATATTATTTTCATCTCTGTTTACATAGCTTGCATGGTGTTCAGGCTGAAGAGTAGTTGCTATTTTGGGACTTAAACAGTAAGTTGTTTGTTTTGTATAACTTTGCAAACATAAAATAGCTCCACAGTCAAGTGGATAGTCTTCTAATCTACATAGATGTGTTCCTGCTTTATTTGAAGTACATGGATAAATCAGGATAGTTTTATTACCTGTGTGTTTTGTGTGCTTGTGAAGGGTGGGTGGTTTTTATTTTTCCTTATTTGGGGGAGCACATGGTTTTGGGGGAGTAGCCTTGCATCTGAAAACTTGGCAAGGAGTCTGCAGCTCATATAGTTAGTTCCATTCCTAAATGATGACTTCTTTTCCAGCTATCTTTCTGGTTCCTGCTTAATTACATACTTTTGGTGAATAGAATGTTTTTTAGGACAGTAAATAGGAATATGCTTATAAAAATAGGCCCTGGTTAAACTCTGACCACCAAACTCAATGTTAGTATTTAAAAGTCTGTCAACAAACTCGGGGAGGAAAGAAGCATTCACAGTGATGAGATGAGATTAGCTTGGTTAAAGCAGATGTTGAAGAAATGGTATCTTTCCATTGCCTGGATGATGACAGGCAACACTGCAGTCCACTGAGAAATTAGGCTGAAATGTTGAGCTAGGCGCGATTGTTTGGTGTCAGACTATTAAGTTAATTCCTGGAGGAGGCTGGTTTAAGTTGTTTACTAGTCGATACTCTCATTATTCATCATCCGTTTGTTACTGTCGAAGAGGGTAATTTGAGCATTTTTGGAAGACAAAGCAGGGAGGGATTATAGGAGTACAGATTTAGAATTTCAGATGATGAATTGGAAAAATGGTCTGAAATCGATGAGGTGTAATTTAATAAAGACAACCGTGAAGTGTTACACTTAGGAGAAATCAAATGCACAAATATAAATGGGCTAGGCAGCATGCTGGCAAGGAAGGACCCAGGAATCGCAGTGGATCTCAAACTGAATTTGTCGGGTGTGGTGTGCATAACACTGAGATTTCATTAGGGCTGTATAGGTGATGAAAGATGTCGGGTAAATAGCAGAGGAGGTAATTGTTCTTCTGTGCTTAGCACTGTGCTTTGAGCCTCTGTTTTAGACTTCTTATTAAAGAAGGATGTGGGTAGATAAAGGGGGCAGGGTCTCAATGGCACCAACAAGGGTAGGACATGAGGTTTGAAAAACTCAGCCTTTGGGGAAAATCTGAAGACTTTGAGTTTCTTTAGCCTAGAAAACAGAAAAATTTGGGGATGCCTGAATCTTCAATGATATGAAAAGGTGATGTAAGGAAGATGGAGATCAACTGTTCTTCATTTCTACTGAGACTAAAAGAAATTATTTTAATTTGCAGTGTGGAGCTTTAGATTACACAGGATGGAAATTTTCCAGTACTGAACACGTTTTAAGGGCTGAAAGAATTTCTCCAGAGACTTACACGAGGTAGATGAAACATTGACACTGTTGCAAAGACGCACCAATAAAAGCTGGCCTAAGCAGGTAAACCCCCTCAGGCCACTCGCTGTGATGTACAGCGTAGGAAAGGAGGTATAGCTGGACTTGGAAAGCAGCAGAGCAGGAAGTTAACCCTGTTGAGAGCCCATCAGCCCAGCCTTAGAGCTGCACTGATGTAGCCAGGGATATCTGGTTCTGTTCATGTAGCTGCCTGGGATGCTTCTGCAGAGAAATTACACTGCATGTGGTGGAGATGGCCTAAAGATGCCAGAGTCTGTCCTGGAGGCAAGGCGTCTCAGCTCTGCTAGTCCATACCCGATTTTTTCCTATTAAAAATTCTTGTCTTATTGTAGTATGTGGTTCTTGGAGTGGGGCAGTGTCTTCATGCCTCTCATTTTCTGTGGTGTTTCAACAGTGAGTTACACCTCACAAGTTGGGAAGAACAGGCTTAGATAATGGCTGGGGGGCTATTTTCTGAGTTCAGGCTTTCTGTCATTTGCTGTTAAAATGATCAGCTCTTTCTGTGATCCAAGACTGTTTGCAATTGATTGAGCCTGAAACCTTACATCTGTCTCCTTCAGTTTCTTTTCTCTGTATGCTAGCTTCTTTCAGGACAGCACCTGTCATCTAACTGCTATTAACACTAGTAATATTGCTTTTAAGATGTGAATAACATTTTACTTACACTCTTCTATACAAAGATGA
>Ga0181612_120526_pt1 | contig 12523 bp, 7 predicted proteins | sample HoacroProtozoa21_FD_119630 | JGI IMG/M metagenome (GOLD analysis project Ga0181612, IMG submission 119630) | Hoatzin crop microbial communities from Cojedes, Venezuel. Combined Assembly of Gp0051906, Gp0051904, Gp0051908 | reverse complement strand
GGGCTGCCTGGCAGCTGCTGGTGGGACGCCAGCACCCGGCACCCAACTCCGGGAAACTCAGTGTTGGTTTTGTATATTTTGCATTATTTCTCTTATTATTTCTAGTATTATTATTGTTATTAGTAAAACTTTTTATATTCAGTTTATAAGTCTCTCTCCCTTTTCCTCCTTTTCCCTTCCTCTGGTGGGAGGGTGGGGTTAACAGAGAGTGTCTGCCACTCAGTTTATTGTCACCCTGCTTTAAACCATGACAGGTATTTAAAGTCTTTTTACTTTACGAAAATACATATAAAAAGGGAAACCACTGGAAAAGTTTCCTTAAGAATATGTGCCATTTTATTGGTTTAGACACTTTACAGAATCAGAGTCCTCAAGCAATAAAGGGATCTGATCAGGGAAATAAAAATTTAACATCCACCATGAATTCTTCTCCTTCAGCTATGCTAGTGAGGCTTTCATATTTATAGCAGGAGATTATCACGTTCGTGGGATAATAAATTACACTGGATCTAATTACTTCATCACCAGCAATAGTTTTTCATAGACACTGACAGGCCTTAAATTGGGATGCGTCCTTTAATTCTGCTCTTAACCTTCAGCTGAATCTCTCGGGCAGAAGTGCAAAGAGAACACGGCAGTGGGCACGGTGGCGACACAGTGCCAAGTTTTTTTCTGTAGACTGTCCTCCCATGAAAACAACACGTTGCAAAAGTTCTGGTCCCACTTAAATCTGTGGCAAAATCCTCTTGAATTAAGTGGGGCCAGGATTTCACCGTCTGTATTGGTCCACTGGTCTGAGGAGGTCCAAACTGCCGTGTGTAAGGTCAAGCGCTTTCGTAGGTTTGACAGATGAAAGTCCAAACGTCGTTGCTGTCTATTAACCCCAGAGGTGGGACAGAGGACATGGCTGTAGGTAAGCACTCCACCTCACCTGTTTTGCTCCTCGGGGGAGGTTTCTGTGCACTTGTGTTCCTCCCTGGATCCATGTGAGGTTTTTCAAGCTGCTGTTCCAAAATGACGCATCGCTGCCGCTCTTCCTGAAGCCTCTTCTCAGCTTCCAAGAGTTTATCGTTGCCTTCCTCCACCCTGAAAGGCAAAAAAATGGTAGTTCAGCTTATTTATGTCACGACTACTAAGGATCAGTCAGTCTGGACACTGAATCCTGCTTCATGCTGCATAGCTCCCAACAGAGGGAAAAGGAGAATTTTCCACGCATCTGAAGGCAGAAATCCGAGTTCAATTGTTCCAGATGATGTCCTCCAAATTTGCAAAACAGAATTAACTAATAAGTACAGTTCGTTAATGGAGGTTGCGTAGATCCCTTAACGCTGGCTGCTTGCATGAATTTACCACTCGGATGAGCAGGCAAGCTGCAGATTCCTGAAGGGAAATCTTTTATTACAGGAATAGTGCCTTTTTTTAAACACAATGGGAAAATTTGGAAGGAAAATAGTTTATAAAACCACTGTCGACAATTTAGCTGTTTTGCGTCAGTTATCTGCAAGTAAGAAAAGAAACTTGATGTTGCTTTTAATAAACTTGGCCATTAGACACCACCGTGGAAGGGAGTGGAAAAGGAAGTGGTGGCTTGCTCTGCGGCGCAGAACGGAAGAGCAAAGTGCCTCTCTGTTCACCCCACACAACATCTCAGAAAATTAACGACAAAAATTGGGTGTGTGCCTACAGATGTAGTCAGTGGTGCATCTCGTGTGGGACAGCGCCTGATACCAAATGATTTAAAGGAGTTTAAAGCTAGAGAGAAACCTGAATTGACTGGCTGTATGGTATAGTGCAGAATAAAAATTTCCTTCTTGACCCCAGGGGTGATAGCTGATTACTCCCTGAATCGAGAGACTTGATTAGTCTTATTTCCCTCCTAGCTGGCATAACTCAAGAAATATTACAACTCTAATAAAATTATATCACTGTCTTAAAAATCTAGCTACAGGCAAGACTCTGACCTCCTGTGGCAGTGAATTACCAGGCTGGTGACACGCGATGAGAAATTACATTTCTCTCTGTGGTTCTGAATTCACTAAACTTTCATTTGACCAGGTGTTGCATCCACGTTAGACAAACAGCAGAGGAAAAATGACAAAACTAGTCGTTTTTTATGAAATCTTCTGCCAATGTGAATAACTGAAATATTCTGCTAGTGCTTTCCCCTTCCCAATCCTACAAACCGTTCACAAGGGAGTAGCTTCGGGCGCAATGTTCTGCTCCGCAGTGAGTGTGAAACACAGTCCCAAATATGGGCAGCTGCTCCCACTCGTGTAGCCATTCCCCGTGCTCCTCTCTCAATTTAAGCACTATATGTGTTACTCGAGCTTTGCTGACCCATACCCCAATAGGGGAAGGGAAGAGGAGGAACGCCTGATGATTTTACATATATGCATGTTGAAATATGACTGGATGATACATTATCCTGAGGTTTTCCACGAGTTATTGCACACAATTTCACAAAATTTACTTTACCTGCAGGAGCTCTTGATAAATGTGTGATAACTGTGGAGCTGCTGAATCATCAGTCTATGGTACATTTCACAAGCAACTGTGCACTTCATTGACTCCGTGCTCTTCCTTATCCCATATTCGTGACGGTCCCTTTTCAGCTATCACTCACACCTCCACCTATGCTAATTGCGTGGCTCTATTAAAGTCACTGGGCTTACAAACATGAGTAAGATTCTCCCAGTGTGTATTTCCAGGATATAGCCTTTAAAAGCACCTTTACCACAGTTATAAAAAAATGGATTTTTCTGACTGTGATTAGTTGTACAGGACAAAAATTAGACAAATGAGAAATGGTAACTATTGTAAAATAAAGCAAGCAAGCAAGTAAGCAAATACTGCCTACTGTATTCAAAAGCACGCAGACAGAAGTATATCTTCCTACAAGCTGGAATACAGATTTGGGAGTCAAATAATAGACATTCTCTAACTGGGAAAAAAAGCAGTAGCTGAAAGGTGTCCAAAGAGCAAAGACTTTGCTTTCTCCGCCCTCCTAAAAAATAATTGGCTTTTAACATCATCTTAAATTGAAATGAATGATAGAAAAAAAAAAAAATCACCACTATGCTTCAATTAAACCAGAAGAAATTCATTTAGAAGAGGATACAGCAAAACTTAAAAGAATGTGAAAAAGGTTTTGGAACAGAAGGCAGATTATAACTATAATTACAGTATTTACTACCGATGAATAATATTGCTGCCTAAATAACACCATGCATATACAAATACACGAATTCTAGTTTTATCTAGGTGCAGCATGTTTGAAGATGACTCCATTTTTTCTGCCTTTTGTTCTAAAAGAATAATAAAAAAAGATGAATCATCAGCTAGGCAGGGAAATTGAGCAGAAAAAATTTAAAAGCCCCTATTTAAGGAAAGGATCCCACTGGCAGCGTATGGTGCACTGTACCACATGCCATAGACTCTCACGCGTGTCCAGCGCTCCATAATCGCAGCGTCCCACAAAGGATGCTGGCGGAATCAGCCGCTACCTTTTCTGCAGCACAGTGACCAGTTCCAGGAGCCTGTCTCTTTCCACTTCAGCAGCCTGGCAGAGAGCCTTGTGCTCTGTGATCTGCGTCTGCAGCACTTGCAAATCCGGGCTGTCTGTGGCAGCAAGCCTAAAAGCAGCAGAAGCATAGAGAGTCTGTTTCCCATTTCACAAATGAAAGAAATGAAACAAAGACAAGATTTGAAAAACATATCAAAATACCCTTGTCTGAAGACTAAGCCAGAATGCAGAGCCAGGCTCGCTACCTCCCCCCAGCATCAATTTCTACGCTGCAATAAATGGAAAAGAAGTATTTGGAAATAAAGCCACCGTGAGTTTCATTAGCAAGGTCTTTCCCTTCGCAAGGATGCTCTTCCTTCCCATCACCCCTGAAAACAAACTTCCACCTCTGATCAATTCACTAGCACCGACTCTCCTCCCACTGCTACCGCCAAAGTAAAAGCAGCCTACGTCTGGATTCTCCAAAGCGCTACGCTAAGCTATTAACTGGCATGCGATCGATTTTCTCCCACTGAAAGGCTTCAGGCAGGATTAGTACCATGGCCGTTCTTGTGCCTAATATGGGGTGAAAGGAAGAGGCAGTTTTCCCATGTATCCCGTTATCATGTACTTCATTAATTCTCCGACCTCTCCGCACAGGAGTATACAGGACTGTTCCTTTTGGAGGAAAAAGCAGGAGAAATCTTGGTGGTTGGGGGTGAAAAGCTAAAAATGGGATTTATGGGGCATATAACTAGCAATCAATTAAAAAATGAAGATAGCAAGAAGACAGTAGAGCTTTGTCAGAGCTCTTTGGCAGTATCAGGTAGAAAGGACGGTGACAGAAGCTGTTTGTTACAGAAACGAGGCAGACAAGGACAAGGCTTGTCAGCAGCTTGCGGAGCATGGCAGGAAACCTCCCTTGTTGATGATGAAGTTTATGTACCTACCTTCCAGGTGTGATGTTATTACTAAGAAGGGAAGGCTCAGTAGCTGCCGACTCTACAAGCATGTGGCCCATCTTGGACACTGTGCTGAGAGGAAGAAAGCTTTGTTAGGCACTGAGCTCTACGGAGGGCAGGGCTCCAAGAACTCCGCTCATTTTCCAGTGTCTGTGTTTATTGCTGCCTTGTAGGGAAAAGACTCCCACAGCCGCTAAGCTGGTGTCACACAGGCTCTGCATACACAATAGCTCAGCTTGCTCCCTGACTCCAAAACACGCTGCAAAACCACTTTGTGTCTCCGTTACGCAAAAAAAATATAGCTCAGTGTTTGACCTCTGTGCTTCTGGGGGTCCTTGGCTGGCACTCCAGACCAGCATCGTGGAGCTCCAACGTCACGGAGTAGCCACGCAGCAGCTCGTGAGCAGGAACAGCTCTCGACACTGCTCGGCTCCAGCTGAGCATGCAGCCACACAAGCAGCCGCTGCTGCTCTGCTTCCTCGCAGGCGCTGCCTTGGACCCTCGCCGAGAGCACTCTCATCTTACGCCTTCACTCGCTAGGGTGAGATACAAGCAGCGGTTACGGTGCTGGTTTGATGGTGTTTGCACGTCGTATGCTTTCATAACCAATGGTACCTCTGTTCTGCAACAAGGTGCGCAACTTGGATTTCCAAATGCCTTTTATAAAAATATAATTTATATAGTTTTCTGAATGCTTTTGCTTTGTGGAGACCCTCAGGAGCATCCGTCGGGCTTACTGTCGTAAGAGGAGTTGTCAGCTGGTAACACTAGAGTATCACTCCCAGTCTGGATGGGTTTTATGCGTAACGATCTGTGTGCTTCGGACGTAAAATTCTTGCGTCTGTTTTCCAAACTTGAGCTCAGCTGCCTAAAGGCAAGTCCCCGTAGACTAAACCCATGTTTCCTTGTCTTTAGGCTGCAGCTAACAGAGGGTAAGGCCGTAATATTCTGGAATGGGTAGAGCTGCCTTCTAGGCTAGGAGTGGTTAATCCTAAAAATCAAGTTAAGGCTGATAATGACAGAAGTGGCCCAGTCTAAAAATGCAGATTTTTACTTCGATATCTCCAAGGGGCTTTAGGTCCTATTTATAGCATTTTTCATTTCATCTTTGCTGATAGGAAAAGATGATTCACTAAAGTAAAACGGAATAGAGAGTTCATGAGCATATTAAAGTTAATGGAATGAGTGAGCCCTGCTGACCACGTTATTAACAGCTCCTGCAGTTTTCAGACTCATTCATCGCCCACCCGACGTGCCAGCTACTTTCATGACAGAGCTATGTTAGCCACGTATACAAGCAATAATTTATGCATTGTGCTTAGAGGCTTCTACAAAGCCATTACCCAACCTCATTTTCCTGCTTGCCTTCAGCAGACATATGAAGTAAAAAAGGGGATAAAATATAGATTTGCTGCGTGACAGCACAACAACTTTTGCAGATTTAGAAGGGGGAGAATAAAGTCAGTCAGAAGGGTGTAACAATGGAGATGTAGAAAATTTCAAATTAAGCATGTTTTAACTTGAAAAAACAGAGAAAAATTTTTCTTAAATTATGTAGTAATGCTCTGCTTAGACTCAGGGATACATCCAAGAATTTTAAAGCCAAATTCAGTGTCTGAACTAATGTGGTAGGTGAGCTGGAATTTAACTCGATGAAAAATTTCCTCCTTCATCAGAAGGCCAGTCTCAAATCCTCATTGTCAATTAGACCATAAACTCTTCAGCAACAAAACCAGCATTTTAAGAGGAAAGGATATAACTTGCTCTGGTATTACGGTCCCTTCACGCAGCCAGAGTAACCCAGAGTCACATCAGCGTAAACAGAAATCAGACTTACAGCTGTATTAAGATTAGTACAATTTACATAGTTCTCAGTGAGGCTTTAAAATGGGTGTTTGTTAAGAACAAATGATGCGGTGCGTTTTCAATGTTTCTGCAAGGAAATCCTACCCAAAGCATATTTATTGATTTAAATAATGTGCCAGTGATTTAGTGCTTACCTAAAACAGCGTTTTGTATTAATTCACTACCCTGCTCTCAGAAGTCTGCTCATTAGAAGCCCCGTTTCTCATAAGAGAGAAGAATCACGGGCACTTAAGCTAACCCCATAAACATCTGAGCTGGAGGAAGAGAATTAGCTGCGCTGCCATCATGCCAAATGTAGTAATGTCTGCAAGTCTGTATATCTTTTTCTGTTCCAGGACAAAAGTCCAACAGATAATGTGATTAGAGATTCCCATATACTGTAAACAAGCTGCCACAGCTATTGGCACCCAGCACTTGTGGTTTGATACAACTGTCTGGGAAAATCATGCTTCCGAATAACTCACAACAATTTTAAACATTGACATTAGGGTCTTCTTACCAAGCAGATCCAATCCTTCCAACCTGATTGCTGCCTGATGCCAGAGCCTTGACCAGAATAAAACCTGGATCTTCTGAGTGCTCAGAAGGTGGTGTATCAGCAGCTCCTGAACCGTCCCCTTGATGGGCAGATTTCTTCTGTCAATGTTGGAGAAGGTTATAAAACCAATTACACAGCTCAAGGGAAAATAGCTGCATCAATGCCTAATCAGCAGCTTGTGATTATTGCTACAAGCATGCCAGAACTTTTGATTTACAGGACTTCCTTGGAAACTTTTATTTAGTTTCTATCCACTGCAGGATGAAAACACAGCAAAAGTCAGTAAAAAGTGCAGTTTCTGATGAAATCAGTGTCGCCAGAGAACTCGCAGAGCAGCACCACCAGTACCACTGCCAGCGCAGTTGGTTTGTGTCCCTACCCGAGTTTTATCTTTGGTTCAACGCTCTAGCCTCCATTACTGAGTCATCTGACAGATCAAAATGTTACTGTAACGGTACAGGGTTTTACACTGATGGGAATTGGATGTCTAAATACTCCAGCGAAACCTGACTATAAGATATGAGACCACATGAGAAGCTTTTGGCAGGTTAGTGGGCTGCCTTTCCACCCCTGTGCCTGTGCTCTGGCAGTAGCACCATCTTCTCTCAGTTTGCAACACTAGACCATAAAAGCTGAAAATATTTCTATCATACCAGCCCATAAGGGGCCAACCTTCCCAACTCTTTCATCTGTACAATGAAATTTCCATATGCCCGAGACCCATCAGACTCATATCAATAGTTTGGAGATCTGAGGGAGAGGAATTTTTTGAAGTGATTTACAGTGGGAGACAAGAATGACTTACTAAGGGTCCCATCACTCCAAGAGGGGATGTAGCTGGGTACCACGGCAGCCTGCTGAATTTGGCCTCGTCTATGTTTGTTTGCTTGCTTCCTTCAGCAGCCAAGGATGCTGAATACTGAGAAGTCCCCATTGCAGCCCAACCCTTGCTGTCAGTCATGTCACAGTCTAGACATGGAGCCACGTGTGCATGTGATTGATATTTCTGTGCTTTTCTGCTGCTTAAACAGCTTGAAGAAAAGTTATGTACATGCAGGAAAGAAACTTCAGAGTTACAAGAGAGAATTCCTGCTTTACCATTCCATCAGGAAAGACTGTCAGTAGGACAGGTACTAGTGTCTCGACCCAGCGACCAGCTTGGATAACAAGGGAGAAGGAAGTGGAAGAGCACATCTAAAATGACTACAAAGTGTGCTCCTCTGGTTAACTTCTTCTGACTGTCTACCTGAAGTGTGAGTTGCTCAATCTCCTCTTCCAGCTCTTTAACCTTTGCTTCTCGTTCAGCCACCATCTGTCTGAGTTGCTCTACCAGGAAGTTTTGTTTCTGAACCTCACTGTTCAAGTGCTGCCCTAGTGTCTCCTGGGATTCCTTGTTCTGCTTGTCTTCCTGGCTCAGGTGCTTTAAGATCTCCTGCATTTGCTTCTGTTGGCTCTGACAAAATAGAAACAATGAGTGAAATCTTCACTTTCGAACACAATGATTACTATCACACCCTCCGGTGTTTTAGACCCTCCAAGAGAAATACCCATTTAGGAACGTTAGGGCAAGCCACAGCCCCACCAAACGCATTCCTTGGAGTAAGCACATTGATATCATTAGCGCTACTCCAAGAATTTGGTCCATTATGGTTTATGCATGAGATCACCTTGTCTGGTTCCCAGCATCTGTCCCTTGAGAAGACCGCACAGCAATGCCCAGATACACGCGGCTGGGTAAGACAGTCTGTCCCCACCTGGTCATATCACGACTTTAGTGACTGGATGGTGCAAGTAGAAAGGACCTGAACAACCGAGAGATTCCATTTTCTGGCAGCTTTGCTCCTTGGTGTAGCATAAAAGACAGCAAAAAAGGCTGGCCTTTGACAAAGAAGGTGACTTGTTCACAAACTGGATAAAAGTAAAGATTTCAGTTTGCTTTTGTGTGAAATTAGAACACCTCAGATTGTGTGATGGTGACATTAAGAGATGAGGGTTGTATAAGACAACAGCAGGGAGGCTAGGCTGCTTTACCAGCGGGTTTTGGAGTTTTTCTCACACTGACAAATCTAATGTTTGTCAGAGAGTTTGTTCTGTCAGGTCAACAAACTGCAAGCAAGGTGCTTCTGTGATGTAAGGGCTAAAACAAGTTAACCATTCCTTCCCAAATACACTTGCATCTTTATAATAATTTTAGTGAAAATGCTGGGACTTAGCAAAAGCCACAACTGTTATTTGGCTCCTCTGGAATGTGCCTAATCTGCTGGTCAGCACCCACACTGCCCGCGGCTGCCTGGTGTGCAGAAAGGTGAATGCAGCTTAGACATGTCTTAGCTAAAACCTATGCACAGAACCAAGGCAACGCAGGTGATTTGAAGCTTGTGAGGAGCTGGATCAGGAAAAACCCTACTAAGCAGCAGCATATTTTCTGATTTTTTTTTTTATTATTGTAATTGGGGAAGACTATTTAGAACTATGGCAGGACAAAAGGGTCCTGCAAGACCATGACAGCACAGCAGCCATTTACTTCAGCATAACCGCTTCTTGAGTCTCCACTAATACTCTTGGTTTTGAAGGGGCTAAGTCCTCTCAGCTCCAGCTACTGCAAGTGAATGCCACACGGTTTGGTACTCATGGTTCACCTTGTGTGTTTTGGGCTGTGTAACACAAAAAATTAAAGTGCAAGATCGCAGGCATTCTCAGAAAAGAAAATACCAGTGGAGCTGAAAGCAGAACAGAGAATGCAGTCTAGCTTCATGGGTCAGGAATAAAGCCCTTCTATACCTACTAGCCCATCTTATTTCAATCCTTCTGCAAAATGTTTCTTACAACTCTTGCAGCTTAGAGCCACTCGACTGCAACTGTGTCACGCCTGGTGCTGTCTTGCAGCCTTTACATGATCTGATCAAAAATGAAGGGCTTTAGCTGACTACGAAACCTCCGGCTGTCACAGTTTGATTCATCAGGCCCCTGCGTACCCTAAGGTTGTCTGTGGCATCGTGTCATTAAATGACATCACGTTTCATCCCTTATAGAAAGAGGGCTGATCTGCAGAGGCTGGGACCAACAGTAACAGTCAGACTGTACCAGTAAGGCGTCTATGAGCTCATCGTCGTGTTTTCCTTTCTCCAGCAAGGTTACGATCTGTTCCTTCAGGGTTTTCACTTCGTTGCACAGTACTTTGTTCCTGGCTTTTGATGCATCAAGCTTTTTTTTCATTTCCTCATGACTTTTTTGAAGAGCATCATGTTCCCCAGTGAGTTTCTGCAGTGATGCAAACACATCATAGGAAATGACAGTTACAGCCTATCACCAAGTCTCAGATGCTTTGGTGAACTCAAGAAATCACACATTGTCTGATAGAATCCAAAAAATGGAATTGGCACACCGTATCATCCCTGAGGAAGTAGAAATTATAAATGCTACTACTCACTGCCCGCTTGCCAGCATCAAAAAAGGTCTGTCTGCTCAGGAATACAAGTAGACTTGGTCAATTCACTATGTGCCAGGAAGCAAATGCTACTTTTGTCTTAAAACCTAATTCTGTATGCTCCTGCTTTTTCATCTGCCTCATCATTCTCTGTGGGGAAACTCTATTCCTTCCATATACATGGCGGTGATGCCACGCTTTGTATCTACTAGAAGCTGTCCTTGGCATACGCTGTCCCCTGAGCCATGCCTTTACCTAGACGAAACGCCAGCAGTGAGGCAGTAATGGGCAAGTACAGGGGGAGCTGTTGTGAACGGAGCCTGAAACACAAAGGCAGAAGCGGAACCACGCACATTACTGTGATTGAGGAAAGCCTCCCCTGTGCTGTGTACCTGTAGCTATAAATCTTCTCTTCCATTCTCACGGCCAAGAGTGAAAGGTGTGCATCGCCCCACTGCTCATCCTGTTGCACGGTTAAATTGCGGTGAGAAAAGCAGCAGCTACTCAAGCTCTGGGATGGTGCCAGGTGGCCGCTACAGAAGCGAATACAGGGAAGGAGCACAGAGAGATGCGCTTTGCTAACCTGGATACTTGTAGCTGACCCCCACCACACACGTTTCCTGCGAACACAGGCCTATGTATCCTTTCCACCTCAGGATTTACTACATGCGCCACTAACTATAGCCTCTCTCAACCCCTAAATGCCTGTTTATTTTTATAGCAACTACATCTGATAAATGGAGGGTAAGACCCATTTTCAGAATGCCTCTTAGAGGGTGTCTGGTGTAATTCTCAGTTTTGTTCTGCTTGCAGGTAGAAGCCCATAGCCATACAGATACATGAGGTGTGAGGGGGATGCTTGTATTTAACAGCGCGTGAAGAATGCACATCTGGCCACAGGGTGAGGGGGATGCTACAGAGCTTGGATGCAGCTGTAGCAGGCTTCTTTCTGCATGTGTCTTCAGTATAAACCCAGTGCCAGCTGCACTGCAACCCAGGGCCTCTCCCCCTCTTTCTAACATCACATATCATGCACAGTTGCCAGGTAGCCACATTTCAGGTCAAGTGGATGCATCCGACACATGAATCATGAAGCAGAGGGGAAGACCAAATGTTGTCCTGCGGAGGTATGCCTGGCCATGCAAGAGTGCAATAGACACAAGCATGGAAGCCTTTTGCTCAGTCTGTGAAGCGTGGCAGAACTTCCTCCAGCAGATCAGGTGGGTTTCCAAAGTCGTCTCTGGGTACAGTGTAACATACACCCTGAGAGTAAGGCAAGTTATTACACACTATATACCCATACATGTGAGCTCTGTCAGCTCACAGGTTTTTACCTCCAAAGTTTCTTTCTTTTCTTTTTCCAAGCTGCGAATCTTCAGCAAGTTCTTCTCTTGGGCTGACAACTTCCTTGGATCAGTAAGAGCCAGCAATTCCTCATCAATGTCACTCAGTGATGTTCTGGTCTTGTTTTGGCTCAGCTGATTCTCCAGCTCTCGAACCTAGGGGACAATAATGACAACTCACCTAGAGCCTTAACCGGGAGTACAGTGGTCCAGCATCTAAGACCACATAACCTAAGAGAACTCAAGAGTGTAGCATCGTATTACTTACTTCCTGACATTATCATGGTTAACTAACAAAGAGCAGTGTCTGTTCTTTCAAATTTAAATTTGTTAGCTGCTAACAAATACACAGAAGTCTAAGGCATCTGTGCAGGGAGGAGATATGACATAAGACCGACAGGAGAGACAAGACATGGGAGATCTGTACCTTATTGGAGCCACATGTGGAGGCCAGGAAGACTCTCCAAAGCATCTTGAATGCCACTAAACACATGTGTGGGCAACAGAATAATACCCAGTTCTCCTCTAAAAGGGCAGACACCCACTCACTTATATACACTTAAGTATCTCAGTCTTTAGCAGAATCACCATCCAGGATGCCCACACAGTAAACATTTAAGGCACAGTTCACTAGCCTGAACATAGGTACCTAGCACTGTTTGAGATGTCCTGGGATACTGGAGATGCATGCGACACAGGATCCACAAGACATCCATAGTCCTCTGGAGAGATGACCAGAGGTTAGAGGGACACCCTACGGCATCTCGGCTGGCATTAGACACCTATGTGTGGTCAAGTGAACTCAGCCCCTGCATCTCAGCTGTTCACTGCAGACTTCTTCACAGTCAGTAGAAGGACACGGGCACTGCTACAGCAGTTCCTCTG
>Ga0181612_177496_pt1 | contig 12524 bp, 8 predicted proteins | sample HoacroProtozoa21_FD_119630 | JGI IMG/M metagenome (GOLD analysis project Ga0181612, IMG submission 119630) | Hoatzin crop microbial communities from Cojedes, Venezuel. Combined Assembly of Gp0051906, Gp0051904, Gp0051908 | reverse complement strand
TTAAATTATTTTCGAGCATAACCTTTTTAGCATTGTCGGGGAGATTCAAGAGACGCATAGTGTTTACAACGGCGGCTTCGCTTTTGCTGACGCGTTTGGCGATGTCGGCGGTAGATAAGTTAAACTGAGATTTGAGTTTAGCGTAAGCGGTCGCGAGTTCGATTGCGTTCAAGTCCTCACGCTGGGCGTTCTCGATAATCGAGAGTTCAAGGCGATTTTGAGCGTCGAGAGTACGGACGAGAGCTGGGATTTTTTCGAGACCAGCGAGTTTCGAGGCGCGCCAACGACGCTCACCGGCGACGATAGTGTATTTTTTACCGTTTTTTACGACAACAATCGGCACAAGAACGCCTTGTTCTTTAATAGAATCGGCGAGTTCTTGCAGAGCTTCCTGATTAAATTCCTTGCGTGGCTGATCTTTATCTGGTTCGATATCACTTAGACTGAGTTCGACTAATTTACTGCCGTCTTCATTTGCAGTAACATCAAATTCCTCATCGACAAAATCAGTCGGGATTAAGCTCTCGAAACCTCTACCTAAACCTTTACCAAGTCCTGCCATTTTTACCTCCTTTTTATTTTTTAACTCTTTCTTCTACTTCTTTAGCTAAATCTTTGTAAGCTTTAGCGCCTTTTGACCAGGAATCATAAGCGCCGATCGGCACGCCGTGGCTCGGAGCCTCGGCGACGCGGACGTTACGCGGAATTGTAGTCTCGAAAACTTTGTCTTTGAAATATTTTTTCACCTCGGCAAGAACCTGAACAGAGAGAGAAGTGCGTTTGTCGTACATTGTGGCGAGGACGCCAATGAGTTTTAGGTCGGGATTCATTGCCTTTTTAACCAGGGCGATCGAATCGAGAAGCTGGGCAACGCCCTCGAGAGCATAAAACTCGGTTTGGACAGGAATAAGAACGTAGTCGCTCGCGATCATGCCGTTAACTGTGAGGAGGGAAAGAGATGGCGGGGAATCGATAATAATAAAATCGTACTCGTCTTTTACGGTATTGATAGCGTCGCGGAGCTGAACAAATTTTTTGTTCATTTTTGTTAGTTCGACTTCAGCGTTCGCGAGCTGGGGTGTAACAGGGGCGATATAGAGGTTCTTGTATTTTGTGTCCTGAACAATATTTTTAAGCATGTTTTGACCAAGCATCACTTCGGTCATCGTGATCCCGCGGGTGTTTTCTTGTTCGTAAACTTTTTCGAGGTCAGACTTCTCGATTCCGAGACCAGAGGTGGCGTTACCCTGAGGATCGAAGTCAATAACAAGGGTTTTAAATTTGTCTTTGCTGAGGTAATACGCAAGATTAACAGCGGTCGTGGTTTTTCCGACGCCGCCTTTCTGATTCGTAACTGTGATTACTGTTGCCATTTTACCTCTCTTTTCTATATAATATCATATTTTGGGAAAATAAGCGATAGTTTAATTGAAATCGTGTATAATATATTTATGACAAATGCGAGTGTGCAAATTCGGGGAGACGGGAAGAAACGGAGCCAGAGAGTGCTTTCGGCGATTGATTTTGCGACTGAGGCGCACGAGGGGCAAAAGAGGCAGTCGGGGGACCCCTATATTACGCATCCGCTCGCGGTGATGGCGATTTTGGAAGATTGGGGGATGGACGAAGACACAGTGATTGCGGGTGTACTGCACGACACAGTGGAAGATACTGGGGTGACTTTAGATGATATTAAAGAAAAATTTGGCGAGTCGGTGGCGTTTTTGGTGGACGGGGTGACGAAGCTCGGGAAAGCGCGGAGCGGAATGCGAGACATTGACACGTATTTACCGCAAACAAAGGACAATTTACTTCGACTGCTCGTTGCGACGGGGGCGGATATTCGGGTGTTGATTATTAAGTTGGCGGATAGGTTACATAATCTTCGAACATTGTCGGCGTTGCCACCAGAGAAACAAAAGAAAATTGCGAAAGAGTCGCTTGAAGTGTTTGCGCCACTTGCGGATAGGTTAAATATGGGGAAACTGCGTGTTGAGATGAGTGATATTGCGTTTTCCTATGTTGATCCGAAAAGGTTTGAATATCTGAAAAATTTGATTGAAGAGCGAAACCGAAGTGGCGAGAAAACTTTGAAGAAAATTGTCTCAGAGGTGAGCGAGCTGCTTGCGTCGGAGAAAATTGAGTTTGAAATTGGTGGGAGGGTGAAGTCGGTTTATTCTCTACACCGAAAAATGGCGAAATATAACCAAAATATTGATGAGATTTATGACCTGACGGCGCTTCGGATTATCGTGTCAGACATTACGTCGTGTTATTTGGCGCTCGGGTTGGTGCACTCGCTTTATACGCCAATGACGGGGAGAATTAAAGATTATATTGCGATGCCGAAACAAAATGGGTATCAGTCGCTGCATACGACGGTAATTACGAAGGATAAGAAAATTATTGAATTCCAGATTCGAACGCGCGAGATGCACGAATATGCGGAGAGGGGGCTTGCGGCGTCGTTTTATTACAATGAACAAAAGTTGACGGAAAATTATCGAACGGGGAAGATTCAACATTTACCGACGAATCTTTTGTGGATTACGGAGCTTCAAGAGGCGGCGGCGAAGTTGCGCGAGGGGAAGAAAGTGGACCTTGCGAAGCTGAAAATTAATCTGTTGTCAGACAAGATTTTTGTTTACACACCTAAGGGAGATATTATCGATTTGCCGAAGAATGCATTGCCGCTTGATTTCGCGTATAAATTACATTCAGAGATCGGTGAGCATGTGATTGGGGTAAAAATTAATGGAAAGATGGCGAATCTGAATACAAAGTTGCAACATGGAGATGTAGTGGAGATTTTGACCTCGAAAAATCAGACGGCAAAGGAGTCGTGGTTTGATAAAATAATTACGTCTCACGCAAGATCCAAATTAAGACAGCAATTAAACAAACAGTGATATAATTATATTATGCTAAAGCATAAAAAATTGCGGACGAATGTTTTTCGAGTGATTCTTTTCTTGTGCTTTGGGGCGATTGTGGTAAAGCTGTTTTCGATTCAGATTGTGAATCATGATAAATATGTGGCAGAGGCGGAGAAGCTACAGGTGATGCAAAACACGATCGTGGCGAGACGGGGTGAAATTTATATGATGGATGGGGATGAAAATGTGGTGCCCGTGGTGATGAACGCGAAAGTTTGGACGGTGATTATTGACCCACTCGTGAGTCGTGGTGACAGAGGTGAAATTGAACAAAAAATTAGTTCAATCGCGAAAGATTATGTGGTGATTTCGGATTGGAATGAGGTGTTTGATTCGGGACTGCGATATTACGTAGTGGCGCGAAATGTACCGCATAAACAAGCACAAGCGATAAAAGAGGCGGAGCTTGATGGGGTGTGGTTACAGGCGACGACAAAACGGGTGTATCCAGAGGGAGTATTTGCGGCGCCGTTACTTGGGTTTGTGAACGCGGACGGAATTGGGCAATATGGGGTCGAGGGGGCGCTAAATTCAGACTTGGCAGGCGAAAACGGGGTTTTAAAAACGGTGAAAGATGTGAATAATATACCGCTCACAATTGGGAACGATAATGTAAAAATCCCGGCGGTTGACGGAAAAAATGTGGTGCTGACGATAGACCGGAATATTCAGAGTAAGGCAGAGCAGATTTTAGAGGAAAAGACGAAAGAATTTGAGGTGGAGAATGCGGAGATTTTGGTGATGGACCCGAACACGGGGAGGGTACTTGCGATGGCACAGACACCAGGGTACGACGCGGCGGATTTTGGAAATGTGCGCGACGCGAGCGTATATCAGCTCGACGCGGTGATGGATGCATATGAACCAGCGTCGGTATGTAAAACTTTTGCATTTGCGGCAACAATCGACCAGGGAAAAATGACGCCAGAAACGACATTTGTAAATAACGATGTAACTTATGCAAATGACGATACATGGCCGATTCGGAATTTGTCGCTCGGACATACTGGGGTGATTACGATGCAAACGGGGTTGTCGTGGTCGCTAAACACGGCGTCGGTGCAGGCGCTGAGGTTGCTCGGGGGGTCGGAGACTTGGATTACGGACGAAGGGAAACAGAAGTTGTTTGACTATTATTATAATCGGTTTGGGCTTGGGCAACTGACAGGGGTGGAGCTCGTCGAGGCGGAGGGATTGGTTTATTCGCCAGAGAATGCACCGGCGGTGACGTACGCAAATATGACGTTTGGACAGGGGATGATGATTACGCCTCTACAAATTGCTACTGCTTTTTCGTCGATTGTGAACGGAGGTGATTTTTATAAGCCGACAGTGGTGGCTGGAGAATATAAGGACGGGGAATTTGTGAAAGCGGAATTTCAGGACTCGATTCGACAGACTGTCTCGAGTAGTACGTCAAAAACGATGAGGCAAATGTTGGTGACGGCGAGGAATTTGTATAAAAATTCGGCGGATTACGACTCGGGGCTTTATATTGGGGGAAAAACGGGGACGGCGCAAGCGGTAAAAGACGGGGCTTACGTGATGAATGAGACAGTGGCGACGTACGCGGGATTTGGGGCGGAAAGTGAAGACGAGGCGCCGAAATATGTAATTGTGACGAAAGTTTGGCAAGAGGGGCGAGCGCTCGACGGTGGAACACATGCGAAACCGTTATTTGACGAGATGAGTAAGTTCCTGATTTCTTATTTTAAGATGAAAAAATAATATTTTTGTCGCGCTATTTTTTTGAATAAAAATTTTAATAGATTTTCTTGAATCGTGGTATAATGAAAAATAGATTATGTTTAATAATGAAATGTCGACGGAAGCGTTTTTTGGGTTGATTTTAGCCCTGGCGGCGTTTCTTTTTGCGATGTTTTTAACTCCGATTTACACCCATTTTGCGTATAAATATAAGTTCTGGAAAAAGCAGAAAAAGACGACAGCGGACGGGGGCGACCTGCCTGTGATGACGAAGTTGCATGCGCATAAATTCAAGCGAGCGTTTCCAACGATGGCGGGGATTGTGGGAATTTTAACGGTACTTGTGGTGACTTATGTTTGCAACTGGGACCGTGGGCAGACGTGGCTGCCGCTTGCGGGGTTTCTTGGCGGAGCAGTTGTAGGGTTGATCGACGACTTAATTAACGTGTTCGGAACAGGAAAAGGAGCGGCGGGGTTGCGCGCGCCGGTGAAGTTTTTCTTGATCGCAATGATCGGGCTTGGACTCGGGTGGTTCTTTGTCTATAAACTTGGTTGGACTTCGATTCAGATTCCGTATCTGGGGAGTTTTGAACTCGGAGCGGGACTGATGATGGTGGTATTTGCGTTCGCGGTGGTAGCAACTTCGAATGCAGTGAATATTTCGGACGGACTGGACGGGCTTGCTGGGGGACTGATGATGATTGCGTACGGGTCGTTTGGGGTGATCGCGCTGTTTCAACAGCAAGTGATGTTATTTGCGTTTTGTATGACGGTGGTGGGGTGGCTACTTTCGTATGTTTGGTTTAATGTGCCGCCGGCGAGGTTTATGATGGGGGACACGGGGTCGTTTGCGCTCGGGGCAGGGCTTGGGGTGGTGTCGATGATGACGAATTCATTCTTTTTACTGCCAATTATTGGGATTTTATTGGTGGTTGAGGCGGGGTCGTCGCTACTCCAGATGATTTCGAAAAAGTTTTTTGGCAAGAAAATCTTTATCTCGGCGCCGATTCATCATCATCTCGAGGCGAAAGGCTGGGGGGAGGCGAAGATTGTGATGCGGTTTTGGGTGATCGCGGGGGTGTTTGGGATAATAGGTATATTTATCGCTCTTACGGGTGGCGTAATTTAATCTCACGGCTTTCTTCTTCGTCAGTGGATGCGTTGCTCGTTCACCGTACGTTTAGTACGGCTCACTCCGCTACTCCCACTTCCTCGAATAAAGCTCGTGAGATTAAATTACTAAAATCGGCTTTCCATACGAAAAAGCCCACAATGGGCTTTACTGGTAGGGTAATGTGTTCGTTAATACTTTATTTGAACTCATCGTGTCAATTTAGCGTAAATTGAACATACTCATTGTACCATTTTGAAATGTAAATTTCAAGTGTAGAAATAGTTGTTTTTGTATGATAAACTAAGATAAATAAGGGAGTTTGTCCAGATGGATAAAAATGAAGAATATTATATCGGGCTTGATTGCGGAACGAGTTCTGTTGGATGGGCAGTAACGGATAGAGACTATAAAATTTTAAGAGCAAAAGGCAAAAGCCTTTGGGGGTCGAGATTATTTGAAGAAGCTAAGACTGCTGCAGATAGGCGAGTGGCACGTTCGGCGAGACGACGCAACAGACGTGCAAGGGCAAGACTAAAACTCCTTCAGGATATTTTCTCTGAGGAAATGTTAAAAGTCGATCCTGATTTTTATATTCGTTTGCGTGAGAGTTTCTTTCTTGAAGAAGATAAAGAGGGGTTGGCGAGAAATTCGAAAAATACATTGTTCAATGATGGGGATTATACTGATAAAGAATTTCACGACGAGTACCCGACAATTTGGCATCTTAGAAAAGCGATTATTGATTCGGTAAATAACGACTCAAAGCATTTTGATATTCGATTATATTTTTTGGCGATCCAGCATATCCTGAAAAATCGTGGGCATTTCTTATATGAAGGCGAAATGAAAGGCGGTGGAAATTTTAGTGACATCTGGGATGAATTTTGTGATACGGCAAGTAATTTTAATTTGAATATCACAGACACGGTTGTGGATGAGGTTGAGAAAATTGTTACAGACAAAAAGAAAACGAAAACGGATAAAAAGAAGGAATTGGGTGAGCTAATCTTTATTGAAGACGGTGAAGATGATGACGTTGTTTCGGCGGCAAAGACGGCACTTGCGGGGCTTATTGTGGGGTCGAAAGTGAAGATTCGCGAGATTTTTGAAACGGAAGCTGGCAAAGAGGTAAAAAGTTTTTCACTTGCTGACGGTAATTTTGAAGAGAAGATGTCGGAATGGGAAGAAGAACTTGGTGATATCGGCAGAATGGATTTAGTTGTAGTGGCGAAAAAGATCTATGATTTTGGAATTTTGAATAATCTTTTAGATGGGCATGAGCAGATTTCGGACGCGATGGTGGCGAATTATGAAAAGCATCAGAAAGAACTGAAGAAATTAAAAGAGGCTTTAAAGCCATTTAAAGAGGATTATGACGAATTCTTTAAGACCTTAAAATCAGATGGAAAGACGGTTTGCTATAATGCGTATATTGGTAAGGCTTATACGGAAGACAGTAATGGGCGCCGAAAAACCTTTAGCGTGGATCAGGAGGCGATAAATAAGAAAATCGCCGAACTGTTAGACAAACATAATATTACTGGGGCGCTTCGAGATAAAGCCGAAAAACGGGAGCTTTTACCGAAACAAAAAGGGCAAGCAAAAGGCACGATTCCAAGACAGTTGCATGGAAATGAGTTGAAAGTTATTTTGGAAAAACTTTGTAAAGACTTCCCGAGTTTTGCCAAAGAAGTGCCTGGAGAAGATAAAGAGTATAATACAAAAGCAAAGAAAATTGAAAAGATCCATAGTTTTAGAATTCCGTATTATTGTGGACCACTCGTAAAACGGAAGTTCGACGAAAAAGGTAATTTGGTCGAGGGCGGTAAAAGTGCGTTTTCGTGGGCGGATGAAGAAATTAAGGAGTTGGTCTATCCGTGGAATTTTGATAAATTGGTTAATAAAGGTGAACGGGCAAATAATTTCATCCGTCGAATGACAAACCAATGTACGTATTTATTGGATCAAGATGTATTGCCAAAACAATCTTTACTTTACCAGAAATATATGGTTCTCAATGAACTGAATAACCTGAAGATTGACGGAAAACGGGTTGAAGATGTAACCTGGAAACAGGAAGTCTTCAAGAGAGTGTTCGAGAGTGGGGAAATAAAAGCTGGTAATATGACGTTAAAGACTTTGAAGAAAATCTTAGTCGAAAATGGACTTATCCGAACAGAGCAGGATTTAGGTGGGACTGCTGAATTGAAGAACCTACCAAAGCTTGGGACGCATCGTGATTTTGCGAAAATTTTAGGTGAAGATTACGGTAGAAAATATAAGCAAGAAGATTTAGAATATATCGTCGAACTGATTACAATTCTTGGCGACGAGAGAGGAATACTCGAAGAAAAGATAAGAGAGCGGCTGAAATGTACTGGCGAGGAAGCAAAGAAATTCTCGAAGTTGTCGTACAAAGATTGGGGAAATTTCTCAGCGAAGTTTTTGATGGGGATTTATGCGGATGTCGACGGGGTATCGATGAATATTCTCGATGCACTTTATAACACGAATCGTAATCTAATGGAACTGCTTGGTGGGGAGTTTAAATTTAGGGAAAAGATTGAAGACTATAATAAGCCGTTGAAGCCAGAAACTGGAAAAGTTAAATATAGCGATGTAAAAAAGCTTTATTGTTCGCCGGCGGTAAAACGAACGATTTGGCAGACAATTAAAATTGTGAATGAGTTGATTCAGGTTAAGGGATATGCGCCTTCAAAGATTTTTCTTGAGGTAACGCGCGGCGAAGATGTGGAGAAGAAGGGGAAAGAGGGGTTGTCGAGGCGTGCGCAGTTGCTCGAATTATATAAGAATATGAAAAACAGCTCAGACTATAAAGAGTTATATGATCAGCTTGAAGGAACCGAAGATCGTGATTTACAAAGTAAAAAGTTATATTTGTATTTCACACAAATGGGTCGATGTGCATATTCGGGCGAGAGAATTAATTTGGAGGAAATCAACAATACTTCGCTTTATGATATTGACCATATTTATCCGCGGTCAAAAACGAAAGACGATAGCATTACGAGAAATTTGGTATTAGTGAAAGCAGAATTAAATCGAGAGAAAACGAATGTATATCCAATTTCTGGAGATATCCGAGAAAGAATGCGCGGAACTTGGTATGCATGGGCCAACGCTGGGCTGATTACGAAAGAAAAATTAGCGAGGTTGACTCGAGGAAATGAGTTGACGGCGGACGAGTTGGCTGGGTTTATCTCGAGGCAGATTGTGGAGACGAGCCAAGCGGTGAAAGCGATTCGAGATTTATTGCAGACGGCGTACCCTGAATCAAGAGTGGTTATGGTGAAAGGTGGGCAAGTGTCAGGATTTAGGAATTGGTTTGGGAAAGAACAATTTTATAAAGAGCAGGATGGTCTTGGGATTACTCACGAGAAGAAACTGCATGATGCAAAACTTGAATTTGTAAAGGTGCGTGCGATCAACGATTTGCACCATGCGAAAGATGCGTATCTAAACATTGTGGTGGGGAACGTGATGTCGGAGACGTTTACAGATAATCCGTACAAGTGGTTAAAGAGGGATGATAATAATTGGAAGTATTCGATGAATGAGCGGGTACTTTGGCGAGCGAAACCAGGGAACGGACCACAAATTAAAGGGTGGAATTATCAAGCGACGATTGACCGCGTGAGCGAGCAGATGAAGCGGAATGATATTTTGTGGACGAGGATGACGACGGTGCAAGGTGGTGCTCTGTTTGATTTGATGCCGGTAGGGAAGTCAAAAAAGGTCGATGGGATTTTGCCACTCAAGAAACAAAAAGGTGAAAAATATAATCCAGAGAAATATGGTGGATATAATAGTATCAAGGGGTCATTCTTCTTGTTGATTGAAATTGAGGCAAAAGGCGAGAAACATAGAAAAATCATTCAAGTACCGCAAACTGCAGTTAATAATGTTAATGAATATGTTTCTGAAAACTATCCTGGAGCGAGAGTGCTTATTTCAAAAATTCCGTTTAAGTCGCTAATAAAACTTGATAAGACTCCGCTTGAACTTTATGGGAGGACAGGAAATAGTCTGATATTTCATCATGCATTCCAGATGGTGTTTTCTCCGGAAATTTCCGCTAATATTAAGAAAGTAATAAAGATAATCGATAAAAATAAGCAAAAAAATGGAAAATATGAAATAGATATCGAGTGGGATGGGGTCTCTATTAAACGAAATAAAGAAATTTTTATAGCTTTAATTGAAAAACTTGAGATTTTAAGAGATGTTCCGGAACTATCAGCGAAGATAAACGATATAAAAGGAAGTAGCGATAATTTTAGTAATCTTAGTCTAAAAGAGCAATGTCTATTTATTGGAGAGATGATTAAGATCTTTACCTGTAATGCCGAGAGTGCTAAGTTGGCGCCGTTTATAAACGGAAATATTGGTGTTGCTCGCCTGAATAATGATATTACAAGTAAAGACGTTAGACTCATCCAAAAATCTCCGACGGGTCTGTTTGAGAAAGAGATTGATTTAAAAACTTACGAGCCGGAATAAAATAGAAATGGGTGGGATATGTCTTGGCGAGTAGTGGCAATTAGTAAGAGATGCAAGCTCGACTATAAAATGGGCTCGCTTGTGGTGCGAAATGAAGATGGTGAAAAGCAAATCCATATTGATGATATCTCAGTGCTTTTAATAGAGTCGACGGCGGTTTCGATAACGGCGTACTTGATGTCGGAATTAATTAAAAGTAAAGTTAAGTTAATATTTTGTGACAATTTTCATAACCCGGAGTCGGAATTAGTTCCATATCGTGGGAGTTACGACGCGAGTGGAAAAATCCGAAGTCAGATTGAATGGAAAGAGGAAATTAAAGAAAAAGTTTGGCAAAATATCATTCAAAATAAAATAAAAAATCAAGCAAAAGTTTTACAAAAAGTAAACCAGATTGAAAAAGCAAAACAACTTTTGAAGTATGCAGACGAGGTTGAATTAGGCGACGCGACAAATAGGGAAGGGCATGCGGCAAAAGTGTATTTTACGGCGTTGTTTGGAGAAGAATTTTTCAGAGACAGTGGTGACGTGAGAAATGCCGTTTTGAATTATGGCTACACAATTTTGTTATCATGTTTTAATCGTGAAATTACGGCGTCTGGATATCTAACTCAACTTGGAATTTGGCACCAAAATGCAGAAAATCCGTTTAACCTTGGGTCGGATCTTATGGAAAGTTTTCGACCAATTGTGGATGAATTCGCCTATCTCTGTAAGTATAAACAATTTGATAGTGAAGAAAAACATGCAGTACTGAGCTTACTTAATATGAGGATTAATATTGCGGATTCGAAACAATTCGTGAATAATGCGACTGGAATTTATGTGAGAAGTGTTTTTAATGCAATTGAATCTGGAGATGTGAGTAAAATTGAGAATTGGCATGAGCTATAGGTTTATGAGGGCGATTGTGATGTTTGATTTACCGACGGAAACTTCGATGGACCGAAGAAGATATCGAAATTTTCGAAAGTTTTTAATTGATGAGGGATTCGTAATGATGCAAGAATCAATTTATACGAAAATTTGCGTGAATATGCATACAGTAGAAAAAGTGGAGCTTCTTCTTGAGAAGAATAAACCGCCGCGGGGGATTATTCAACTACTTGCGGTGACGGAACGGCAATTTGCGAGTATGAAATTAGTGGTAGGGGAATTAAATGATATGGCGATTCAAAATGATGAAAGGTTGGTAATTCTATGATTAGGATGGTATATCCAAAAATTGAACATGAGATAGTTTGGAACTCTGAGACGCGAATAAACGAGCTTGTTTTAGAATCACCAATATTTTTTAGGGAGTTTACAAATAGCTTGAATTTTCCGGTTGATGATGGTAGTGGAGTGAATTTTTTGGAGGATGGAAAAACATTAAAATCGGATTTTGTTGAGGTGATTTTTAACCCAGAAAAGTTGGATTTTAACAGCAGAAAACCGGCGACAACTTTGTTTAAAATTTTGGCGAAAGTTTCGGTGTCAGAAGAATTCTATTTATCAACGAATCGTTTTAAGACTGAGATTGTGGAATATATAAACAAAATAATTGATTCGGAGAATTTTGGTTTTGAAGTAACGTCGGAAGCGGATTTTACGCTTGACCAGGTGGCGAAGGCGGTGAATTTTCATATTTCGAGTGACGATGATGATTATATTGAATTTTTGACAGATTATCTTGAGGTGATGACGGAGCTTGCGGGAGAAAAAGTTTTTGTGTTTGTAAATCTAAGATCTTATATAACCGATAATGAACTTGCAAGATTGCTCAAAAATGCTTATAACCATGAGTTTAATATCTTACTCGTAGAAAATCGTGATAGGTTTAAAAATTCGCAAATTCCGAGAGTAGTGATTGATTCAGATTTGTGCGAAATATAGCGTTTATGCTCGAGAAGGTCGTTTTTGGTTATTTTGGGTTGATTTTTGTTTTGAAAAATAGTAAAATACAGAGGTAAAGTTATACAAAATTTCCGGCTTCATCGGTCGTTACGCTCTTCTTAAATTTCGAATTGACGTTTGAGAATCGTGTCAAAATAGCGTATAACTGAACATAATCGGGGGGTGGAGTTTTAACAAATGAGTTTGAGAATCGTGTCAAAATAGCGTATAACTGAACCGAAAAATCACAGCCCCAACCGGAAGGCTTGTTTGAGAATCGTGTCAAAATAGCGTATAACTGAACCGTCACCCCACAGCTTTCGGCAGAGAGCACGTTTGAGAATCGTGTCAAAATAGCGTATAACTGAACC
>Ga0181612_156257_pt1 | contig 12524 bp, 7 predicted proteins | sample HoacroProtozoa21_FD_119630 | JGI IMG/M metagenome (GOLD analysis project Ga0181612, IMG submission 119630) | Hoatzin crop microbial communities from Cojedes, Venezuel. Combined Assembly of Gp0051906, Gp0051904, Gp0051908 | reverse complement strand
TACTTTGAGTGATGGTAAAGCACTTCTGTGCGGAATTGAGGAGTTAAATGGGTTACTCAATTTCCATCTTAACCGTTCATCCCAGCTGTGTAGCAGAAATCACCAAAACTGCTAACTATTTGTGCCATCTGCACCCAAGATTTTTCAGTGAACCAGCAGCATCTTTCCCGCATTGAACAGCTGAAATTTCTTTGCCATGGTAAAAGTTCTTGGATGGTATTAATAGTTACATTCTCCAGAAGGTGGCAATTCAATCTTTTCTTTCCAAATATAGTTTGCAACACCTAGTTTTCCTCATGCATCAGAGAGAGGGCTACAGATAAGTGGTGTTGACAGTCCTCTAATATGTTGGTGCCTCCACATAAAAATTATGCATGTGTAAGATATTGTCATAGCATATGTCCAGGATGGAATGGTAAACGCATTACTCCTCCTCTGCAGTAGAAATTGCGTGTGCCTTCTTTGCAGTGTACAATCTCATATCATAGCCTCTTTTCAAGAAGTCATCTCAAGGCCCTAAGAACCTGACCACCTGTTGTTCTTCCTCTCATTTCCTTCTGTTTTGGGGAGGGGATGTTAGCACTATGGAACTGGTGGTGGATGAACTCTGTAAGCCTCAATCTTACGTGGTCAGACTTGAAGTTCTCAAGGCAGAGAAACCTTGCCAGTTTCTGTGTTTGGGCTCCAAAGGTGAAATGAAGAAACCCAGTTTCTGTTCATACTGATTGATTGGCTAGTGGCTTTTGATTAGAACTGATTAAAGCTTTCAAATGTAAACCATATTTGGCCACAATAAGCAGAACAAAACAGAGTCTGCAAAATTGAAATTTTCAGCCCTGAAGTTTCGATTCTGCTGCAATGTTTTGCTTTCCAATTGGGAAAACAAGCTCAGTATTTCATTTCAGACTGAGTCTATCTGAACGGAAACATGATGGTTTTTTGAATTGAGCTGAATGGTTTAAATTCAGGTCAGATTGTCTGAGATGATGCGGTAGCTCCTGGAAGCTGAAGTTGTGGGGGAAGTAATATGTCTTGATTCTCTTAGGAAGAAGTGAAATTGAAATAAGTCAGGCTGATCATGTACCTTATCTGCTGATATGTTTAGGTCCAATTTAGAACCACAGATATTTAAATGCACACATTTTGAATGGATTTAGTGTCTATGTGCATTTATGTAATGTATAAATAGATGCATTTCCAGGAGAAAAAATGCATTAAATGTACTTTTATATATAGGTACATGTATATTTTTTTTATACTTGTATTTATATCTGTGTAATAAAATGTGTTTTTCTTTCCTTTGGGAAAGCATGGCTGGAGCCCAGAGGAGAATAGATGATGTCCATAAAATAAAAATATCTTTGTCTTTCTGGATATTTTTTCCTGGTAGATAATGTGTTTATTTCAACACACGGCTAGGCCTTGTCTGAACAGTTCATGTGTGTATGACTATTATTGGCAGACCTGTGCCACAGGTAGGCACTAGAAGAATTAATACTGAAACTTAAAATTTAAGTATAAAAATGGAGTTAACATTCATGTGACTGTGCAGAAGAACCACAAGATGGCAGGAGCACCACATGCCAGTTTCTTTTCATAGTATTTCCATTCTATTTTTCCTACTTTTCTTGTGTTGCTTTGCAATGTACACATTTTTGATGGTTTTAAAAGCCAATTCAGTTCAACAGCAAGTCACTTTAAAGGTTTTAGGTCTCTTATTATGTATGCCAGAATCCAGAGTAAATGCAACAGCAACATTAAAAGCTAAAGCGTTGTACTAGTGGAAGAATGAAACACTTTTAACATCCAATTCCATAATAATTTCCTTATTTAGAAAACAAATTGTATCTCCATCATATTTTCAGCTGTTTAGGAAATTATTTTTTTCTTCCTTGAACAAGTTGATGATGTTAAAAAACACTAATGGACTGGCAAAACTCTCCCAATCTATTCCTCACATTAGAATTCTGAAAAAAAGCTTGAAATTCAAACAGCTCCTTAACCAAGTTAAAGAGGGAGTACTATAATTTTTGTGCTACAGAAGGAATGTATTCCAGGTGCAGTGCTGTCAGGGTCTCACCTAGAGGTAGTGCAGATACAGAAGGTTGCCTGCAACTTGATACATGAAAACAATATTGGAAGGTTTCAGCAAAGCAAAAGAAGCTTTAAAAAGCCCCACACCCCTAAAAATATGAAACAGCTTTTTATGAAGCACCTCTAGCACATCTGTGCTTTGAAGAAGTGTTGAAACTTGGAGGAGGATTTTTTGGAATCAACAATTTTTACTGACAGTAGAAAATGGACTCAAATTTGACCATAAGATTAGCACAGAGGATTGTCAATTTACAGTCACTTGGCAGAATTCTGTTAAGAGATCGGCAGTTTAATATTTGGTGAGTCTTCTTGCATAAGCCTGCTCTAACTACAGATTTTTTGTATGCATTTGGATATGTACAGCATCGCACTGAGTGATTTGTGCACAAGCCCTCGTGGGCTCCACGGACTGAGCAGATCTTTCCCTGAAGTTGTTCATGCTCCCTGACTTGCTGCTCTGTTCACTGTGTGAGACTGAGGTCCCATGGGATGGACAGCCTGTGTCCAGGATGTCATCAGAGACTGCACAAAATGATTACTTAGGTGTTGAAGAGAAGAATGAAAACTGAAGTGTTGGGAAACCATGCTCATGTGAAAGAGCAGCGAATATGACAGGGTTTTTAGTGTTAGCAAGATTGGCAAGAAGATGCGTTTTTGAGAGGCATGCAGAACACTATATATTACACTGCTTAATGAAGCAGAGGAAAAAATGCACAAGAGACATTTGCAAGGGTGGACTGACAGAGCCAAGGTGGGAAGTGTCATTGCAAGGAGCATCCTAGAAGTCTATGGGGCCTCACTGCTTATGCCTAACAGAGCCCATCCTGCTAAGGATACCAGTCACAATTGTAGTTTTCAGGACAGATTTTATTAGGAGATTTTTCTTCTCAGTGGGTGAAAATAATTTTATGTGGACACATATGGTGCCTTACTGCAGATCATGAATGTGAGAGGCACTTTGGCTGCATAACCCCAGCAGTCGTTACTGAAGCCAATGGACTGAAAGAAATATCCTTGCCCACTCCTTCCTCCTCAGTGCTGATACAAGGCAATAGGACCACAGAACACATGCACTGTGGGTACCTAGTGTATCTCCCCTGCAGTACTGTGCTGTGCAGCACATTGGAGACACCAATGTTCCTTATGTAGCCCCTACTCAGTACTCTCTGGAGCAAAAGCTTTGCTCAGGCATTTAACAGCAAAATAAAGCCAGGGTGATTCCCCCTCCATGGTGTGTGTAGGCAGGGTCTGCATCTAAGGCCTGTCCCTTCTCATTTGAAGATTTTGTTTTCAGTTTCTTAGAAGATTTCACAGCTTGAAACGTTCTCAGTGAAAATGCCCACACTGGGTGTCAATTTTTATTTCTGTAAGAGATACGGCTACATGGTTAGCTCATTTCCCAGAATGTAAATAGGGGAAAGTATGTTTTCCCTTTAAAAAGATCTTAAATGTTTCACTGAAAAGGACTAGCACTTCCACGCATGGAAGAAAAACTCTTGTGGGACTTGTTTTTAAATCAAGGCATTGCCTTTCATTCAGAAAAATAAGCCCACAATTGATTAAATTATGCCGAACTGAGAAAATCTCAAAGTACACATGCTGGTCCACGTACATATAGGAAGACCTGGTGAGCAAGGCTGACTACAGCTACTTCCACTTAGTGATCATATAGGCTGATAGCTTCTGCTGCTGGCTGGGAAGGAGGTAGCTCCTTTCTGGAAGTGTTCCTCAAGGAATGATACTGAAGGATCTGTGAATCTTCAGTCAGAAGCATTTTCTCCCTTGTCTTTTGCCCTGCTCCCCACACCCATTTGTCTGCTCTTCTATCCCTTTGATTCCTGTTTCTCTTTTGGGAGGGTTAGCAAAATTCATTTTGTTTATATTTCTGGGAAGCTATGACATAGCTCAGACTAGTCCTTCCAGACTGCAAATCAGGGGACTACTCTAACATGAAACGTCTGAGGAAGATATGTCAAGCAGGGATCTGAGAGATTTTAAAGTGCTAGGATAATCAGCATACACCTCCAGATAGCACCACTTGCCGTGGCAAACACTGAAGGATGCCAATTTGACAGAAAAATCTTCAACATTTATAATCTTTTAGATGCCTCGAATTGCAGCCTTTTTTTGAGCTTTCTTTTGTCTAAGACACTTGTGCATGTACACAGAATATTTATGTGTTTGTCTACTAATATCTATATATCTAGATATCTAGTTATCTCTTGGCATGAATAAAATCTATTCTAAAAGAAATCCTTAGCTTTGTATTTCTTTGTAAAGTGGAAAATGTAAGTGGTAATTTTACCAGCAGAGAAAATCTATTTGAAGGTTTTCTCGTGATGGCAGTTGCTTCCCAAATTTTTATCTTCTCTAATACAATGTGGGATGCTAAAGTACACACCTACCCAGTGGAATCATAATCCATTTTAGCTGTTCAAACAACATCAAGCTATCAGAGGACTTCTGATTTCAGAGCCTTTTCACTGTATAGTACTGGACTTTTTTTTTACTGCAGCAATACATTCCATGTTTCATTCCAGTCCATTTTATACCCACTGTCTGTTATATCTCTGTGTTATTTACTGTGAGTTTTGCATATGATCATCTGTACTGTTATTTATTTAGTACATTTTAGAGCCAATACATAGATAACTGCAAAAGAAAAGGCAAAAATTGACCTCCTCACTTTTGTCCGCATTTCGATCGCTGATCCTCTTCTAGTGTTTCAAAAGCAAAAACAATCTGAAAACTGGGGGACTGATCTTTTCACCTTTATCAAATGAAGACTCCTGTTTGTGAAACCTGTTGTATGTTTTGGCTCTTTATTGAACTTCCAGAGCTGTTTATACAATACAGCACAGTGTGGCTGCTGCAGGCATCAGCAATTGTGTTTTTCTGTGTTGGTGGGCTAGAAGGAATCCAATTAGAAACAAGAGTATCTGTGAACATTTGTTATTTTACTAAGCATTAGGAGGAAGAAAGAGATAGCATATACTTTTACTGCCTGCAGTGTAGTTATAATCCCAAAATGCAGACAAAAACTATATAGCATTAACTGTAGAACGGAATTATTTCCATCATTGAACAGGATAATGTCCCAGCCATTATTCTGTAGGTCCTCTCCTATGTATGCTTTATTATTTCATGCTATGATAAGACTTCAGAATTGCATTGTATCTTTTTTGTGTGAAGAATTTAAAATAATTTATTTCAGTTTAGCTTTTTGCAAGATTACAATCTTTTCCTGACATTTGGCAGAAAGTGGAAAAGTAAATATTGAACTGCAGAATACAGCTCCTCTCAGCACATCCTTAATCCATATAGAGACTTGGGTCTAGACTCGTAGGAGTGTCTGCTAGATACAAGATTTCCTTCTGTCACCTTAGCTTATGAAACCAGATGGAAATGTTTGTGCAAATACTAAGATATCCTGTGAGACACAATTCAGCCGTTTTACGGAACTTAAAAAAAGCGATGCCAACTGTGGTGTCTTACTATGGAGGAAATTTCTAGAAAAAAGTAGACCCAGATGTAATCTGTCACACCTAGTGACAACCTTCCCACAGGAAGAAGAAAATTCTTCTTTCCCATGTGAAGTCTGAAAGAACTGCATTCTTGCAGTCTAGCCTGCACACATCCGCTGGACTGAGGGTCCCCAGTGCTTTACCCTAGAAAAAGAGGCTGGCAGATGCAGATTTACAAGTCCTTGGCTATGAAACAGCCAAAATGCCATCACCCTTAGCACTGAATGAACATTGTTTATGTTGAAAAGACAAACTATTTCAGGTAGCAGTAGGCAGTAACTATAGTTAACAGTAGTAACAGTAGCTAATTTTAAAAATTATCTACGAAATATATTTTATTTTTCCAAGGAAAAATGAAGGTTGGTCAGTTGCACTTAAGAATCTTTTCATGTTATAAGAGAGTACTGAAGAGCAACAAAATATGCAATTTTATTTGTCCCTGAGCTCAAAAAAAAAAAAAGGTAAAAGATTCCATGACAAGCTATTGAGAAAATCGGCCCCTGTTTGTTAGGTAAATGAAACTAGATCTGTATAAAGGATCTTTGCAATTGCAACTATTAGACACCGACTCATTTATTTTGCCTTTGCTACCTAACTTGCAAAATATTTTTCATGAAACAGATGCAAATTGTGCATGAGAAGAATAAGATTTCAAGAAGCTGCTTTATGTCTCAGTTTTGCTTTAAGCAAACCTATGACTTTTCAGTAAAAATGTTTTTTCTAGGTATTCATGAAAATACCTCTTTCATTATTTTCATAATTTTCCAGTCTGCATTATTAACAATAAATATCAAGGTGACTGATAAGAAACCATTTTTCCCTCTAACTCTCATTGAAAAAAATAGAAATTAGGTTTCAATTATGAGTTGGGCTCAATCATAATGATAGAAAGTAATTATCTAAGAGGGGTTGTTGACATAGATCATTACATGTCTTGACATACGTTTTTCAGGTACAGCATATTACTGAGGGACAAAATCTTACCATTAATATTAAACCCTGTATTTTTCTTATTAGGAAAGTAGAATATGTATGGTATAAGGTCCATGAAGCATATTTAAAAGAAAAACGAAGTATTTAGTCTTATTCACTCAGATTCAGTATGGAAATGTATCGTACTGCATAAAGATTTGGGTTTTTTCATCAAGGAAATGGTCTGACTGCATTACTTAGGAATATAGCTGGACCAATGTATTCATTTCTTTACCAGTGAACATTTTATCATGATCTCCATTCATCCATCCCACAAAACCCTGTGCACCAAATTAAAAAGAAAATCCATAATCCTAAAAACTTCCATAACCTAAAACCCCTTGGTAGTACCTTTAATGATTCTGTGGTTCGTTTGAAATTTAATATTCTGATGTAAATATTTTTTATATTTTAAGCATTAGTTGAGAGTAATCAGACAGCATGTACATGGACACTCTTGGGAAAGTTTTAAGGCCACTTCTCTCTTGGTGTGGCTAGAGTGTTCCATGGAAATTCATACAGCATCCCAGAAAGGAGATGGTATGGGCAGTCAGAAGATTCCATGTTTAAGAAGGTATCTTCATGGTTATCACTCTTTTTTCCCAAACCACTGTTTTACCTCTCCACTGAACAAACTCCATGTTCAAGGTGCGTGTAACCTGGGATTTTCTGCTACAGCCTCCCTGAATTATGCAAAAAAAGAATTTCATATGAAAAATCTTGGACTCCGTTACCAAAGACCTGAAAACAAAGTAAAGGTAGGAGAGGAACCAGCATTTTCAAGCTGAAAGATAAATAATGCTGGGATTCCTTCAAAAAGTGACCCATAGTTACAGATTGGGAGCTCCAATTTTTGTCAGTAAATAAATCCAAACCTCCTCTTTCTCTTGCCTGCATGAGATTAGATTGAAGGTGAAAATGGTAGGGTCCCCCCTCTCTCTTGTGCCTTTTTCTTTACATGCTGATCTCAATCTCTGGCCTGTGCCTCCTGATTATGGAGGTTTTTCATTGTGTCTCTCATGTCCAGCTCTCTATCTTTCTGCGAAAATGCTGCTTTGCCCTAAATCCTTTTAGAGTATGCCTCCCTTTCTGTCCATGGTTATCCTGAAGAGCAACTGATTAATATCCACGTCATTCTTCACCATTCACAAATGGTGGTTCACATAATTTGATCAAGAAGCTGCAAAACTACCTGCACACGTGTTCCTTTTTTTAAAATAACTTGAAATAGCTGAATCATGACCCTTCATAACATTGCAGGATTTAGTTAGTTTGCTGCTTACCTTTGTCATCAGTATAGTGGTATCATGATATAACCAACTTGAACTGGATTTCCACGTAAGTTAATATTTATCTAGTTCAGAATGTGATTTGGCTTTGCTTATTTGCCACTTTATTAAACTATTACTAACGTGCTGCTGTACAAAGACAGTAACATTCTTCTCTTAATATTTACTTCCATGCAGATATTTGTCTCTATCAAACTTAAATAATGTAATTAAAGCAGAGAACAGTTATCACTTGTGTCCCTCACAAGTTGCAAAGAGCATCCCAGAACCATGTTGCTTAATGCGTTTTTCCACATATTTCCCTATTTACTGTGGTATATATTAGTCTACAGCATGCTGTAAAGCTAAAATTAGTTCTGCAGAGAATTATTCATGTCCCTGTTCAGATGTGATGTAAGAGAAAAGCACATGTGCTTGTAGACTGATGTTACCCTGGCAAAAATACCATTTTCTAGTAAGAAAATCACCTAACTATTCTAACAGGCATTGTTCAAACTGAACTAGGCTGGCAGGCAATGACAGTTCTGTGCTATACGGCACAGTGTTTTATTACATTATAAATTCTCGATGAAGTGACATCAATATTCATCTTCCCTAGTACAATACAGAAGTCATTGCAATTATGAACAAAGCCTTCCACAAGTGTCTGTTGTACTGGATTGTGTGTAAAAAAATCAATAGTAACAATTTAAATGAAAAATGCTAAGTGAAAAGGATAGTTGCTAATGCAATATAATAGAATCTTTCAAAATGTGCCACTGTTTTTTTTTTTATTATTATTATTTTTGCTCACAGGGGAACGAGGCAATGATGTTAAGAAGAAAATGTTACCTCAAGACTCTTATATATAACTCTTTTCATGCTCCTGTGTATCCTGTAATGAGAAAGAAAACCTGAAGATTAGCAAAATATAACTTACTCTAATATATAATGTTAAATGTATTCCTTTTTATAATTAATTGTAGATAGCAACTGTAAAAAAGAAAGAACAAATGTCATAATCTGTCTAGGTCTTCCAAGGTCACAGACAAATTTACCATTTTATCTTTGCCTTGGACTGACTCTTTTAAATCGGTTTATGTGGGTTGTAAAGCAAGACAGAGGAAAGTTGTGGTAAATTATATCAATCTATAAGAAAGCGTAAGGGTGACAAAGAAAACCACTAAGTCATTGTTACTCTATGGGCTTGAGGTAATAGGTAGGTTGATGCACTCTCTGAAAAGTTGTAAAGTCCATTTGTTGCTGATTTTTATGTTGTACTCTTCTAAGGCCAGGATACATTATTGTGAATATCTCTTGCTCAGAAATCTTTTCTCATCTAATGGCCTTTAATATCAGGGGATTATGGCTAGACAGTTCTGGAAAAGTGATGGAAATATCGAAGCCACTTTGATTCTGTTTATGGTAAAAGAATCTTTAGGATGGAGACACCACTGAGATACTAATTTCCTAGGTAAGGAACACATACCTTGCACGTGATATGATCCTTTAAGCAAAGACTGTAGATGGCACAGAAGAAGAAAACTAGCCATTTTCTTACAGTGCTACACATACCTCCAAAATGAAAGTGAAGTGTAAATATATGCTCTATATGTATTTCAAAAGAACAGTAAAATATTATGACTTGTTGTAATTTTCTGGCCCTTAAACAAAACATTTTATGTAACCTCTTAAGAAAATGTCTAAAGTAAGAAGGTAATTTATGGGCACAAAGACTCAAACCCAAACCAAACAATAACACACTATGCCATGATGTTATTATGGAGTTGTGCTCAAGAGTATCTATTACTAATTTAACGTAAAAATTATCAATTGGGTATGGTTATTATCCCCACATCAAATATTTTAAAGTCTATTTAAAGAATAAAACTTAAATTCTGAATTAATTTATAAGCATTGATCTGTATAGACAAGAAACTCAAGCAACTTCAGCACTTTGCTGTAAATTTTCCAGTCCTTGGGAAACTTTAGCACCTGCTCTGAAAAATCACCTCCTTTGCCATTATCTGGCAAAAAGACATGTTTCTCCAAAACTGCAGGCCTGGGAGTCTGATTGCTGATTGCTACAGACTGAACATTATTTACTTTCATTTAGTAAGTACTCTGAAGTTTTTGCACTGTTTTCCTCTCCCTTATTCTCATGGAAATCTTCACTAGCTCAGCCAAGATACGATAGCTCACAGCAGCAGGACTCGCTAAGAAGCCATATTCCATTATATTTGCAAGACTTGCACAGTTGCTGTTGTGCCTGTTGCACGGAAGATTCATGTCTTCTCACATGTGTTTCAGGACTAGCTTATGAGCTTGAATAATTTTAGCTCTGGAGCTCCTGAGTGTGTTAGCTAAGATAAGGGCCATTGTATAGGCTGCTTCTCTGTAATTCTGCTGATACTGTCTTTGGAAGAAGCTCAGAGCCTCTTAACATTTTGTTTAGGTGGTTCTCATATGAGCATATCTCCCAACAGCTCTTCAGTAGTGGCGTTCGCGTTCTTCACACCTCCTGCCCTTCTCAGTTAGTCTTAGGAAAATAGTTCATATTAGTGACTTCTTCACTGGTTTCCTGAAGCAGTAGTGGAGAGGAAGAGGCAGCAGTGTTTCTGTGTTTTTTTGTGAATGAACTGAATTCTGGTAATAGAACAGGTTCGTGCTAGACATGCTCCTGAGTACATTAGGCACTGACCAGTGTGTAAGATGCTCAATACCCATCATGGCTAAATATTAAGAGAGAAATTTCTAGAGATTCCTTATTCTTGATTTCATCCCCGATTTCTAGAGTTCCTCGATCACAGGCCCAGTCTCAGATAAACAGTTATAGAGTACTTTGTATATAGAGTACTTAGAGGTAGTTGGTATTATTTGAAGACGAGGAGAGACAATAAAACCAGTATCATGGTGAATGCAAGAAAGTCAAATTCTTTCTAACCAAATCCAAGCAAAGCTGAAAGCATCTTATTTAGACACTTGGCTGTGCAGAACTAGTTTCTCGGATTGAATTCTTATGCAACATTCTCCTGGTTTAGTCCATGGTTTTCAAATGATACTAAGCTCTCTGGTACCATGGAGTAATTCACCATGTGTTCTGTAGCCTAGGAAAAGACTGATGTTTACATGCAAAAAGTGGTAATTCCTGTGGTTTTGATGAGCATTTAGAAAGTCCTCATCAAGTTTGTTTAACTATGTGGGAAACCAGTTTTATATTGACCAAATCCAAGCTAAGCTCCAGCAGTATTTTCTCCTTTTCCCTTCTGTGAACAGAAGTCACGGAGTTTCTTAAAATCCATGAATGGAAGTTTTTTTTTTGTTTTATTTTATCTGAACTGATTTGTCAATTCTTCATTTAGCAAATGATTGAAATTGTCAAATGGTTTGAGTATGGTATTGAATTAAAATGATTACTATTCTCTACTTAAAACTACTTAAAATCATTCTCCTTTTGAACCGTCTTAAGTGGTTTAGCAAATTAGTTCAGATATGAATGGCCTTTTGTCATGACCTAAAACATTACTCTGTCTGTGGCTGTATAAACATTGCGACTGCTTTTAGGATTTCATGATACGCAAGGGCACAGAGGCTTTATCCTCTAAATTTCTCTACTTTATTACAGATTACCACAAATACCACAAGGATCACCACTAGCAAGTAAACTGTCACAACAATCACCATTAGCAAGTATACTTATGATTAATAAAGTGAATACCTCTCTCTGTCTCTCTTTCTCTCTCTCTTACAAGTTACTGTAACCAATCAACAATATAGTATCAATCAAAGGTATGATAACAATCAGTAATAGCAGTAATCGATCGTGTACCTCCAATCAATATAATAGCAACAAGAAAGAGCAGCAACAGCCAAGTAGCATATGTACCACAGCATGGAAGGTTTTTGGATAGAGAGACTATTTTTGAATAAAAATTAAGTCCTTTTTATAACATAGGAACATAAGAGGGTGTAGGACATCCTATTTCAGGCAGCCAATAGATGCTGTAAATTTCTATTTTTCACCTGTAACAACCGACAGATGATGATGTTTTCTGTTCTTTCAGAGCAATTTTATTTTTCCAGCCTGTTTTCCACCTTTTCAAATGATAAGTTGCCATTACAGTCCCTTGTTTTTGCACTTATTGGTGGTATCTCAGGATGTCTCTGTTTTCTAAGTACCCTAGCTGTACTTCATAGAGGCCAGTTGCCCTTTCCAAGAATGTTTCTGGTTCCCAGGCCTAGTTCCCAGGCTCACAGCTCCAGGCTGGCAGGCCTTTGTCTGCCAGTATTTTTAAGCAGACATTTTCTTTTGCTCAGTAATTTTCACCTTCTAACCAGGCCACTTTTATGGCTGCTCACATCACCTTCAGAAAACAATAGGGGCAAAATTCTTTCCTGCTGTGTCTTCAACCAGTTCAGTAACGTTATGCAAGACATTATGTTTGTCATGAGTCTTTTAGGGTATAATATTAGGTTTCTAAAAATAGAAATAGTATCAAAATCTCGTATTGATAAAACATTCATGAACAGTTGAAGTGTAGGAGGACATCTACAATAACAGCCTTACAGAGACACATTTCTTAGCTGACAGTGGGATGGCTAGATGATATAATATTGTTATATGGTATGATTAATAAATATATGTGGATATTTTTTGGCTTTAGGC
>Ga0181612_119598_pt1 | contig 12524 bp, 6 predicted proteins | sample HoacroProtozoa21_FD_119630 | JGI IMG/M metagenome (GOLD analysis project Ga0181612, IMG submission 119630) | Hoatzin crop microbial communities from Cojedes, Venezuel. Combined Assembly of Gp0051906, Gp0051904, Gp0051908 | reverse complement strand
TGTAGTTTTTGAGTGCTTCATGACAGGGGCATTTCTATTCAGCGCTGGGATTAGCTCTTCTATTGAAACTTATGTAACAGCTACGTTGCCAGGGTGGTTGCTAAAAATGATGTTCATCGCTCTTCAGATTCCAACCACTTTAAGTCAGAAGAAATATTTTAAACTGGAGAAGTTTGTGTTTTTTTCCCCCTAATGATCATTGGTTTTCTCCCAAATGCCAATGAGATACTTTTGGGTATGTAATACAGCAGTGGGAATGAAAAAAATGTTTTATAATGTAAAGACACAGACAAGCAACGGTGGGTTTTGTTGTGGGTGGCTACTTCGTTAACAAACCTTAGAAAACAACAGGGAATTAGCTTGTTCATTATGGTTGTCCTGCATGATTTCGAAAGTATGATATCTGCCGCTTTTATCCAGCAAATCATGATGCCCTTGGGAAAAAAAACCTGTATTCCTGCCTCTGTTGCCCCGAAGACTGGTGTTTGACGGCAGAGCAGTCAGCTGCTATGGTGATGGGCACAGGGTGGGAACGTGGACAGAAATAGAGAGAGGCGAGGCTGAAACCAGACTGTTCCTGCTTCCTTAGCATTTCAGTAGCCCTTTCTGAATTTGGTGATGACTGATTTCAAGGGGTTAAGGGGTGATTTCGCTGTTTGCTGCCTTAAATTCTTGCAAATAATGCTAAATAATAGGCAAAAAGGAGAGCGAGATGCTCAGATTGATAATGTTCATACAGGACTGCTTGTAATTCCCTGCAGTGCAGCTTGTGCACGTTGTGCTTGAATTTGGATGCTCAGAAATCTCCCTCCTCCCATGCGAATTGAAGTCAGTTTTTGGTAATGCATAATTCATACACTAAAGCCTTTGTCACAGAAACATCGCACTGTTTTTCCCCCGGCTTCATAAGCCCGCTTTTGTATTTTTAGGATTTCTGTTTCCTAATAATCCCTAAAATCAGCCTGAAGAGGTTTTGAAACAGAATTCCGAGTAAATCTGAGACAGCTTGTACGTGAAGGATATTGCTCCACGCAGTTAGGTGATTCTCTGGCACCTGCTGTCTGCAGAGCCTTCCTCCACGAAGAGTTATTTCCCTGTGGCGTGGGGGCATATCACTGCTGTGGAGTCAGCGTGGCGTGGACTGGGGCTCAGGGTCATCTGTCGGGAGGTTTGTAGGCCAATTTAGATAGATCTTACAAGGCGTGTCTACACACGTACTTCTGTGTGAAACAGAGATGGTAATTTCATGCTGTGAATTTTGAAGCTCTGATCGAAAATGACTCCTTCCATCGGAAACATGATGCCTGTATTTTAGTGGTGGGGTTAGTGGTAAGCCTTGATTGCCTGTTTTGACTGTAAATGCACTCACAGTTCAGATTTTGAGGAGCAGTCACTTGGCGATAAGCCTGTATAAGAGACTGGAGGAAGAGAAGAATGATTATGAAGTCGATTTTTAATTTATTTCTTTGAAGAACAACATAGAGAAGGGACTAACTCAAACAGCTTCTGGTATTTTTTTTTTCCAGATTCTGAGGGACAAACCTGTCAATAGTGAATTGTTCCAGAAACAAGTGGAGAAAATTGTACATGGTGGAAGCTGTTTTTTCTAAGGTGTAGCACATCTGTGTCCCCCCTTGGTAGCAGCTGATGGTGGAAGTACCTCAAAGCATCAGCCACCAGACCTTTGCCGTTAGAAGCTTTGAGAAGCTTCTGGAGTGAAAATGCATGCAGAACAGGTATGGATGTTTCAGTAGTGCGAAATACCGGTCTTTATTCAAGGTCTGTTTGCTTGTTCCAGAGGAATGTTCCCCAGATCACTTACTTGGTAACTCTTTTCAGTACAGCTAACCAAAGCACAGGAATGAAACTGAGATATGTGAAGTTCTGCCATCACTGTAGGGAATTCTGGCAGTAATGGTTAGTCATGTCATTAATGTCTTCCCCCAAATGCTTTTTCTTCTTACCTGTTTGTCAAGCCAGCGCAGACTGTCTGGTCTCATTAAATTCCAGCTGTGGAGGCTTTGATTGTTTCTTGCACGTTGCTAATTTTAAAATAACAGAATTGTTCAGCAAGAAAAATTTAAATGGAACAATTTAGGCAGCAGACCAGTGGGGAAAGCTGGACCTTGTATAAAAAAAACTAGTAAAACTTGATTAAGGATCACAGTTTGGTGTATTGATTTTCTTGTGCAAGTTCAAGAACTGTGTTTCATCGCAGGCTGAAACTCATCTCAACTCCTCATGACCAGCTGAGCGAGGGAGATGGGATTTGATGCTATCCGAGGTGCAATTCCACAGTTCATGTCTGTTGCTAGTGCCAGCTTAATAAGCTTTTGCCCACCCCCAGCCATTCATTTCCAGCTCAGCAGCAATGCAGTGCCGTCTCTTCCCTGACCGTGTGGAAAACCAGATGACTGAAAATATCTCAGTCGAGAAAAGAAAACTTTTTTTTTTTTTTTCCTTTGAATTAGAATCATTTGAGTGAACTTGTTCATAGCATGGCCCGCAGGCGGTTGTATCGGTACAACTGAAGGTGCCATGAACTGCAGCATCAGAGGCAGCAGTGAGCGCTGGAGAGTGTCCCAGCATCAAGTGATGTTGCTGTCAACAAAAATCTGCTCTGGGACTGTATCCTGGATGGAGGGGTTTCACTAGCTATGGTATTATGTAATGAGCTGCTGCTTTTCATTTGATTTTATTTTATTAAGAAAGATTAACATCTTCTTGCTTGGGCAGGTTTTTTTCTTGAGGAGATAAACCGTCCCTGTGAGAAGTCAGTCAGCTTTGTGGACAGCCATGAATGTCAATAAAGTCTTGGCAAACACAGTAGGTACTTATTCAGCCTTGCAAATTAAAAACATTTTTCCTGCTTGTTTAGTGAAGGGAACAAAAAAAGACAAATTACATAGCGGGTGAGCTCTCTTGATAGTTGGAATTCATTAAGCTGGTGGTGAAAACGCTGGGGGATTGATGGTGCAGAAAAACAAAAGATGAAGCAGCTTTTCCCCCGATAGCCGTGGTTTAAGTTCAAGTTGAAAATGACCAAAAGAAAATCCCTTGAAGACATCTGTAACAGACTTCACAGTCTCAGTTTCTATCTTGGTAGGCTGTTCTTCCTCACTGCAGTTCGTATTAATTGGTTTTTCAGCTGACAGTCAGTTTCTCAATGGTTCCTCGATCATCATCGTGCCATAGGGTATCTGCAGCAGCTCATAAATGAGGTACGTGGCCAGGCGTTAAGTAGGAAGTTTGCACAATCGCTTCCCATGCCGTAGCCATTCCGGGAACAGAGGCTTTCTGCAGAGTTGTCAATCTGTCGTCTTCCCTTGGCTCCACATTTTATGAAGAAAAAAAAAAAAAAAGGAATTTAAGAAGTTACAATAAGTTGAGCAGTTTGTCAGACATAACGTACTTGCAGGCTATTGTCTGCAGATTACAGGCTGACTCGGTCTTTCAGCCTGTCATAGATGGATCATAAAGCTGTCGTAAGCAAAGCTTTAACAGAATCCATTTTTCGCAGCTCCTGGTACAGCAGAGCATGGAACGGAAGCAGTAAGACTTATTTTTATGAATTTCCTGTACAGGATCGTTAAGTCCAGTTGGAAGTCTTTCCAAGTCGCTCCCAGTAGCTGTTCTATCTGATTAGCCCTGATTAATGTGATAAAAGTGCTTACAGTTGTCATTTGCAGTCAAAGATGGGATCACAGTTCCCGTCATATTCCGGGCCCTTAGACTCAGGAATTCATCACTGGAAGAGAGAGGGTTACCTGACAGGTGTCTGAGGGCAGCTAAACCACCTGTAAATCACTGGAATTATTCAACAGCTGAACAAAGCCATGGTGAACTCTAATCTTGTAGTTGTTTCATCGCAGCCAAAACTTCACTCGTGTAAGTAATCCCATCAATGTCAAATAAAGTCCCGTGAATTCTGAAGTATTGAAGATCAGGGCTTAAGTCGCTGACTTGTCACGCCCATGATTTTCTCTGGAAGGTTACAGAACAGTGTTAGATCGTAACTACAGAAAGAAAAATGTCCCCAGAAACTCTCCCATCTAAATTTTCTATCTAAGTCTATGAGTTCTGGGTTTGCCTATTTCCCAAGCTCTTGCTTTTCTGCGAAGTAGATATGTAAATGTAAAGACATTATCTCCTCTGTTCCTCCTCTTCCTTTCCAGCTAAATGAGAAAATTGCTCTCAGCTTTTCTCATCATTAAATCTAGGAAGGACAGAGTAGTCCAAGATCTGAAAATGTTTTAAAACTTACAGGGCCTAATTAGAAGGAGGCATCTTGGAGAAGTACAATAGCTGTCTATCTGCAGTTGATTTGTTTTTCCAATTTAGAAATGACAGCTTACAGCCCTAATGCGAGAGTGTTTCTCATTATCTGTGTTCTAGAAACACGCGGAGTTATTACAAGTTTTGAAAGATGCTTTCTTCAAAACTGCAAATGATACTAAATGGAAGAATTTGCTCTCTGGGTAGTCAGATGATGGTGCTGTGGTCTGCGCCCGTTCTAGGGCTAGTGGTAAAGACAGAGCCACGCTGCTGGACCTCGGCTTCACAGCCCACGTACGTCACAAATGCAGCTGCGCAGGAGAAGATGCTGTAGCACTATATGGCCATGCCTTGTCTGGGGAGCATAACGGTTGTGGAGTGCTCTTGCTTTTCTTGTTTCACAGATGGACTTTTTAATGAAGATTTTCTTGGAGAGGAGTGCGTTAGCTCCGCTGTTGACAGATAGCCTCGTGGGAACTGTCTGCAGTAATTTGAGATGGCTCTCCTCTATCTCCAGCCATCTAGAAGTTACGTTTCTAGTCTAAGCTGTTCGTTCTGGTTGTCATTGTGGTAAACGAAGAGAGGGATGCATCTCTGGAGGTGATTAAACCTTAGAAACAGATGTAATTAATATGTTACGTTTTTGAGATGGTGTCCTGCCCCCTGAAGAGAAGGAGTTTTAGAATATTTGGCTGTCCTCAGGAGACCACAGATGGGTTTGTTTGGTTGATGGTTGTAATCGACAAAAATCAGCTTTCACGGGACTTCCAGAGGCAGGTACCGCGCACACCGGGTGCGTTACACGGCGGGAGGGCACAAGTAACGTGCTGTGCTCTTCTTCAGTTACACTACAGCATGCCAAAGTTTGAGGCTTTTTCATACTTTGACTGTTCCATCCTGCCCACATTTTGAAACCGCTTTATTTTAACCGTGTGCTACAGCAGGAGCGTTTCTTGCGCTCGCATGGAAGGTTCGCGGAGAGCCGTGCGCTCCGGGCAGAGCTCCGGGAGACAGGCACCGGCGCGGCTCGGTCCTGCCGCTCCCGCCCAAGCTGCTTCCTGACTGCTCTGCTCCACACAGACGCTTGCTGGACAGAAAAACTGCGTAGTAGATCCAACGCTGATGTGGCCTGGCATAGTTAGAGCTCTTCCAGTAACTGAAGCAGCTGCCCGCTTTCAGAGGCCCAGCCTACTCCGTTCGGTTGTTTTCCTTAATACAATGTTGTTTTACCCCCGTGCAGGGCATGCTGTCCTGTCGTGCCTCCCCTCTGCCCTGCCACCGACACGCGCGGTCTCTCTTGCGCCGGTGCTGCCTCGGGTCGTTTGTGCCTTGCTGAGGGGTTGATGTACCTGTCGAGTACGGCCCAGAACATTCCGCCGCGAGTGTGGCTGAGCCTTGCTGTCTCTGCAAACACTCCGACTCGCTTGACACTATTCTGCAGATGTTATTTGGATACGTTTGTTCTGCCAGCTGAGATGAGAAGTTGCAGACAGGTTATAAAAACATACATCTGCTTGAAGGGAATAAATTGTCTAGAACACACTTCAGTAGCAGACTTCCAGGAAAAAACCCTGTGTCAGACTTCTTAGAAGTAGTGCTGGGACCAGGTGGTAAGTGCCAGATCTGAATAGTCCGTAATGAATGCAAGCCTTAACGTTCGGTTTGGGCACGAACTTTTTCTCTGATGTTGCAAATACCACCTCAGTGAGAGCGAGCAGACAGGTGGGCTGGCTTTCAGATTATCTGTGTGGCCTTTCGAATGAATATTCAACATTTAGGCATTAATATGTAGCTTCTGTCGTATGCTGGTACGTCTTTCTGCTGCTGCTGTTAAAAATAACGTCTGTTAGTGTCTTGCAGGAGACCTTTTCACACATCGTTTTGCTGTCACTAGAGGGAGTTTGCAGCAGCGCTTTCCTCGCTGAGTTGTTCGGTTGTAGTCAGCGGTGGCAGACCTCGGCAGACATGATGTGTTCATAGAGGACAGTACCAAAAGTAGGATGACAGTCCTTCTTCCCTGGTTAAACCCTTGTACATGTTGTCCAAGCTTGACTAATAAAATTCTTCAGGGTGACGCTGCTGTAAGCAATTCTGATTCTGTTGGTAGCACTGTAATAGAAAACAGAAATGAACATGCAGTGACTCAAACCAAAAGCAAGGGTAAGAATAAGAAAAAAGCATCAGCTATTTAGTAGGAAAGATAAAGATAAAAAAACGGAATGGTTGGGTATTCTACTGTGGCATTTCCAATTTATTGTTACAGGAATATCATCCCAGCTAGAAACAAGCTCCCTCAGGAAGCTGGTTTCATATGGTGGTTTAGATTTAACTATTCATTGTCTAGCACCATTTGAAATCAGTGTTCTTGGAGGAAGAATGCCTGCCTTCATCAGTGAAACAGATCCTTGGAAACCTCAGTGGAAAAGAAGACAAACTCAAGATCTTCCTTGTGTGCTTCTGCCGTTACGGTCAGCTCCACCACCAAACAAAGTCCCTCGGTAGGCTGGGATGTCAGAGTCTGTGGCCCAGGCGACCCTTGGGAAAGCAATGCAATGTGTGATTTACAAGGCAGAAATCCTGCTGTAATGCTGGTGGGCAGCAGTATATTTACAGTATTTGTAGGTGGTGACCCAGAACTTTGGAAACAGAGAAGGGCTTGCGAGACATAAACAATGCAAGCAAGCGTAGTACAGAATTGCAACACAGGGTTGAAAATGTTGACGTTAGTGCAGCAACTAGTAAATCCAGTGCAAACAACTAGTTTGTGCAGCATGGGGAGGAATAAGGAGAGGAACTTCATTTGCTCCACTTTCTTTTCAACTCGAAGCCTGTTTCAGCCTCACGTAGATACTTTTTTGTTAGTTCTTTACTGCTCTTGTAAATACCTCGTACGTGTATCATCCAAGACACGCAATAGGATTCAAAGCAAATAATTTCAAATTTGAGCACTGGGAGTTCCAGATGCTGGTTGCATCCCTGCTGCGTGTTTGCTTTTTCGTTCTGGCAGGTTTGGTAGATCTGGATATGCTTACTCATTTTGTGTGACTTGAATTTCCAGCGTTCAGGCTGCAGGTCTGATAGCCTGATACACTGGTTGGGGTTAATGGAAATGGCCAGCACCAGCGCCTGTGAGAACTGGACCACGTGTGGTAGGCCACATTCTCCCAGGCTGCTGAAATTTGGAGAACTTGAAGCATTACAAGATTAGCTTTACAATGTTAAGATGTGTGTAGCTAATGATGGATTTTGAAAGTTACCACCTGCTAAATCTCTGTCTTCTCATCGATGTCTTAATAATATTTGTAACATTTTTTCTAGTGTCTAGTGTCACAGAGGTAATTCATTAACATTTATCAAGTATTTGGGGATCCTCCGATGTAAAATATTACCCAGTACTATCCAGCACTTAACTCTTCTTCCTTGCAGATCTCAGTAACCCCTTTAGAGGATGACTGATTTCTTTTGGTGTTCAGAGTCAATAATATTTTCTAGCACCATTTGAAATCGGTTATAGTGATTGGGGAATTGCTCCTTGTGAATTTTATACAAGAGGCTCCACAGAGAATCTTTAATGGTACTACCTAGGACTGAAAACAGGGAAGTGTGTTATTTTAGTGAACAGAATTACTGAATGCAGAAATACTACATGTTTGAACTGTAGTCGTGTTAGGTGCTTTTATATAGCTGGAGATGTTTCCTAGGAGAAATTACAATCTGTAGTAGGTAGAGAATGTGAAATACGTAACACGAGGTCTTAATTTAGGTCATCTGTGTAGAGATGCTACTCAGAACGGTTTTCAAAGCCATACAGTACTGCATGTGGAGATGAAGGGAGATGGCTTTCCCAATGCGAATTACCAGCACGGACTTAAGATAAAAGAAAAAAAAACCCACGCTGTTGGCTTAACGATCTGGCCGTGAGGTATGAGGAAATGAAAAGTCAGCAGCAGGAAGCCTTCCAATCTCCAATTACCGTACTCCGGACATGCTGAAAGCGAGAGCTTGTGAAAGATTTCGTTGCCAGCCGGAGAGCTTTTTGCGTTCTCCTCTCTTACACTGCGAACAGTGTAAGCCACAAAACTGAGTCATCTTCCCAAAGACGTTAGAATATCCAAGAAGATATTTTCTCTGACAGTTCAGCTTTTCAGAGGAACAGAACTGGACAGAGAGGGAGAGTCGGAGTGTGGGTCGCGTCCCCACTTGCAGCAGGATCTCATTATCCATGAAGATAATTTCTGAAAATCATTCTTCAGCAAGCTTGTCCTACTACATCCAGCTTTTTGGATCTAATTTTTGGAGCTGATAACACAGAACAACCTACAGCAGCGCATCCCTGTAGCTAGATTCACGGGGGAAAACAGGAATATATTGCTTTTCCCTGTATGGGGCAACTGAAAAACCAGGTTCAGCCTGTAAACAGCTGGAGCGGCTTTTGAGTATTCAGAGACATGTCTAAGGTGGTGGTCGGTTTGTGGCAGCATATTTATCTTTCTCTTCCCCACTTTTCTGTCTTTTCATCAGTATATACTCCTGTTACTTGCTTTTCTTTTTGTTTAATTGCGAAAGAATCAGGTAGTCACAATCCAAAAGAGGCTTTGTATGAAAAGTACGTGGCTTCTGTCTAGTCTCTCACTTCCCATCCCTTTGTGAAATCCACCCTCATGGTTTGTCTTTTTTAGATAAAACCCTCAGAAGCGGGTAGCACTGTGTGTAGTACAAAAGACTCAAGGTTAGCCCTTAAATTAATACAAAAATGATTAAAATACTAAAAATGTCGAATGGCTAGCAGCGTATTTTTTGCAGTATGATGCAGAGAGTTGACACCTGCCCACATAGGTATTTTGAGGGGTTTGACGGATGTTCTTGTCAAGGTTAAAAGCTATATAAAGTATTGCGCTCTGGAAATGTGGTTTACAAGTAATTGACGTGGTTTAAGTACATCTGCTGCTTCAGTAGCTCCCGTACAGACCATTGCTTAAATGATTTCTTGTACGAAGTCCTTGAATGAGCAGATCGATCTGTTTGGAGTGTAGCTGCTTGTACTGTGCTTGTCAGGGTAGGATCTAAATGTCTATAGACAGCTTTACGGTTAAAGGAGACTCGTTAGCACAAAAACTAATCTCAAGGTAAGAATCGATTACAGTGATCACACAAAAACAGCTGAAGTAGATTATTAAAGTTTTAATTAGTGAAAAGTAAGAGGTTTTTAAGCTGTGGTAATTTCCTCTGGGCCATATAGAGATTTCTGAGCTTGTAGTAATTTTCTCGTTTGTGCCAAATAGAAAAAACGGAGCTGCCGACTGCTTGGATCTCGCGTAAGGCTTTTCAGACGTGAGTGCTGTTGCCGGTGTGTCCGTGTGCTCGCAGGGTTGTGTTCTGTTCCTTGTTGGGTCTTTCATGCAGCAACCGGCAAGGAAAGGATGAAGGAACAGAAGAAGGTGGGAAAGAAGGAAGACGCACGCTTCTATAAGTACAGAAACATTGCACTGTAAAATATAGATATGTATGAGGAAGAGAAGCGTGTGTAATGGCTTTCTCTTTTTTGATCCTATTTGCTCTCAGCTCGTGGCCTTTTTAGAAATTGAAGCTACTGGAAGACAGTCTTCCCTGTCACACGGTCAGATTTAGATGTGAAACGGTGTTTACGAAAACTGCACCAGTCTCAAAACACTGATCAGGTACCGCAGTATGTCACTTAACCTGCTTGTTTGCAAATCTGCTCCATCTGACTGCTCAGTACCCTGCAGCAGCTGCAAAACGCAGTGTGCAAGGAGACTGCTTCGCAGTCAGCAAAGCTTGTCTGTTGCCAGTCTTCTGGAACGGTGTTCAGATGAAATGAACACTTGGAGTAAGCCAAAAACAACGCTGGAAGTCAGTCGCTGCTCTTCCCCCAGGCTCTCACTTCTGGACCAACATAAAAGGTGCTGATGGTGGGCTGAGGGGGAGAGAAGGATGATGTATTTTGGGAGGTTTTTAATACAAAAAATACTTCAGAAATGTCTTGCAATGTACCCTATTTCTATTAATGAGGCATTAAACCAATTCATTTTACTACACCAATCCTTTATTTCAGTTGTCACGTTAATTTGTCTGAAACTTTTGTGGTCTTGCATCGTAATCTCGAAATGTCTGGCTTCTACATAAATGAGTTTTGTGAAATCCATCATATACTGCAAATCTGGGGAGGAAATATCGAGATCACATTGAATAAGAGCTTGGGTTGATGGTGGAGAGCTGATTTGTTTTCACGGCAAATAAACTGAGGGTCAGAACTATAATTTGCAACAGCTTAATCTCGAAGTTAATTGGTGAAGTGTGCAGGCATAAAATGCCTATAAAAGAGTGGAACAGGAAATCAGAGAAAATTGTGGTATTCTACAAGATGCTTCCCAATTTCTTCAAGCCAGTTTGAGACTGGGTAGCCTAAAATAACCTGCTTGTGAGGAAGCTGTTGTGTCCTTAGCACACAGATCATGGACGGCAGAAGTACCAGTAGAATAAATCCGGGTAGCATCGCTTTTGCTGCGGGCTGGCTGAGTCCAGCGGGGACCTTTGCTAAGCACGAAACGGCAGAGGCTTATGTTGGCAGAGCTTCGCTATGCTGTAAAACAGACCATTAAAGCTCACAGCAATTTAAAGATGCCAGGAGAGCAAATTTTTACTTGTTTGGGTAATCCTAACAAAAATAGTGTTATAATGTCTAAATATCTTCTCTGGTAAATCAGATCCAATGAGGACAGCAAAGCAAAATTCAGCCAAGCAGCCTTATTAAGCTGCCTGCATGGGCGAGAGGTTTTCACTTCATGCGTGTCGTTCAAGGGAGCTGTGCTCTTCACAGAGCTGTCCTGTTTTCTGACAACGGTTCCTGTGGTTTCCATCCTCCTGCCGTGTCCATCAGATGCCACAGGTGCCGCTTCCCGTGAAACGTCCAGAGCTTTTGTGCTCCAGGCGTAAAGCCTGGACCAGCTGCGTGCTCCCACCTCTGCCGCTGAGCAGGCAGGAGGATATTCTGTATGTTCATACCAGTCAGTGTGGTGGCTACAGATCTTTGCTCAGAAGCTGTTCCCATTCAGCTCCTTGAAATTAGAGGCAACAATTTTTTTTCCTGCGTCTTTCTCGCCCTTCTCTTGCTTTCCTCCTGTGGCAAGACGTGTGGCTGCCTGCTCTGCTACCTCTGTTGCTGGATGTTGGAGTCGTGTTCTGTGCAACTTCTATCTGTGCTGCCTCCTTGGCATCATGGTCTGTCTCTTGTCAAGGTTTCCTCTCTGGAGAACCTGCTATGGAAGCAGAGGGTCCGTAAAACCAGTTTCTCCCCATGTCAAACAGTTTTTTAATTTAATTCTCGGGCTCTAGTTTCCAAAGCAATTAACACAGCAAGCCCTTCGCATCTCACAGGCCAGATGCCAGTCCGTAAAGCCCGACGCACTGCTTTGGAGCAGCACAGCCTGCAATGAAGGGGTTGGGAAGGAGCATCTGAGGAGGAGGCAGCCATGGTGCAGCTGTCCAAGCAGTGCGTGGCAATGCAGGGTGTGGACATCGCCAGGGAATGTAAGGCATTTCTCTCCAGTTCCTCGTTTCTTCAGATATCACTACTTTTTGTGCTACTGTAATATTACTGCGTGTGGGGGTGTTAAAATGAAACCCTGTAGGATTTAGTTATAATTAATGATTTTACTTGGAAGAGACTCAGATGCCACCGTGCAGGATAAAACTCTGAAACAGATCAGCAGTTGTAAAAGCCGTAAGCACAGGTGAGTTAGCCGACCTTTTAATAGCCTCCGGAGGACCACAAATTGATTTTTCTCAGCCAGATTTTGATTTTATTTAATCTTCAGTCTTGCCTGTTGTTACTGTGGAACAAATGGGCAGACGAATGGCTTAATAGTCTCCCAAATCATTTTTCAATACTAGAAATGGCTTGGGCTGATTGGATTGGATCTTCAGCCGGGAGAAGAGAAGGCTCCGGGGTGACCTTAGAGCAGCCTTCCAGTACCTAAAGGGACCTACAGGAAGAATGGAGAGGGGCTTTTCACAAGGGTGTGCAGTGATAGGACAAGGGGGAATGGCTGTAAACTAAAAGAGGGCAGATTTAGATTAGATATTAGGAAGAAATTCTTCCCCAACGAGGGTGGTGAAACACTGGCAGAGGTTGCCCAGAGAAGCTGTGGCTTCCCCCTCCCTGGCAGTGTCCAAGGCCAGGTTGGATGGAGCTCTGAGCAACCTGGTCTGGTGGAAGATGTCCCTGCTCA
>Ga0181612_146661_pt1 | contig 12525 bp, 7 predicted proteins | sample HoacroProtozoa21_FD_119630 | JGI IMG/M metagenome (GOLD analysis project Ga0181612, IMG submission 119630) | Hoatzin crop microbial communities from Cojedes, Venezuel. Combined Assembly of Gp0051906, Gp0051904, Gp0051908 | reverse complement strand
TTAAAATGAAAATAGGAAAGCTTTTTTGCCCATTTTGCTAATTAATATGTCAGAGCTCATAAAGAAAGACTCATCAGCTTTTCTCCAGCACTGCATCATCTGAAAGAGCTGTGTCAGCAGAGACCTCAGCAGACAGTCAATACATACTAAAATGTGTTCTATGCAGTAAATCACAACACAAAAAAAGAATTGCAGAACAAAATAAAAATAGCTGCAAATAATTCAGTCATTGATTTCAGTATTTAATATAAATCAGGTTACACATGATGTACAACGGTCTCGCCCTTCCTTATGAAGGGTATACTCCTAGCTGTCCTGGAATCCCTTTTTACTAGAAAGCTAAGAGTTCATGAAAAATTGAGCCAAAGTTTGCCGATTTTTCCTCCTTGTGCATTTTCAGGGATGTTCTCCACTTTACAACAGAGGCACCACTTGCTTGCTTCTCATTCTCATCACTGGAATTGACACACCATTGCTGAGCACACGGAACACTTACAGAGGACAAAATCCTTAGAGGATTCAGAGGAGATTCCTTGCACACACACACTCACACGATCTCTCTCTCTCTGAACTCTGGTGTTTTCCAGAAAGGGACGAGTAGGCGACATCAATACAGCACCCTATGGCTGTTACCAGTGATATTGTGGAAAACATTTGCAACACTAACACCGCCTGTAAGCACTGCAGGAGTCCTCCATCCAGCAGGATGAAGGACAAGCCAGCTGTCCAGAATTCACAGGTGCATTTCTGTGAGGGTGAAATACAGGAACAAATCTCCAGCCATCTTCCCACAGAACATGCTTACAAAGCTCAGCACGTGTCCAGATATGCTTCTAAGAATCAACTCCACTTCTTAAGGGGAGGGGACCGGGGGGAGGGGGAGGGGAGGAACTGTTGTTTGTGGGTGCAATATATAAAAAGACAGAAAGATGGGGCTACAAGCCACAGATCCTTCTAATGCCTTGGTCTTCTGCAGAATTGTGCTAACACTTTTTGAAATGAATACACACTACTAACTCCTGCTGTTGCTCAGTAACATGTAATATGCGAGGGATCCCATAGCTATACCAAAAGCTGAGACTAAATGCTTGAAGAGCCACTGCCCCAGAAGGAATAGAAAGGATATTTCCCTAGAGAGAATTACTCAACTCCGTATTTCATAGAACAAGTCATGCTGAAGGAGAGAAGGGATAATTGCATTGATTGTTAGTAGGTAATAATTAATTCTGTAGAGAAATACATTTAATTTCCTGAAGTCTGGAATAGGATGGAAACTCTTCATTCTGTAATGAGAAAATAACGGTGTTTTGCTCCCAGCACAAAAAGCTGCAATGTCTCCCTTAGTGTGTTCTTAAAAAAGTACCTATAGGAAAGCCACACAAAGAACGATGCTAAAACAACAGTCCTGTGATGTGACTGAATGCCAGCAAGATGCATACATGACATATAATTCCAAAAAGCACACAATAAAAAGGGACCAGAGAAAAAGAATGCCATGGTGTTGAACAAATCCTTAAAATAAATATTTGAACGGACCAATGAGAAAACTGAAACTGCTGCTTGATTTCTCTCTATGAAGGGTTAGGAAATGGAACACAGAGAGGGTAGAAACACTTTTCAGCAGCAATTGAACAGGATTTAAAGTGGACAGAACCAAGAAAAAAATCATTTAAACTCCAACCTTCTCAGTAGTTAGCTAGCTCCTTTTATTCTGAAGCGGATAAAACGAAACAACATGCAGGATCTTTGTATCTACTCCTTAGGTGATCTGTTGACCACTGATTTTAGTCTAGCAAAAAAGATCTTAGGTGCTTGTAAGAGGTTGAGAAAGGATAAGTAAAACAAAAAAGCCAATATTCAATAAGCATGGGTACCCATTTTCATATAAAATTTGTAGGCATCTTCAAATAGAAAAATTTTCAAAGCCATGGTTTTCAAGGATGTGGGGGAGTGTGCAGAATGCTCAAATTCCGGAGTGTGCGGAAGATCAAATGCTGCTAAAAGTGATATTATAAAGCTTAATGTACCTATAACAACAGATTGCCAAAGAGTTCTGATCTTACCAGGTTTTCTTCCAATATTCTTTGATAGCAGTGAATTCCACTGATCTTTGGAAAACTGCATGTTGTTGCAATGTTTCTAGTAATTCTTCTGCACAGGAAAAAACTCAAGGGCAACACCTCTAACTTCGTCAAGTTGACAACATCATTTCCTTGAAGCTTTCACATTCCCAAAACAAAAAGTTGAAAGAATTTTTTCACCCCAGGAGTGATAATGGCACAAGATGTATGTACTAATCCTTGATTCAGAAAGAGTATCCAAGAAGTTCACAGACTTAGGAAAGATGCCAGAAAAACTGAAAAAGAATTTGTCTGCTAAGTTCAGGAAAAGGTCTTCAGATAAGGAAAATCCACACCAGAGAACTAAAGAAGGACACCCAGCTGCACAGAGAAGGAAAACCATAAACAATCAGGAATCTCATAGTTGACCTTCCTTTACATGAATTCACTTTCCAGTTCTATCAAAGGAGTGGAAAAAGGCAACGTGCAATCACACTACAGAGGGGCAGCCTGACACACCAGGGTTTTCTAACATCACAAGAGATTGCTGAATAACTTGAGTTTTCTAGAAAGTTTAAAGTTTCTTATGTCAGGTTATCCACAGCTTGTGAAAAATTACAAGCTTATGTGACACTTCTTCTAAAGTTCTTATAATACAAGAACTGCAAGTTGTACCTTGGTGTGGTCTGTGGAACTTATTAATAAGTAGGTACAGTAATGACAGCAGTATGAACTAATTTTCTTTCTTACTATGGCCTGAAAAGTTTAAGGAAAAATAAATTATTTCTACTGCACAAGCATAAGAAAAGGAAAAGCTTTGACATTCTTGTTTTTAATCAGTAGAATTTTTTTTAGTGTTATCTTCAATATTCCTGATAATGGAAGTGGAACTCAGAGCAAGGAGAAAAAGCAAGAAATATTTATAGTTTTCAAAATGTATATTAAGTCTCCACACTCCACAAGACATGTTGCACTTGCCCTTATTTGCACGGGCATCTTCTTCAGCTTACAACACCTGCACTGAGAAAAAGAAGTTACAGTTCTTCCTGCAAATGACTCTGCTACATACATTGCCTGGCAAAGAACAATCCCTAATTCATCATCGTACAACTTGGAGTCAGTGCATACAAAGTAATCCCTTAATTTGCAACTCTCTTATTCACCAGAGTTTGTCAACTGCCCAAACTACTTTCAAGTTGCTGACTTTTCCTCCAAAATAGCAGAATGCTTACCCGATTTGTGTCCGCCCAACAAACCAACTTTGCTTTCATCTGCCACTGGAGGAATAAAAGACAAGACACAAAGATCAGAAACTTATTTAAATTCACAAGCCTTTGAAGCACTGTCAAATTATTTCAGACACATGGCATCCTAACTCTTTAAATTATAATCATTTGTAAAAAGTCTTTTCTTACCTAATCCACCTGGGGTGCTTCAAAGTCCAAATATCTGAATCAAAGCCCACCGAAACCAATAAAAAGACTACCAGCAGTCCTAGTGGGTTACAGATCAGGACCTCAGCACTTACACACTCAAAACTGAGTTGTCAGAAGAGCAATTGCATTTGTAAATAACTCATCTTGCCAGACAAATCACAGGGCATAGGAGAGTTGTAACGTTTTCAGATCAAAGACCTCAGCTGGTAAAAAGAATCCAGATATGGAAACCTTCCCATCTGTAAGGCATCTCACTGACTCACAGGACCCTCTGCAGACAACAAGGGCTCCCAAAAACCAGGCTTATGCTTTTTGCTATATTACGATTTATTGTATTTTATCTGTAAACCACACTTTTTTAGTATTTCACATAATCTTATAAAGAAGGATGTTTAAAATAGCAACAGTTTGCAGACAGACTAATGGAGGAGCAAATTCTGAATGTAACAAAAATTTTAATTTTTCCTCTGTAACGGTACTTCAGTTTATTATCATATATCCGAAGAAACTAATTAAAACACTCTCCCGGAGGGCTGAGGGGGAAGAACCAACCACCATTTCTTAAAATGAATTCTATGCAAAGAAATGGTGCTAATGTAATGTTAGGGATGATAAAACAGGCACAGGAAATGAATGTTAGGGTTGGAAGCTTATCCTTCAACCCTGCCTGCCCAAGCACTCCCTTATATTATGCCTTAAAACATGATCTCTCTATACGATAAAATAAATTGTCAAGTCATACCAAAATCACTACAAATGAGAACTTACACAAGCTTTGCTTAGTGGTCACCGTAACAAGTTTACACGCAGAGTTATCTGCAATGATACAAGAACGCACTATTGTCTACCCAGGAAAGAGCAGTGCAGTAGTTATTGACGTTTACGTGCTACTACTGGGAAAATAATCACAGTAAGTGTTTTCTCATATTGCCTCCTTGCTTCACTTTTAAGGGAAGCTTTTTCCCGCAAAAACCAGCCAACAGATTCAGGACTGGGATTCACAACCAGAATCATCAATTCACAACCAACCCCCGCATCTCTTTCCCACCTTTGTCATCTGATTGTTACCTGATTATCAGTAAAATTGGCATAGTATAGTTTTGTTGTGTGACTAGATGCTAATAAAGTAAGACTAATACTGTTTGCAGCGTTATGCAGAGATGCTGCAAAACAAAATAGCAGCGGGGCAAGTCAAAAGTAGAAGTGCAGCCAAAATCAAAGGCAGTTCCTTGTTCTTTAACCTTTCTTCTAGGTTCTTGTAGTCCCTGGAAATGATAACTATTTAGCTCCTTCCTATGCAGTTTGATCCTATAAGGCAAGACGACTGGACAAGGATTTGCTACAAGCATAGTTCAAATTCCTTTTCCTCCTCCCTCCCCCCAAATTTACCTCTAAGCAGAACAACTGTGGAAAACTTTAGTTCCAAAGGTTAGTGTTTTGACAAGTTATGATTGTGTGAAAACAAGGGATTATAATGGATACTGATTTGCAACCTTAATTATAGCAGCCACTAATAGAAGCCACTGTAATATATGCTAATTACTTGAAATAGGGTATGTTACAGTACATAGGAGCTTTAAAAAAATAGATACCAAGGTTCACAGCATTTTTTAAAAACTATGCTGATGACTCGGTTTGCTGGAAACTAAGTTTTACGTTATTAAAAGGGATAAATCCATTTAACTTAATCACAGTTTACACACCAGCTTCACACACAAAAAATTAGATTTTAATACTGGAGGGAAAAATGGAAGAATAAAGTGATTAGAAAATGAAAAATAATCTTACCAGAATACAAGGTTAGCATTATGAGTTCAAGCACACAGACACTAAAATTGGGAAATGCAAAAATTAAAGTTTTATATCAAAGTTTGAGCAAAATATGTGTGCCTCTCCACAGGGTAATTTTCATTTCATGGGATATTAGGCTTAGGCAATGATTTCTAGGCTGGCCATCTTTCATTAGACTGAACAGGCGGGCACCCACAAGTCCATTGGACAAGAATCCCATTCCTTCCTTTGTTTCCCCTGGGAACAAGAAGATGACAGAAAAGAAGGAAAAGGCTAACGGGAGATAAATACTTGGTATGCCAAAGTTGAAAACTTTGTAACGGAAGATTTCATTTAGGAAGTATACAAGATGCCCCGTTCCACAAAATAGCATGCACTGACCTGCATGATGTTAAAAATTCACACAGTCATTCAGTTATGACACAAATAGTGTTTCTCTGGCTATCTTCCTTGGCTTTCACAAAAAGCAAGTGCTAAGCGGAAATTTCTTTTCTAAGATTCTACTAGTGTTGGCCTATCTTCGCAGAAAGGCACCTGAAAGATTTTGAACAGGGGAAAAAATACTGTTTACTCTTAAAATTCAAGTAAAAAACCCCAATTCTAAATATTTTTATGTTGCAACATCAGAAAATAATTACATTGCAACTAACTATGAAAATATCAGCTCAAGAGGACCACGCTTGGGAATGTGCAGTGTGTAACAAATTTCAACAGTAACACTGTTAACACTACAAATACTATACATTCTTGAGCTAGAATTGTTAAACGCAAAACATTTCTAAAAAATGAAATCACCTAATTTGGGGACTGTAAACAGAAAACTCAAACAAAAATCTGGGAAGGCTCAATGCAAAGGAGTAAATAAATTCACAAACAAGAAGAAACTTCTCCTTAACCTGTAAACCAAACAAAGACTTCACATTTTGAAATGTCCTAGAACTCCAGGGGATGTTAGTTCATGAAGTTATTGATGTTTGTCAGTATAAAACACGTTAACTCTTTTAAAGTAACATCCATAATTTAGGAACCACATTTTCACCACAGAAGCCAGTTACGTATTCATTACCAGTACTCAAACTACTCGCTGAAATAAAAGTGACAGAAGTTCTACAGCTAATAAAAGCATGGACATTTGGGCAACTAGCAAGACCATAGACCATGAAAGATGGACTATTACTAAAACAAACAAATCTTTCCAGCTGACAGCAAAAAAATGATTACTTTTTTTTTTTAAACTATGCCAACAACTACAGGAAACGGTAAAAAAATCCCAACCCTCTACACCACGAGTAGTCATATGTGTTAAGATTTCCTATGGTAATATTCTGGAGTGCTGTTTTGCTTTAAGAAAATAAGCAGTATTGTTCAGCAACAGTAAAAGCACCCAACGATGCATCCATGTACTTCCACATAATCTTATGATTGGCATTTCTGTGCCCTACTCAAGGTAACCAAGGCAGCCGTTTTATTTGAATTGCACGATTTTCAACGGTTTAGTACACAAGCAGCTGCCTGTACTGCCTCAAAGTTTGCGCAAAATACAGCGCAGGTTTAGTTAAAGGCCAAACTACTTCCCAACTATGGTTTAGAGAAGCACAAATCCATGCTGCTGCCAGCTGTGATAACCAATTTCCCTGCTTTTGCCCAGTTCAATTGCTGTACCATTATACTATTTTTCCCCCAAACAAGGATTTACTACTGCTCACAACATACAGGGTGCTACTGTTCAACTGAGTGCCTCTCTTCTGAGGGATCAGTTTTGCATATTGACTACGAGCTACTTAAACTCTTCTAAACATGTGAAAGTTACTTGTATTTCTGCTGGACAAACTGACACGTATCTTTGAAGACCAGCTGCATTTCTGCACTCAGAAAAGCAGCAAACAAGGATTAAAATTACAATTAATGAGAAATAAGAAGAGAGACTGAAACCTCAAAGAATTTCCTAGAAAATAGATTTCCCGATACTTTTATTAGTCTATAGGAAGCCCAATCTAATATTTCTTATTATACATTAATCAATTAACAAGGGCTGTATTCCCAAACCACATACATGAATGATGCTCCCATGCTTTTTAGAAGCCATCAATTTTTAGGGTATAAATAAATATACGAAAAGAAAGCAAAGCAGCTGCAATAGGTCACTTTTTTCTGATGAACTATATCCTTACCCAGCCCTTTCATCATAATGAAGGCACTGCATCATCAATTAATTTTAGTCAATGATAGTGCCAATGACATAATTCTTCTGCCATTTTTATTTTCTTGGTGAAGCATTTCCCCATCTAAGAGCAGCATAAATCACTCAGCAAAATAGTGTCAAATGTTGGCTCACAACCATCACTTAGAAAATGCTGCTTGCTCTTCTAGGTTTGCCCTGTAGTACTGTATACCAAGACCACAGGGTTTTATAATAATATCTAGAGGAGCAATAAAATGTGTGTATTAGCAAGGGTAAACTTGCACTGTCTTAAAATATTTTCCTTCAGTAATTCCCCCTCCTCCTCTCTCTAGTGACAGTGAAACTCACATAAGGGCCCCATCTCTCCTGTTCTGGGGTCACCTGGTTATCCACCAGCTGCTCATTCTTGAAGGATTACGAGTCCTTGATAGATTCATGTTCACGTCAATGTTGAAAAGCAGTGAGACTAGCAAAAAGCTTGCACAAGGGATAAGGATAAATTATACTCATGTGATAAAAAAGGTAAACCTTTTCCAAAATGGCATCTAAACACATTTGGGATGTCTTGTTCAGCACATTCAAAGACAGGAATAAATCACATCCAAACCAAGATTCTGGATTCTTTTTCTTACCTGTACAAGGTTTTCTGTAATCAGACTTTTTCAGAACAATTTTGTTAGAACTGATTTAATATTTCACAATTCAACTGTATTCAGAGAAGGTCCCCAAGGGACAGATCTTGTGTGTCAGCACATGAAAATGAAAATGCCTAAGCTTGCATTCACTGCTACTACTACTTGTTGTTGAAGAAGTGTAAATACAGTTGATGCTGTCCACTGGATACATTTACCTTTAAATGGAAGGTTTTCTCCTGGCAGAAAATTACATTGTTTTACAATTTCCTAGCCAGCATGATATAAATGTCTTTGTTTTCTTCTAGTGGCACAACTACTCATTCTTGAAGGTTACGCTGCTAATTGAGGCCATCACGGCTTCTTTTACACTTTTGTTGTCTTCTCTAATCCTTTCTCACCTCTGTTCCAGAGAAATTGTACCATGCTAAAACTGATCCAACTCCCCCGCTACATGTCTCCTGCATGTCATTAACACCTCTTCCAAACTCCTGGGGTTAAACCACAAGTTCCTAATCTAATCTGTCATTCACTGGTTGAAATCGTTGAACAGATTTATAACAGTGTTCCTAAAAGTTACTTCATTATCATCCGTACTTTCTTTCTCATAGTAGCTATACATTAACTTAATTGCTATTTTATCTAACACTTTAATAATCTAAGTGCGTTAACAAATCAACTCACTTCAAACTCATACTAAAGCAGCGTAAGAAACTACCACCTCAATCACGTGTTACCACATTCTCAGCTCTATTGCCATCACAGCTCATAAGATGCGCCCAGTCTGCTCCATAGCAAACTTCATTGAATCTTAGAAGCTTTCTACAAAACCAGTCCAAAAACTTGATATTCCCTCCTGCCTACTTCTGCCTTTATGCCACAGCTCACCTTCTTCTCAATTGCATCAATGCAGATTTGGTATAAAACTGAGTAATGGAACTGACCTTGTTAGAAGCCTTTCTTTTCACACAGAATAAACCTAATTTCAGTTTCATTTCAATTCACAGTGTCCCTATCACTTACTAAATTATTTTGTTTAATCCCCTACTTACAGATCTTACAGACAGAAATCTGAAAGTCATTTAAACTAAGAAAACTACGCCGTGTTCATTTCTAAAAATTTAATCTGCAGTGGCCTCAGAAAATATACATCTAATCTGACAGCACTAGAAAGTTACTCATAACGTAAACTAGAATAATTTTAAAATCTCTCTTGGCCCTTGATCCCAAAGACAATCACAGCCATAAGCAATACGGTTTTTCCTAAACCCATAACATTTTTGTTTTTGAAGTCTTCCTCTTCAAGCGATGATTTGTTAAATTACTATTATAAGTCAGTAACATTGAAAAGTGTGTTAGAATTCTGAGTCATCATCTTCTGCATTTCCTCATTGATGTTTTCATGAATTTAACAGGCTTCTAAACACAGTTCTGAAGCTGGTTTAACCCAAAGCAACCCGACAGACGTGTTCCATACATACAACATGGTTAATAAAATAATGATTTTAAACTACCAAACCACTTTTTGTCGCACTAATACTGTACCTCTCACTAAGGACCTCCCAAAATGTATTCTTCTCATTGTATCTGAATTTAAACATTGTTTAAACAGTAAATTCCCGCAACTCTGCCTGGTTCTCATTTGGCTACATTTTGAGATATTGATTTCAATATCCAAAATTACACTCAGAATAAAAATAAGCTGATTCAGAGCAAACCACAAAGTAGCTAGTAGCATCTTGATTGCATTTTCCACATCCTTCTAGATGTGAAACACTGGTTTCTCTTTGTTTTGAGGTGTTTTAGAAGTATAAACTGTAATTGAATGCATCCCTTCACTAACAAAGAAATTAGCATTTAGTTAAATATTGGCTTCCTTGCAGAATACTCCATACCTTACATCTTGCATATTCACTTGCTAATTATTCCTAAACACATAAGTTGGCCGATATCTTTAATAAATATGCCCCAAGGTTAAGGGACTCTGAGTACGTCTAATGATGTTTTAGCAAATAATATTTCACTCACATTTAAAATCAAGTAAAGGAGATTTCCATTTCTTCAGGCTGTAGAGCTTAGTCAGTTAACATTCACAGGTTTTTGCTTTTTATGTGGACAGGAAGGGGGAGTTGAGCAGTACCTTGGGATAGCGGTCATGGGTTATTACACCAACATCCTCAAATAAAAATCTACACACTACTTTGCCTGAATTGATACACAACAAAATTGCTATATACTCATATGATTCAATTTCACATTGCTTCAGGTTAAAACAAGCCACACTTTCATATGTTTGAATACAATTCCCATGGCTGCGGTTTCTACAGTGCATTTATGCATAGCCTAAATCACTACCGTGCATAGAGATTTGTGGAAAATAAGGGTGTTGGAGATAAATAATAAAACACCTTCTTTCCTTTCTTTTTCTTAGAGCACACTGATTTTCACCTTCCAAAACAACATTTAAAAAAAAAAATAAATCCATATTGCAATTCATTCTCCACAAAAAATACCTTTTTAATACAGCTACAAGGAAGAAAAAACACTACTGAAGTGGATTCTGAAGAATTATTATATAGAAATTCTTCCCTAGACAACTGTGGTAAATGTATGGAAAAATGTGTCCGTATAGGAGGTTGTTAAAGGAAGGGGAAAATCATTCTTCCAATGCCTTGTATAGAAGCCATTGATGATTTCTTCATTTTCAAACTGCCATCAATTTTAAAAACAGTGTACCACTTTAGCGGAAGGGACAACATGACATTTATTTCTAGCATTTCTGAATTTGTTTTGCTGACTTTTAACACTGTGCTACAAGCACAAGTCCAAACTTGGCACGCAGTCTAAATTTGGTCAATATAGGCACGCGCTCTAAGTCAGACTTCGGTTGGCCCTGCACAGATTCTTGAAATCACAGCCTGAGGAGAATCTTTTCTTTGCTAACATATTCAAACACCATCATCTATCATGAAAAAAATTTATGCAACTGAATGGACATGTCAGATGCCGGGATCAGCAAGGAAAGGGGTGGCTGTACTCTTTTGTCACCAGCAGTTCAAAATAAAACCAGACAAGGCAGACGATACGAGCTCTACCAGTGATCCAGAAAGTGCCGTCAATATCCAAACACAGCAGCAGGAAAGAACATTAGGACCTGCAGCTGACATGGAACTAATCTGTATCCTATTACTTTGATTGAAACTGTAAATTTTGAGAAGCCTTTGACCCCTGTGTGAACTATGGATGCTAAAACAGGGATGCAGTCACCTTGCCTTCATACACTTTGTGCAAAGACATCTGTACGTAAGAGGCAAGGTTCTGCGGTTCTGCTCATGCCTGCAAAACCAAAGAAATTATCACAGTACCACTACACTTGCCTGTTTGCATTTTTTTCCTAATTTCTACAACAGTAACTCAGTAACTCACACATGCCACTGATTATTCTTTTTTTTTTAAAGTGGATTCAAGCCAAAACTAATTCATCTGCAAATAACTTGAGTTCTTCCAATACACCAAACTCGAGACAATGCTACTTTTGGATTCATGCTATTCGTGAATTTGGCAGTTAAGACTTGTGCCAGTTCATATGACTCATGACATACATATGACAGCACGCAGTCCTGCCTAAACAACCAGGCGGCAGGGGTTCATGCACTCTGCTCCTGTCTATCTGTCCAATCAACACTACAGAAATGCGCCAACAAGTCAATAAGTCAGGTCAATAAACTAAACCATATCTGCCCTACTGGCAAGTAACTTACAGCTCTTGCTGCATGCGCCAAGTTCCTTTCATTGCAAGATTTGCTCTGGAGAGTGACAGTGACAAACTGATACAATATGTTAGCAGTCTATTTCCTGATATTATTCACTAAGGATATTAATTTATAATAATAATAATATTATTATTTTGTAAACAGATACAGTTGGAAAACAGATTAAGCATGCAAAGGTTTCTGGGCTTAAAAATATAAAACTGAAAAAATAAACTTCAATGTTAAATGGGTTTCCATTGTGAAATTATGTAATTATAGACTAGTCTTTACTTAACAGATTTAATTCTTATGTATACATCAACCCTCATCAAAGCCAGAAAGACCCTTACTATACAATTTCATTAGCTCCCTAATTTAATGAATTTACTAGTTTCTCGTAAGATTCACAATACGTAGCAATATCTGGATTCTCAGGTCTCTTGTGCTTAAAATTTTCTGTTATCTGCCTTTGATGATGCTTCTGATGGTGATGACTTTGTAATCGTATAATCCATGCCTTTGTAATCGTATAGAATCATAGAAAGTTTTGGGTCGGAAGGGACCCCTAGAGGTCATCTAGTCTAACCCCCCCCGCAGCGAGCAGGGACACCGCTAACTAGATCAGGTTGCTCAGAGCCCTGTCCAACCTGGTCTTGAATGTTTCCAGGGATG
>Ga0181612_172693_pt1 | contig 12526 bp, 3 predicted proteins | sample HoacroProtozoa21_FD_119630 | JGI IMG/M metagenome (GOLD analysis project Ga0181612, IMG submission 119630) | Hoatzin crop microbial communities from Cojedes, Venezuel. Combined Assembly of Gp0051906, Gp0051904, Gp0051908 | reverse complement strand
GAACAGGTTGCCCAGAGAAGCTGTGGCTGCCCCCTCCCTGGCGGTGTTCAAGGCCAGGTTGGATGGGGCTCTGAGGAACATGGTCCAGTGGAAGGTGTCCCTGCCCATGGCAGGGGGGTTGGAACTAGGTGATCTGTAAGTTCTCTTCCAACTCAGTGTTCTATGATTCTATGATCATAGTTCTTCCAAGTGAAGGAGAACGTTCAGTGGTCACACTCAAAATAATTTCTGAATAGTGTGTGTGTTTTCATTTTTTAGCCCTTTAGCATAAGCAAAAAAAAGCCCTTATCATTCAACTGAGAGTAGCAGAAGTTTAGGTAAAAATTCCTTGGAGTAGCTGAGTCTTCTTATCCAACAGAATAATACTTTGAGGATCACTTAGGATAGATCTGAATGTAAATTCTAAGGCTGAAAGTCTTAGAGCTGTAGTACATTGAAAAGGCAGATGGTTCTGTCCTGGCTTCTGGATAGGTGTGCTTACTGCTTTTATATGCTTTATCAAGCTGACAGACTTTGAGCATTTTGACACAGTCAGTCTTTGTTTTCTGTAGTTGACAGCCTTATTTCACTGAAGCTAAGCAGCTTAGTGACACTGAGCAAGCTCAGAATTTGTGAACTCTTGTGGAACTCCAGATACAGATAACAATAAAAGAAATAGTGAGCTGTGTACTGAAATGGGCAGTAAAGTGCAGAAAAAATCTACTAGATAAGTAGAGGGCAGTGAAGAAGAAACTGTGAATGCCATTCATACCTCTACTGGTACATAATTTTTTCTGTCAAGGTTGGAGTTATTTGTCAATCAGTTATCTCCAGAGCTTTTAATTTTTTTGCATAAAGCTAAATCAGAACACTTGCTGAATTAAATATTGCTTTTCTCATTTCTCATAGGCTTACATGATTTATAAAAGCTTTGTGAAAACAGAAAATACTGGCAGTACTCTAATCTATGTACTAATAACAATTTACCGGTTTGCTTGTCTTTACTATTCTTTCTTCTCCATTCTCTCCTAACACTGATGCTTGCTTTCTAAAAATGAAGACTAGGATAAGAAGCTGTATTCATTTAACTGGTGAAAGCGGATTTTAGGACAAGGTCAGTCTTACTAGTGCAGATGTACATTTAACCAGCTGTCTGAAATGATACTTCTATTGGATTGTGCTTGCATGTGCATGATGTCTGCATGGAGGTCTCCTTGTGACTGTGTGTTGTAATACTGATGCGAATAGAAAATGTCAATTACTATAGAGTGTGTTAGCTGTGGAAATGTTGAATAACTGCTTGAGCCCTGGCTGTTTTGACAGGTTGCATAAATTGCCTTAATCTTACAGAAATGAAACACGAGACAAGTGAATGTATAGTGATTTGGAAAACAGGTCTTAAAATCAGGTGGTGAGAAGCTTTGTTCTTAACTGTGCTTAGTTTGAGCAACAGTTCTGCTTCTAGCTGTCTGCTTCAGATGTGCAAGTAATTTTTCAGGCCACTTGTTTTTGTTCAATAAATTCCGCACAGATGCCTCTGGCACCTAAGACTTTGCCTTTCCAGAAGCCAAGCATACATAGCTCTCCTGCTGTTGTGGCTTTAGCATGAATGAGATTAAAACATAATGTTCAATCTAGTTGCATTGAACCTAGAGAGATCTTTAAGCCTGGAAATGCACAAGGAGCGAGAATTGACTGGTTTAGGTTTCTTTAGGGTTCTGCTGGGTACAACAGTTCCATTTTGAACTAAGCGATTGTTCCATTACTTCCCTTTGATGTATTTGTACTAGATTACTTTTCATAGGATCTGACCTATGAAATACCACTTCGCACTTTGATTACATAAATGCCAGAAGAATGAGGGAAATATTTGTTTACAGCTAACTTCACACCTCTTCAAATGTTCAACATCTGGGCTACTGAAAGGCACTATAGATACAGAAGTCAATTAACTGTAGTTATGAAGTTAGATGTACTGAAAAACACTACAGATTTCCCTTCACAGGCTTTTAAAGAAGCAGAAAAGTGGCAGTGGAGTCTGGATTATCTAGCTTAAACCTGAAAATGCCAGCAAACAAGGTGAACGTGAGAATATTCTTCTCAACGTATGTTGTTTAGGGTTTACAAGTACTGACCCCAATTTAGATCAGTTATTTTTCTGTTATACTTTATTCCCCTCTTGCTTTCGTGGGTCTGTGATTCTTGAGATAGCTTCATGTCCATGTACTTGCTTTAATTTTTTTCTCTTCTGAATTGTGTAGTAGTAAGTTGGTTTGTCGCTTTAATGGCATTAGTATGATTGAATTGTGGAATGAAGGAGCTATTCAAACATGATTACTGTTATTTTGTAATCAAAATTAATCTGAGAAACATTAACCTTAAAAAGAAAGACTTGGCAACAGAAAATGTTCAACAAAAACCAGCAGAGATTAATGGATTTCTTGCATAGTGTAGCTACTTGGATTTTGGAGAGTTTTTTCCTTCATCCCCATTTCTTCCCTGAGAAGTAACTATCCTGACTCTAGACTAACTCCTGTTGTAAATGCAACTTTATCTATGACAGTATAAGCTTTTCTGGTACTGTCATAAGCTTCCCCTCTTCTGGTAAAGTATATTACTTTAAGGAAATTACTGTGCTTGTATTAAAGCTTAAAACCAAGTTAATCACTGTTCCTAGGCTAACTCAGTTATGTTTGTACTATCCCAATATAAGAAATTCTATTGTGTAGACAAGGCTTTGCATATAGAGTGTCTGATCTTTCAGGCACAAGACAAATGTTTCTGAAAATCCTAGATTAATACTGAATTTCAGTCAGGAAACCGTATTTCTGATATAGCAGTTCAGATTTCTTATTTTTATGGAGCAGGACAAAAAACTTTGAGGCTAGCAAGGCATACAAAGCAACCTGGGGAGATGGAACAGAGAACTCAGCAGATCAGGTGATATCAATGCAACCAAGAAGTATAAATCAGCGGCAGCCTCAGACTTCTGGAGGACCAAGTGGTGGATATATCACAAGGTTTGCTTTTTTGTATTTCTCAGTCTCAAATACAGAAGTCCTAAGTTACCAGTTGTCAGCTTTATGGATTCATTTAGGTGAAGCTGCTAAATAGTAAGTGTTTTACTACTGCTTGAAGGAATTTTTACTGTTTGGTGAGGACTTCTCAGTACTGTAGTGCTCACCTTACACTTTGAAAAATAAAAGTGGGATAGTGTGGTATTATCAGCCTATTTTGGGATGTGAGGACTATGGAGCTTACTGCTGAGTTATTACAGGGACTGTTAAAAATATGAAGGACTCCTGTTGTCATAAAGTATGTTTGAGACACTCATGTCTTAAACTTCCTCTGGTAGCTGTTATTTTAAATTATAAGGCTATTTTTGTAGTAGCAGCTAGCTTAGCACCCTTTTTTTGGTGAGCTGCTTGCTTGGAATACATAGGGCTTTAAACGGGGGAAAAACATACCTTGGCTTGAACATATTGCCTGTCAGATAACTGTGCAATAAACAATTTCTATTAAAGTAAATTTAGGATAAGGAAAAACAAGTTCTTGATTCTTGGAAGCATTCTCTTAATTATTTGAACAGGATAACAAATGATGCCAGAGAAGATGAAATGGATGAAAATCTTGCTCAAGTGGGAAACATTCTTGGGAATTTGAAAAACATGGCTTTGGATATGGGCAATGAGATTGATGCCCAGAATAAACAAATAGACCGCATAAATGTAAAGGTAAGTGTCAGAGGTGTTCTCTGCCTTCAGCTTACAGCTTGTTACTGAGAAGTTATAAAGAATGGGCTCACTGTCCTATCCACCTGTATTTTCAGTAAATATGCATTAAGATTATACCATCCTATAGGTTTCAGTGATTTGAACAAGAGCTGTATCTTGGTTGTTTGGGTATGTGGATGAAAATGCAAATCTCCAGGGTGTCAGGAAACCTAAAAATACAGTACAAGTCACTGCTTACTCTGCAAACAACTGAAGTTGGTTGATCAAAAAGGCAGACATTTGTTGGAGGTATAACTAGGGGATTATTATTCGCAGGGAATGTTACAGGTGGTAGGCAATAGGTGGTATTAACAATAGTAAGATTCTTCTGGAATTCCTAAAAATCACAATAATCGTTGAATGTAAAATAAAACACAGGTAATTCATTGCCCTAATTCTTGTGGATTGGTTAATACGGGGACTGGAGAGACTTTGGAGTGATAGGTTTTGTAGGTGTATGGGGACATGGTCTGCCCTCATCTGCACATGAAGTTAGTTACGGCCAGTAACATCTTTTTTTTAATTTTGTTGCTTTAAAGATTAACTTCCCCAAATAGATTAATTGTATATAAATATGTTTGGGGGGGTTTCTTTCAGAGGGCAACTTAGGAGGAAGTTAGTCATATTTTAGAAATCCCCATATTCTGAAATGAATAGAAGTTCTTTTACAGGCATGCTGGTTACGGAAGGAAATAAAAGCTTTAATGGATAGTGTCTATTAAAGACTTTAATAAAAAAAAAAGCAGAAGTGGACACCAGTTGCTGTAAAATTACAAAATTAAGACAACATGTGGTGTTAAAGATATCACTTGTGTTAATGGCTTTTGCTGAGAGGAGCATCTGGTAGCTAGATCAATGTGTTTCCAAAGTGGTGTTAACAGCTTAGGCTGTCACTTTTTTTATAGTAGACTCCTGCCCCTCACCAACCCTTACCCGAAGGGCAAGAATGAAACAACAGGGGGGAAGGGCTTGAACTGGCAATGTCCTCTTCCCAGCCCATTGCTGTATGAAAGTGTGAAAAGGCCAATACTTGGCACAGGTAGAGCTTCTCAGGTGCTCCACTCCTTCTGGTGAGGGCAGAGGCTAGTTTTGTACTTATTACCCTGCCTGCCTGCCTGTGCCCCACCACAGGCTGGATAATCAGGGAGTTATTTTGAAGCTCCTTATTGTAACTTTCAGTAAAACTGTATTTTGACACTTGTTCAGCATAGATGCTGTAGTTGACTTTTTTGATGTTTTATAAGAGTAAAACAATTATAAAGTGCTTTTCTTACAGATACCATACTGTTGTGGCACTAGGAAACTGGAGGGTTTGTGGATGAAAACCAGGGATTTGCACTAAGCAAAACGATTCTGACTTTATGCCCATAGGTCACTTCCAGTTTTGATTGTTACTTCTAGACCATAGCAACAAAGTTGCTTTGTAGAGGTGCTTAAGATGTCTTGGAAAGAGGGCATTTTTAGCCCCTTGTGCTGTTAATACTCTTCCTGACTTGCTGAAGCAAGCTGCTGTGTGTTTTGAGGGTCAGCTAAAGACTAAAAACTACTTCTCCTAATTCTGTATCTGCCAAAATTGACAGCCTATGCTGGCTAAAACAAAAAGAATTATAAAATGATTTCTAGCTTATAAAAATTGCTCTTCTGTCTACCACAATGATAATACTCTGCAATTCAGAAGTTTGTGTCAGTTGAATTTTTTAATTTCGCATTAAGTCTGCAAATGACCTATGAATTTGTCTCTTTCAGGCTGATACAAACAGGGAACGCATTGAGCAAGCCAACGTCAGAGCCAAGAAACTAATTGACAATTAATGCCTGCTGTTGTTGTTCAATGACGCTGTCTCTCCAGCTGCAGGCCACCATATTCATGGATCTGTGAAACTTCTACTATTCTGAAATAAGAGGGGCTGGGAAAAATGAAGCAATACCCTTTTTATAGGGATTAATCTTCTTTTTTTTTTTTTTCATTGCTTCATATAGACGTGGCCTTGACTCTAAGAAAGCAGCCAACATAATTTCCTCCTACTCATCTGCCTTCACTTTTTCTTTAAACTGCTCAGGGCTAAAAGTGTCATGGCTTTGAGAATCGTCTTGCATGTTTTATTCTCCCTCCTAGTCTCTTTTTTTTCCTGCACCCAAAATACAGTCCTTTATTCAAGTTGACCAAGCAGGGTAACCTGAATTCACAGTGGTGGAAAGTTGGAGAGGGCACTTTGCACTGTTTGAAATACCTCATAAGTTGAGTGTCTTCACTAAATACGGACTTGATGAATATTGTTTGATTTGTATCCCAAGCAGGCTAATCGTAGTTTTACAATCCAAACCACGTGATTGTTTTGGGGTTGAGTGTGTGGATTACAGAACTGAAGAGGCCCACTACTACTTGTGGGTTGAGGGCTTTAAAACACTTCCTAAGCACATGAACCTTAATGTAAAGGTAACTGGAGGGGTATACACATCTCCATTTCTTTACTGTAAATTGACATTGGTTTGGAGGCCATGACTATGAAATTATGCTGCATTGTTCTGATAATATTTGTTGTGTGTATATACCTGATCCAAACTTCATGCACATGTGATTAGAAGAAAGTAAAACCATCACCCTAAAGTATTTATTTCATGGAAAATTTTATGCCCCTCATAAGTTAACTTTTAAGTGTTTTTAACTGGAAGATACTGAGTAGAAAATCACGCAGCTTTCTTGCATTCTGTATCAGATTATTTTGACCTGTTTTCACTGGAGTTCAGTTTATGGCTTTTTCCAGTGCAAAATAATGAGTGAGATCTGGTGCAGCGTTTGTTCTCAGCAGTGACTTTGGGGGAGCTTCTTAAATGTACTGAAAACAGAGAGGCTTATTATGAAACTTCTTTGTCATAAGTCTGGAGGAAGCAGTACCTATTTAAGAACTGCATACTAGTTCTAACTAAACTGGTTTATAATTGCAGACTTTGGGACTGGCAATTGGAAATCTTACATGTCCAAGTGTCTTGCAACTAAAATGTTCCTCTTCTGTTGCAGAATAGAGGAGTTTCTGGCCAGGTGAGGTAAAGTTTTTTTTTCCTATGAAGAGGAAAACCATTTTGGTTCTACTGTAGTATCATCAGATTTATTCCCAGTATTTTGTTGAATTTTTTTCTTGGCAAGTAAACTGCAAGTGACCTGTATAATTTTAACTCCTCCCAGCAATATATTATGCCTGTTTTAAAGGTGGAAATAATGCTTTGGACTAATCTGGGATACTCAATGTTGGATGGCAAAAATCTTCAAACCAAATAGATTGGAGGAATAATTATAACTAATAGCATTATGGGGTGGCTTTTTGGAAGGACACTCCACAAGTATCCTGTCGTCATTTATAATAAATCCCAGGGCTAGAGAGATGACACTAATCTGCTGGAATGTAAGAGAGTGTTAAGTGTTTTGTTTTGCTTTAATTTTCCGTAGAAATACAATCAATATTACTAGTATATTCTCATTTCACCCCCAGGACAGACTTGATATTTAAGGGGGGGTGAGAAACCCTGACCCACAAACAAGGCCCTGCTGCCCCCAAACCCTGCCCAAAGGGTGGAGCTGCTGTGTGTAATAAATAGGCCAGTGGTAGACTGTCTTATGTGAATAAGGTGAAGCCATTTTTAGGGGACTGGGTACTTCAGTAGTGCATGTTGGCTTCCATCTGTCTTCCAGTAATTGTTGGAAAGCTAATAATTTTAAAAGCTCGTTATTTACCCCATTAGTAATGAAAATTATGTGCTTAAAACCACAAGTAGTACAGAAATACTTTCAAGAACATTGCATAGTAAATTTCTAACAACCACTGGCGTGGGAAGGCATAGGGGATTTGTATGCTTTTCTTTTCCTTCTTACAAACTTCCGGTTAACTGAAGGAATGCTTGCTGCTGGTTGTGAAAGCAAAGCATACATGATTTAATTACGATTGTCTCCTGAAAAGGAAGACTAAAGCAGTTATCTTATTCTGCTTACAACAGTGCAAACCTGCTCTGTAGCATCTGGACATTCCAAACACTGGAATGTTTTTCTCCCTTGCCATTACAAGCACATGTTCTTGACTTCCCTGAGCTCTAACAACAAATTAGCACATTGGCTGAGAGAATGCTGTGATTAGTATATCAGAATCGTAATATTGCGATGAATATCACACAAGGAAATAATTTCTGAGACTCGAAGCTTGAGTATTAGTGGAATATCAATACTATTTTCTGATGCAGCAAGAGCCAAATCCATGAGGGAGTTGGTGCCTTTATGTTAGTGAACAACTCGGTCTGCTTCTTGGATTGTCTTACTGTTGTCTGTAGAATAGATGCTTAATTTCCATATCTATGGGATGGAATCAGCACTTGTACATCTTTGTATTTCTGAATGCTATTAAGAATGAAGGTTTACAGTTTCTGCTTTTGATTGTTAAACTATATATTGTGCACAAAAAATACATACTTTTATAACTGAATGTGTTTTAAAAGTATTTTCTCTTAGAAATGTCTCTCTTTTAGTTTCCTGTCCTTGAAAAACTTGGCAGAACTAATTGCTACTATGCAGCTAGAAGTTTCCCTTCTATTTTTATTTCACAGAAATCCTAATGCTAACAAAGGAATGGGTGTGGTTTGGAAGAGAGGAATATTTTGGTGTGTTTTTAACACTCCAGTTTCCATCCCTGCATAACCAACTTCACATAACGTCAAACTATGAAATGTGTCCATCTCTTCTTTGAAAGACTGATTTGACATGGGGCTATACTTCAGGATGATAAAGGAACTAAGTGGAATAAAACTCTCCAGTCAAGGAGCAGTAACAGATGCCTAGCAAATATGTTGTCCCATAGGTGAAACCTAGTGATGTGACCTACTGCCAACGCAGTTTAGAATTGTATTTTCTCTGATACTGGAGCCTCAGAGTCCCAGAATGCTCTTGGGAGTGGGGGTTGGGGGAAATACAGGCTTGTGTTGAATTCTAGCAGTTGGAGATGCAGGAGAGAATAGCATATCTGGGAATGGTGTGGAAAAAGTACTTCTCATACTACTGTGGGGTTGCTTAGTATACTTCTAGTAACTAGGAAAAAGAAAATTAGGGACAGTCTGTATATGTAACCATTCTGCCAGAAACTACATGTGTATACTGTTAACTAGGGGAACATTTTCTATCTCAATTTCAAAACTAAAAAGCTACACCTATAATTATAGAATCATAGAATTGTTAAGGTTAGAAAAGACCTCTGAGATGATCAAGTCCAACTGTCAACCCAGTACCACCATGCCTGCTAAGCCATGTCCTGAAGTACCATATGTACACATTTTGATTGCCTCCAAGGATGGTGACTGCACCACTTCCCTGGGCAGGCTGTTATGCATGGACATAAAACTTTCATAGTGTTACCTGCAGAGTGGGGCAGGATGAGAATGGAAAACTGAGAAACACAATATAAAACTAATAATAGATTATGCGTAGTGCTGAAATGTACAGAACAGTGTTGCATTAAGTGACTTGGTAACAGTTACATATTGCTATGACTTAAGAATATATGAGGGAGTCAGAAAGCTTTTTTTTTTCCTTCCTTGAAACAGAAATACTCTGACTCCTCCGAAACAAATCTGGCCAATCCAGGACTAACTCAGTACCATTCAGTATTTTGCATGTTTTTTTCTCCCTTTGCTTTACAAAATTTTTGATAGTTGTCATAACTCCAAGGTAGCAAAGCAATCTAAGAGTAATTGCGGTTTATAAATGTCCTAACTAAATGTATACATAAACCAAAGAAATACTGATTTACCTCAAATACTTTCAATGGCTGTAAAAATTTAATACCAATGCTAACTTCATAGTTTTTAAATGTTCTCATGTACTATCTGTTCTTATACATCTTTGTTGACTAGTCAGAGACAACAGACAAATGTTAAACTTGTGAATCGTCTGAGAAGAGGTATTTCCTGTTTAAAAAAAATCCACAAACCACAGTACAGTGGCAAGTGCATACATATTGGTGGTAGACCACTCCTTTGTAGGTGCCAGAGTTGGCGAGCTGCTCCTTTCTCATGGAAAGGGGGAATCTGCCAACTGAGGGGCTTTGTTCTGTGGATGTCTCTTGAATGGCAGATCCCTAGCCACAAAAAAGCTAATACTTCAAATGGGATTCAGGTATCAAACAGAAGGAGCTGAACTTAAAACAACCCCTGGGCTTTAAACTCTTCACTGCTGAATTCTTACATGTCACTCTGTGGAGTGTACTAGTATGAAGCTGAATAGATTTATGACTATACAGGGCCTTTCATTACAGTAACATAGAAGTTGTGTTCTTAAAGCACTCCCCTAGTCATGTCTTGCAAAACAAAGTAGCCTAGTAAAACACTGTCTGCTGTTAGCTACTTCTTCCAGGGAGACAGTTTTTCCATAAAGTAACACCTGGAATGGGGGTTCTTAAGTAAAAATAGTTCACTGTCATCCATCCTTTGAATAAGGAGCTGATGTTCCCCAAAACATTCTTACTATGTAAGAATTGAAATAAGACATCACCAAGTTCAAGCAACTAGATACCTCTTCTGAGCATCTTAAAAAAAAAAAAAAATACTGCTAATCTTAATTGTAGCTACTACATTGAGGAAAAAGATTGGCACAGAGGTCACCTTTTCTTAACTACAGATGGAATAAGACACTGAATACACTTGACGATTACACCAGCAACTTTAAGGATTTTGCTAAATACTTTTCTTGTCTCATGTAGCAAAGCTTAAGTACAGGAGTTAATGTATGATTACCTGTAAGATAGTCTCGGTAGGAATAGATGCATCTATGCTTATCTTGCCAAGAAGCGTACTTAGTACAGCTCCTGCTTCACTGAATTAACACCAAAGTGTTGACATACTCAGATCCTCTGCATTCTCAAAGGAGTTGAAGTATAGCAGTTACCAACAACAGATGGAACCAAGTACCTAAGCAATGGCTTGCAGTGATAGCTTAGTACTACTTGTTACAGTGACAAAAGCAGCAGTTGCACCAAATAAACCGGAACGGGTTTTCTGAAACTGATTTACTAAAATGAACAAGTACATTTTGCTTTTCAGTATAAGTTACATAATTGCTTATATTTTTAGCTTTTTCTAGGTTCTTCTGGTACTAAGGCACTAGCAGTAAGCTGACAACTAAAACTTTCAACATTGCTCTGCACACAAGGAATCAGTGCAAGGATATTTTCCGGCAAGACACTGAAGGTGAACCGCATTTTTATTGGATACAGCTCAAGCAGAAGTGGATTGTAGTGCAATTCTTGCTTATGGGAAAGGAAAGCCCGTACAGTAAAATATGAAGGATGCTCAAACTATGATTTGCTTACTGGAAGCAGTCAATAAAACACTTAACCACAACTATTTGTGCTTCATAGAAAAAAAAAAACAGGTTATAAACTAAAGCCTCATCTATAAAAGTTCTTCTCTGTACAATAGTGTTTACTGCAAGACATACAATGTTTCAGATCTGCTTTGGTGGTAGAACTTCCATGTGCTATCACAGAAAAGTGTTTCCAGGAGAAATAATCCTTGCAAATCAATAGCCAGCTTCCTGACAAAAGGGAACTGGCAACCTTGAAACGCTCATTCCTTTCCTCTGTGAAATAACGAGCCTGACAAAGGAGAACATGTGTTAAAAGCTATAGTGGCACAAAAATCAGAACTGGCCCCTGGGCAGGTTCATCAGTTCAATACCCATGTTCTCTAGTTCAAGTTTATTCAATGTAGCATTAACAGATCATATCAGACTACTACAGGAGGAGTGCACTGATCATCTCCTTCATCAGTCTTGGTTTAAGTCAGTGAAGCAGGTGTTTCAGTCACTAACTCTTCTTACTGGGAATACACAGGGTCAGAATAACGATCATGCAAACTTCTTCTTTGTAGCTGTAAATCGTTCCATGTACTACAAAGAAATAAAAAAAAAATTCTAAGATTCAGAAATTAATAGAAGATTCACTATTGAAAGCAGCTAAGGTTCTGCACTCAGACTCAAAAGCACTCTGTATCTAAAACATATTTGCATTTCCCAGGCACAACCATTAGAGCTTTAATTTTAAAAAAGAAAAAAAAACAAAAAACTTTCTGCCATTTGTTGTAATTCAGATTAACATTCTAGAAAGTCCTCACAATGCTGAGCAGTCAGATCTCAAATGTTAAGGATGAACTAACGTTAAACAGTTAAGAATACTGCACAACAGGAAGCTTTCATTATTTTTTAGCTCAAAGTGAAGACATGCTCCTTCACACACCTGTCTCATTAGCTACCCTTCAAAAGATGCTGATGGAAGAACACTGATCCTGAATCCTATGAGAAAGAAGTTAATCTCTGAATAACTGTTGAAATTTTTTTCAGAGGTTAGTTATGAATCCAGTACCAGTGACAATACCAATAGACTGTGCTTTTATTCACCAGCATAAAAGCTTACTATTATGAGGAGGTACTGGCTAAGGGCTTCACCAGAAGCTTAATTAAAAAAAAGACCAAAAAAAGACACAAACCTTGTCATAACCTTCCAGTTCTCTGAGTTTCTTGATTTCAAAGAGGTTACCTTCTACTGCAAGCAGTGAGATCTGGGAATCGCTGAGGATACTTTGAGGAAGCATACTGAGTTCTAGACAGTTCTCTTCTAAACGCAAGACTTTGAGGCGTGGACAGTGGGAGATCTGCACTGAGATCTGGGAAATCTGGTAGAAATAAAAAAGCAAAGCAAAAAGGGATTAAAATGTTAGTGATCCGTGATTTCTTAGTGATTTGT